>Ga0209698_10001552_pt1 | contig 26527 bp, 17 predicted proteins | sample LitLauG_LLR_2012_FD_187203 | JGI IMG/M metagenome (GOLD analysis project Ga0209698, IMG submission 187203) | Freshwater sediment microbial communities from Pennsylvania, USA - Little Laurel Run_MetaG_LLR_2012 (SPAdes) (version 2) | ecosystem: Environmental > Aquatic > Freshwater > Creek >... | reverse complement strand
GCTAAACGGAGCCAACTGGTCGAGCGTGGTGGTCATGTCCGGATTGGGTCGCAGGTAGGCCGTGATTTCCTGCGCCTTGGCCTCCTCGATGCCGATCTGAGCCGCCCGCAACGTAGGATTGGTGGCTAGGAACTTTTCGCGAATCTGCTGCCAGGTCAGCGCCCCCGTCTGGGCAAAGGCGCCCTGGCCCCAAGCGGCCACAACCATCACTCCCGCGTGCAGCCGCCAACCTTGTCCAGACACCAACCGAGCTGCCGCCAAGAATCCTCTCTTCTCTGACTCTAGCCGTATCGCTTGGCTGATCAATACCTATCTTTTGGACGAAGCAACCTATCTTTCGATTGAACACTAGGTCTTGTCTTGATTTGCCCATAGAATTGGAACTGGAGCCCCGCATGAATCTCGGCCGCCTGCACGGGTCCAAGCACGCCACCTTGACCACCTCGGCGGTCTTGATCACGCTGGTCGCTGTGCTGGACTGGCGGGTCGATCTGAATATCAGCTTCGGCTTCCTCTACCTGTTTCCCGTCCTGCTGGTGGCCACGGTGCTGCCGCGCTGGCAGATCGTCGGGACGGCGTTTCTATGTACCCTGCTTTCCGATTTCTTCGATCCGTTCACCTTCACGCTGTCGGTGGCTCTACCCCAGGACATTCTGGTGTTTACTTCACTGGCGGGAACCGGATTGTTCGCCTACGAGATCACCCGCAGCCGGCAGCGGGAAACGGAAAACCTGCGCAGAGTGGAGAAGGAGGCCACTGCCCGCCGCGAGGCCGAGGAGCAACTCGAGTTTCTCATCGACAGCAGTCCCGCCGCCATCGTAACCATGGGCGCCGATTGTCTGCTGCTGCGCGCCAATTCGGCGGCTCACCGCCTGTTCGGCGTGCCCCCCGGCCAACTCCCGGGCCGCAGCATCCGGCAGTATATTCCAGCGCTCGGCCGTGTGCCCTTCATCGGAGAATCGTCGCAGACGTTTCGCACCGAAATGCAGTGCCGCGGCGAACGCGAACCCGCCGGCGTCTTCCTCGCCAACGTCTTCTTCTCCACCTATCAGACGGCCATGGGAGCGCGCCTGGCGGCGCTGATTGTGGACGCTTCCGAAGAATTGCGGGAGCGCGAGGTGACCAGCCTGGAACAGTTGATGGCCGGTTCGCGAATTCTGGTGGGCGCCGTCTCCCACGAAGTCCGCAACGTCTGCGGAGCCATCGCCGTGATTTACGAAAACCTCGTGCGCAGCGGGCGGCTGCAGGGAAACAAGGATTTCGAAGCCCTCGGGTCGCTGGTGGAAACCCTGAACAAAATTGCGTCGCTCGATCTCAAGCAGAGCGCGGGCGATTCCCAGATCGGCGGCATCGACGCGATCGAAACACTCGAAGATCTGCGCATCGTCCTGGAACCCTACTGCCAGGAGGCGGGTATTAGAGTGGTCTGGAACGTGCCGGAAGAACTACCACCTGTGTGGGCCGACCGCCACAGCCTGTTACAGGCTCTGCTGAATCTGACCAAGAACAGCGAACGGGCGCTGGAGGATGCCACCGAGAAGAGGATCGAGATTTCCGCGACCGCGAGCCGCGGCACGGTTTCGATCCGCGTGACTGATTCGGGACCGGGGATCACCGCCACCGGTAACCTCTTTCAGCCTTTCCAGAAGGGTGCCGAATCGACAGGACTGGGACTGTATCTCTCTCGCGCATTCGTGCGGTCCTTCCGCGGGGAACTGCGACACGATCCCTCCGTGGCGGGCTGTTCCTTCGTGATCGATCTGGCCGTAGCGGGCGGTAACGTGGAAGACCCTCAAGGCACACAGGTCCCCCATTCGACTGCCACTGCGTGATGATCACGTCCTGTTCCGCGAGAGTGCGGCGAGAGAGAGGTGATCCAATCCAACCCGGTAGTCTGATAACATTGTCCACGTTGATGTGGATTTACAACCAGTGGAATGGCTCGTTTTCCAAAAAATGGCCATGTGGCGGGCACCGACACGTTTGGGTGCAATGGCTTTCTGATCCACGGCGATACCCAGCTTCAGGTCGTTCGATCCATGTCGATTAATCGGAGGCGCGTGGCCCAGTTTGCTCTTCTTGGTAGCGCCGCGGCAGTACGGGCGCGCAGTCAGACCGCCGCACGGGCCGCGGTAGAACCCGTCACGCGGCGGATTGCCGAGTTCATCGTCAATACCCGGTATGCCGACCTGCCCGCCGACGTTCTGGAACTCGGCCGGAAATCCATCCTGGACGGCTTGGGCCTGGCGATCGTCGGCTCGATCGCCCAAACCGGCCGCCTGGCGCGCCAATACATCCAGTCTCTGGGCCTGGCGCGGAATGAGGCGACGGTCATTGGCACCACGATGAAAGCGCCGGTGCGTTTTGCCGCACTCGCCAACGGCATTGGCATTCATGCCGACGACTACGACGATACCCAGCTCGCCGTGGCTCAAGACCGCGTCTACGGATTACTCACCCACCCCACCGCGCCCTGTCTTTCGGCTGCGCTGGCCGTTGCCGAGGCGCGTTCGATGACCGGCCGCGAGCTGACGCTGGCATACCACGTAGGTGTGGAAGTGGAATGCAAGATTGCCGAGGCCATCGCGCCGCGCCACTACCAGGACGGGTTCCATACTACCGGTACCGTCGGCCCGTTCGCAGCCGCCGCAGCCGCGATGAAGCTCTACCGGGCCGGCGCCGAAACATGCGCCGTCGCTCTCGGGATCGCGGCCAGCCAGTCGTCCGGGCTGCGCGAGAACTTCGGCACCATGACCAAACCGTTTCATGCCGGCCACGCAGCCGAGTCCGGCGTAGTCGCTGCCGACCTGGCCATGCTGGGGTGGACCGCCAGCGATCAAATCCTCGAAGCGCCGCGCGGCTTCTTCCACGCGGCCGGCGGAAGTTACGACGCCGGCGCATTGAAGCTGGGCAAGCCCTGGACCTTTGCGTCGCCCGGCGTGTCCATCAAGCCGCATCCCTCGGGTTCGCTCACTCACCCCGCCATGACGGCCCTGCTCGGCCTGATTCGCGAGCACGCCATCCGGGCCGAGCAGGTGGAAAGCGTCCGCGTGGGGACGAACCGCAACATGCCGAACGCCCTGATTCACCATCACCCGGAGGATTCGCTCCAGGCCAAGTTCAGCATGGAATTTTGCATGGCGGCGCTGTTGCTCTACGGCCGCGCGGGGTTGGGTGAGTTTACCGATGAGGTGGTGCGACGCCCGGAAGTCCGGGCGATGATCGAGCGCGTCCACTTCGGCGTCGACCCGGTAGCGGAGGCCGCGGGATACAACAAGATGACGAGCATCGTCGAGGTGCGGTTGAACGATGGGCGCACCCTGACGGCCCGCGAGGATTTCGCCAAAGGCAGTCCCGCCAAACCGATGACCTATGCTGAGGTGGCCGCCAAGTTCGAAGACTGCGCCCGTTTTGCCAAGTGGCCCCCGCAAAAGACCAAGGCCATTATCGACGCCGTGGCGAAACTCGAAGACTTATCCGACATACGATCCCTCACCGCGCTGTGCAGTTAGTGGGGCGGGCAAACGCTGCCTGCAGCCGACTTTCCGGCGGCACTATCTGCCACATGCCAGGAGGCCGGCACCGGCGCGGCACGTCAGCGCCACGTCCGGCTGAATCGCGATCGCCACGCTTTGCTCGCCGTACCGCACGGTAGCCTGGTTGGCCGCGGCCGATCGCAGCGTTGCCGAAGCCAACTTGCCGGCTCTCCACGCGATATCCACCGTCACATTCCCGCGCGCCCGCAGTCCCGTCACCGATCCATCCGGCCATGCCTTGGGAAGCGCGGGCAACAGTTGAATCTCCCCGGCTTGCGATTGCAGCAGCATCTCCGCCATGCCGGCCGTGGCGCCGAAGTTGCCGTCGATCTGGAATGGCGGGTGCGCATCGAACAGGTTCGAGTAGACTCCCCCGCCCTTGCCGTAATCGATGCCGGCGCCCTTGCCCACAATGTGCAGCAGATTGCGAAGCAGCTTATAGGCGTGATCGCCCTCCAGCAATCGCGCCCAGAAGTTGATGCGCCAGGCCATCGCCCATCCCGTGGATTGATCGCCTCGCGCGGTCAAAGAGACCTTCGCCGCCCGTGCCAGATCGGGAGTCTTCACGGGCGAGATCTGGCGGCCGGGATGAAGTGCGAAGAGGTGCGACGAGTGGCGGTGATCGTCCTTCGGATCGTCACGGTCTTCCGGCCATTCCTGCAACTGGCCCCACTTGCCGATCTTGGGCTTCAGCAGTTTCTCGCGCATTTCCGCGACCTTCCCGCGATAGCCGGCGTCAACTCCCAGCGCCGTGGCAGCCTCGATATAGTTCGTAAACAGATCCCAAACGATCTCCTGATCGTAGGTGACTCCTTTCTCCTCCGGCCCGTGTTCCGGAGACCAGCCGTCGGGCGTCACCAGCGCGCCATCGGGCAGCGGCACCAGGTGGTTCTCCCAGAATTCCGTAACTTCCTTGAGCACCGGATAGGCTACGGTGCGCAAATAATTCTTGTCCTGCGTGAACGCGTAGTGTTCCCAGAAATGCTGGGCGTACCACGCCGAGCCGGGCGGATTCCATTTGAAGCTGCCGGCGCCGAAGATGTTGTTCTCGGTCTGAACGGTCCACCCACGCACCGGTTTGCGTTCCACCTTCGTGGGGTCCACCTCATTGAGATAATAATTCCGGGTCGCGTCCGTGCGCACGCCGCGCAGGCTGTTCACGTATTCGAGAAATGGCAGGTGGCACTCGGAAAGATTGGTCGGCTCGGCCAGCCAGTAATTCATTTCGATGTTGATGTTGGAATGGTAGTCGCTACGCCATGGAGGATCGTTCGAGTTATTCCACAAGCCCTGGAGATTCGCCGGCAGGCTGCCCGGGCGCGACGAGGAGATCAGAAAGTAGCGGCCCAGTTGAAAGAATAGAGCCTCCAGTTCCGGGTCGGGCCCGCCCTTGGCGTACTCTACCAACCGTTGGTCGGTGGGCAGTGCGCGCGTAGCCGCGTTGCTGTTGCCCAACTTAAGCGAGACGCGGTTGAATAAGCTTTGGAAGTCGGCCACGTGTGCCGCACGCAAATCCTGCACTGGTTTCACGCCGGCCAGCCGTAAGTACCGCTCCACGCGTTGCTCCGGTGGATCGCCGCGCCACTGCCTGGCTCGCTCGGGCAGATAATTGGTACCCGCGCTCACCAGCACGGTCAGGGAGTCGGCTCGTTCGATATGGAATACGCCGTCCGCGTCCGTCACCCGGCCGCCGCTGGGCAAAACCAGCACTTGCGTGTCGTACAGAAGCCCATTGTCGAGCTTGCCGGCGGCGGTAAGAATATCGTGCGCAATCACGGATGCTGCCTGGTGCGCGTCCGTGAACTTGAGCGTACCCGAATAAGCCCCGGGCTGGCTGGCCGTGAAATGGAAGACCAATACCTGCGCTGGAAAGCTGGCAAAGTACTCGCGGCGGTAGCTGACTCCAGCGGCCGAATACTCGATGGAGTGAATGGCGGTGGCGAGATCTAACTGTCGGCGGTACCCGCTCTCCGAACCGTGTGTAAGATCGAGGTAAAGGTCGCCCAGATTCTGATAGCGGCCGGTGTCCTTTTCGTCCCCGGTCCAAAGCGAGATCTCATTCAGTTGGATGTGCTCGTGCTGCCCCCCTCCGAAGATCATGGCCCCCAGACGGCCATTGCCGATTGGCAAGGCCTGGGTCCGCCAGTCGTCCGCCGGCTGGTTGTACCAGAGCGAGAGTGTCTGGCCGACAGCAAACTGGGCCGCCGCCGGCATGAGCAAGACCGAGAACAAGATAAATTTCATAGGTCAGCCAACCTTCACCCTACCACCTTGTCGGTGAAAGTTGTCGGAACTGTGCAGTAGCATGACGATCCTGCACCCGAATGGGGCGCCATCTCGGTCCGGATGTCTTGCCCCGTCCGATCAGGCGCTTGGACTTGCTTAGTTGCTCGTCCATTTCAAATCTCTTTTCATATTAATCAGCCCGTCGCTACGCAATCTATCAGGGGCGGCAGAAGTGCACTATTAACTCGAAGGGGCGCGGCGTTTTGGAATCAGTAAGGAATAGTACCCAACTTGGTAAGGGATAGTAGCGCAAACAGAAACTTTGTAACCTATAATCATGGTTTCTATGGCACTGAAACTCGATCAAAGCACGCTCCAAGCCGCTCTTGTTGGTTATCAACATCAGCTTCAACTTATCGAACAGAAAATGGCCGACCTCCGCCGCCAACTGGGCGGAGCCGCCCCAAAGGCGGCGTCGCCCGCCGTAAAGCGCTCGGGGCGCCCTAAGAGGCACAGGATGAGCCCCGAAGGTAGAGCAAGGATCGCCGCGGCACAGCGCGCCCGTTGGGCCAAGGCGAAGAAAGCCAAGAAAGCCGCGGCCACTGAGTAGAGTAAAATCATCGTCGAGTGGTGCCGTTCGACGCAGTAATCATCGGCAGCGGCCCCGCCGGCTCGACTGCCGCCCGGCTGCTTGCCCAATGGGGCCACTCCGTCGCCATACTTACCGCGCCTGGCGGCAGCCAGCTCAGCTTCGCCGAATGCCTTCCTCCCAGCACTCGCAAGCTGTTCGAGTTCTTGGGCATACAGGATGCGGTTGACCGCGCCGGGTTCTATCCCACCACGGGCAACACGGTCTGGTGGGGCAAGGCGCGCCGCCGCGTAGAACTATACCCGGAGGGTTGGGGGTACCAGGTGCTACGCTCCGAGTTCGACGCGCTGCTCCTCCATCTCGCCCGCGAAGCCGGCGCCCAGGTACAATTCGGCAAGGTGTTTGGTGATCTAAACCACACAGGCCCGCGCATCGAGTTTCAGTCCGGCGGAAACCGGGCCAGAATTGACGCTAAGTTTGTGATGGATTGTTCGGGGCGCGCCGGTGTCCTCGGGCGCCGCCTGCGCGCCCCTCAGCCTAAGTCTCGAACTGCCGCTCTCTGCGCGGTCTGGCGGAACCAGTCCCCTTGGAAATTGCCAGACCCGAGCCATACCCTCGTGGAATCTTATCGCGATGGCTGGGCTTGGTCCGTGCCGCTTTCGCCGCTGATCCGGCATGTCGCCGTCATGGTGGACCTGGCGGAAACTCGCTTAGTGCGCGGCAAAGGCCTCGCCGCTGCATACCATGCCGAACTGGCCAAGACGCGGGCTTTCCGCCGCATCTTCGCCCACTCGATTCCACATCGGGCCCCTTGGGGACGCGCCGCATCGCTGTACACATGCGAGAGGTTTTGCGGCCCGGGTTATCTGCTGGCTGGCGATGCCGCATCGATGATCGATCCCATCTCTTCGTTCGGTGTCAAGAAAGCCATAGCGTCGGCCTGGGTGGGCGCAGTCGTAGCTAACACATGCCTGCGCAAACCGGCCATGCAAGATATCGCTTTGCGATTTTATGAAGACCGTGAGCGCGAGGTCTATGACGAGTGGCACAAGCTCTCGGCGTCGTGGTTTCGAAAGGGCGGCTGCCTGCACCCGTTCTGGGAAGACCGGGCCGCCGTGCCGGATTCCTCGACATCCAAACAGGAGGCCGCTCGCGTCGCATGGGAGCAACTAAGGCAGAAGCCCTCCATACGGCTCCGCCGCACCGGCATTCCGCTACCGCCGCAGGCGGCGATCGAAGCCAATGAGATCGTGCTTCGGGACGCCATGTTGGGCGAAGTAAATCTGGTGCGGCTGTCGCAGATCGCCGAACACCACTCGCAGGTGCCGGACATCTTCGAGGCCTACAACCGAACCTGCCCGCCGGTCGCTCTTCCCGGTTTCCTGGCAGCCCTCTCCACCTTGATTGCCGACGGAGTCCTGACGTAACTCGGCCATTCCTGGCTGTGTTGCTTTTGCGTTCCACTGCCCCCCTCCTAACCGAATAGCTTCGGCCTGATCTATAATGGCTGCCAATGAGGATGCTCACTGGGGCCGCCGTATCGGCATCGCTTCTCTCGCTGTCCCTCCTGGCCCAGCAACCGCCCGCGGCCAAGGAACCTTCCGAAAAGGAGAAGGAAGAGATCGAGTCCGGCATCCCGATCGCCAGCGAAGGCGTGCGCAAAGCCTGTTCGCCGTGTCACAAGCTGGACGATAAGCAGCGCATGACGCGCATCTCGTGGCGGCGGACCACGCCCGAAGGTTGGGAGTGGACCATCAAACGGATGATCGGCCTCAACGGCCTGCAGATCGAACCTGCCGAGGCGCGGGAGGTGTTGAAGTACCTCGCCACTAATCTCGGCCTCGCGCCCGAAGAAGCCGGCGCCGCCTCATTCGAAGCCGAAAAGCGGTCCATCGACTACCACTATGCCGACAAAGAGGTCGACACCGTCTGCTCCAAGTGTCACTCGCTGGGCCGCGTGATTTCGCAGCGCCGCAGCAAGGGCGAGTGGGAATTGCTGATCGCCATGCATCGCGGCTATTATCCCCTCTCCGATTTTCAGGCCTTCCGCCGCGGAGGCCCGCCCCAAACCACTCCGGGACCCGACGGGCGCCCGCCCGACAATCGCCATCCCATGGAGGTAGTGATCCCTAAGTTGGCCGAAGGCCTCGCTCTGAAGACGCCCGAGTGGTCGGCATGGTCGGCCAACATGCGGACGCCGAAGATCGAGGGCCGCTGGGCCTTCTCCGGTTATCAGGCGGGCCGCGGACCCCTCTACGGCGAAATGCTCATCAGGCAGGCGGCTAACCCGGACGAGTTTCAGACTCAGACCAAATATGTGGAAGTAAAGAGTGGCAAGTCGGGCGCCCGCCAGGGAAAGGCGCTGATCTACACCGGGTTTCAGTGGCGCGGCCGTTCCAACGAAGGCCCATCCGACCAGGACGGCCTGCGCGAGGTCATGTTCCTCGATCGCGGCCAACGCGAACTTACCGGCCGTTGGTTCACCGGCGCCTACGAAGAAACCGGCGTCGACGTGAAACTGGTCAAGCTTGGCAGCGACCCGGTGGTCCTGGGACTCGACCGCACTGCTCTCCAAACCGGCGGCACGCGCGAAGTCCGGGTCTACGGCGCCAATTTCCCGGGCGGCCTGGCCGCGCCGGATCTCGACTTTGGCCGCGGCGTTTCCGTGAAGCGAGTGGTGAGCGCCGCAGCCAACGAGATCAAAGTGGAGGTCGAGGTAGCCAAGGATGCCACCGTCGGGCCGCGCGATGTCTCCGTGGCGGGCTCGGTTCGCGAGGCTGCGGCCATGGTGTTCGATAAGATCGACTCCATCAAAGTGCGGCCCCAGGCCGGCATGGCGCGCGTCGGCGGCGCCAACTTCCCCAAGCAGTTTCAGCAGTTCGAAGCCATCGCCTTCCACAACGGCGCCGATGGCAAGCCCGACACCAAAGACGACCTGAACCTGGGCCCCATCGACGTGACTTGGAGCATAGAAGAATATACCGCCACCTACGACGACACCGACAAAGACTACGTGGGCACCCTGGACGACCACGGCCTCTTCACGCCTAACCTGGACGGCCCCAACCCCAAGCGCGCGCGCAACGCCAATAACACCGGCGACGTCTGGGTGGTGGCGACCTATAAGCTGCCCGATGGCAAGCTGCTGCGCGCCCGCGCCTTCCTGCTGGTCACCGTGCCCCTGTACGTCAAGTTCGATCAACCGGAGGTCGGCCAGTGAGCGCGCTCGGGCTCCGCGAGTTCCACTCCTTCCGGGCGGCGGGCAAGGATTTCGTCTACCTGGTGCCGAGCGCCGCCATCTTCGAATTGGATGGCGCTGCCTCCGCCGTGCTCACGCGCTTGCGCCAGAACGAGATGCCGGCGGAAGTCCTCATCCACGAACTGAGCGCGCGGTTTCCCGTTGAGGCGCTGGAAGAGACGCTTTCCGAATTGGTGCGCATTCGTGCCATCGGCATCGCGGGCGTGCCCGCGGAGCCGGTGGCCAAACAGATGCCGCCTGAAAACTTCCCGCTCACCACCATGGTCCTCAACGCCACCAATCAGTGCAATCTGAGCTGCACCTACTGCTACGAGTACGGCGAGGACAAGATCGTCGACACCGAGAACGGCAAGAAGCCGAAGTTCATGAGCGAAGAGACCGCGCGCCAAAGCGTGGAGTTCATGCTGCGCGAATCGGGCGAGAACCGCGTGGCCCACCTGACCTTCTTCGGCGGCGAAACTCTCATGAACCTGCCGGTGCTGAAGTCCACCATTCAGTACGCCCGCCGGCGCGGCGCTGAGACCGGCAAAGAAGTGGATTTCAGCCTCACCACCAATGCCACTCTCCTGCGGCCGGACGTAATCGAATTCCTGGCCGAAAACCGCGTCGGCGTCACCATCTCGATCGACGGTCCCAAGGAAGTGCAGGACCAGTTCCGCGTCTTCCACAACGGCAACGGAAGCTACGAAATTGTCGCCCCCAAGATCCGCGAATTGCTGCGATGTCACCGCACCCGCCCCATCGGCGCGCGCGTCACCCTTACCTCGCACGACCTGGACGTACGCAAAATCTTCCGCCACCTCACCGAGGAGATCGGTTTTGCCGAGGTGGGCTTCGCTCCGGTCACCACGTCGCCCAGCCGCCAGTACGCCATCGCGGAGTCGGGCTTCGACAACATGCTCGAGCAGTTCCGTTCCTTGGCCGCGGACTTCCTCGAGGCCGCGCTCGAAAACCGCCACCACGGTTTTTCCAACGTGAAAGACACCCTGGAGGAGATCCACAAAGGAGTCAGCAAGCCATATCCCTGCGGCGCCGGGCTCGGCTTGATGGGCGTATCCACCGATGGTGACGTCGCTCTCTGCCACCGCTTCGCCGGCTCCGACACCCACAAGCTCGGAACCGTGCGCAACGGAATCGACAAGCTGGTGCAAATCGGCTTTCTCGAAAAGCACCACATCGACGACAAGACCGATTGCCGCCAGTGTTGGGCGCGCCCGCTCTGTTCGGGGGGATGCTACCACGAAGCCTACACCCGCTACGGCGAAAGCGCCCATCCCAACCTGCATTACTGCGAATGGATCCGAGGGTGGACCGACACTTGTTTGCAGATTTACGGCGAACTCGCGGCGCGCAATCCGCGATACCTGGAACAGTTTGACGACAAGGTGGAATATGAAGCATCTCAAGTCAATTAATCGCAAGGCCGGCAGGATCGAGAAGCACCTGGCCGGCGTCGGCGATGTGGTGGCCTTGCAGCAAGGCCCCCCGCAGCAGCCGCCCGCGCCGCACATTCCGCTGGGCTGCACCCTGGTCTTTTCGCCCGGATGGGAGGCCGATCGCACCGGCGGCACCGCCGGCCTCTGCACCCCCGTGGAGCGCGACCTCTTCGATTGTCACGCCGGCTGCTATTGGCCCGCCCAGGTGCCTGACCAGTTGAACCACGCGCCCAACTGGACCGCCAAGTGCGCCTCGGCGCAAAAAGACTGGCGCAAGCTCGATCTGGTGTTTCCATGAGAGCGAAAGCCCCCCGCCTGCCTGTCGGCATTTTCTGTTGCTTGCTCTTCCTCTTCCCCGCCTCCGCCGCCGACAAAATTACCGGCGGCAACGGCACTATCTACGTAGGCGGCCGCCCCAACCGAATCCTCATCCTCGATGAAGCCACCGAAAAGGTGACGGGCGAAATCGAGCTCAAGACCGGCACGCCTTATGGCCTCGATTTGTCCGAAGACCGTAAACGCTTTTATCTGCACAACATCTTGTACGAAGATATCGAAATCGTGGATATCGCCTCGCGCAAGTCTATCGATAACTTCCGCCTCAGTGAAGGCAACAAGAAAGCGCGCATCTCTGGTTACGAGGCCGACCCCCTGAACCGGTTCATGGTCCTGCTGATCAAAACGGCCACCAAACAGGTGGACCGTTTCGAGATCAGTCCACCCACAATCTTGCAGTACGACCTGAAAGACCACAAGGTGATGCGCACCATTCCCTGGCCCAAGGGCGAAGAGCAGGATTTCTTGGGGATGCGCTTTTCGCCCGATGGCAAGCTGCTCTACTTCTTCGGCGACGACATTCTGGTCTTCGACACCACTGATTTCAAACAGGTCGACAAGTGGGAACTCTCGCGCCCGCTCGAAGACGGCCTGGGCCGCGTCAACTTCGGCTTCCCCCAGGACCTCAACGAAGAGCCGGGCTACTCCACCGGCATCTTCAACGTGCAGGATGCGGTAAATAACCGTCGCATCATGGGGATCGCTCGTGTGAATCTCGGGCTAAAAAGCGTCGACTTCTACCCGTTGGGCCCTTCCACCGGAATAGGCTTTGCCCTGGCGCCCGGCCGCAAATGGGCCTACGGACTGCACCAGGAGATCGGCAAGTACGAGTTCTGGTCCTTCGACCTCGAGCACCGCAAGCTGGGGCCGCGCCTGGAATTTCAGGGCCGGCCGCGCATGTCTCTCAAAGTCAGCTCCAACGGCAAGCTGCTCTACCTCTGTGGCGCCGGCAACACCATCGACTTGTATGACGCATCGAACTACAAGTACCTCCGCACCATCACGCTGGACGCGGACATGACCACGGGCCTCTATGTCATGCCCGGGAAGTAAGCGCAAGACGCTCTTCCACTACGCCATTCCTTACTGGCGCCGTCTCACCCTGGTGCTGGCGTTGAGCCTCGCCAGTACCGCGCTCTCCCTCGCGCTGCCGTATCTCTCGAAAGACCTGGTCAACCGCGCGCTCCTGGGCCGCGACTGGCACGCGCTGCTCACCATCATGGCGTGGTTCCTCGCCATCACCCTGGCCGGCTTTGTCCTCAATATGGTCAGTGGCCTTCGCTACACGCGCGTCTCGGCCGAGATTCTCTTCGACATGCGCCTCGCCCTCTACCGGCATCTTCAGCGCCTCTCGCCGCGATTCTACGCGCAGACCCGCATGGGCGAGATCATGAGCCGCATCAATAACGATATCGGCGAAATCCAACGCATCGCGGCTGAAACCGCGCTGGCGTGGGTCGGCAATGTGCTGTTCCTCGCGGGCAGCATCGTCATGCTGATGTGGCTGGACGCGCGCCTGTTTCTGCTGAGCATTGCCCTACTGCCGGCCAGCGTGTGGGCGCTCAGCCATTACCGCAAGCGGCTGGAGGCCAAGGTGGCCGCCCTGCGCCAGGCCAGCGCCGGCATCGGCAGCTTTCTGATCGAAACCTTGCAGGGCGTGAAACTGGTGGTCACCTCGAATGCGCAGGAGCGCGAAGTCGTCCGTTTTCGCGAAAGGAACGACGCCTTCATCCAGGCCCTGATGTCCATGCAGCTACTCAGCTATCTTGCCGGCGGGCTGCCCGGTCTCATCCTCTCCGGCAGCACCCTGTTGGTGTTCCTGTACGGCGGCTACCAGGTGATTCACGGCGTCCTCGCCATGGGCGCGTTCGTGGCCTTCCTCGCTTACCAGATGCGACTGTTCCCGCCCATCCAAGCGCTGATGGGCCTCTACACCAGCATCGCCACGGCGCGGGTTTCGCTGGCGCGCGTGGACCAGATCTTCGATACCGCCCCCGAAGTGCGCGAGGCCGTGGACGCCCAGCCGCTGCCTCACGTCCGAGGCGATGTCCGCTTCGAATCCGTCAGCTTCACATTCGAACGCAACGGCCCAGTGCTCGAATCCGTCAGCTTCGCGGTGCGCGCCGGCGAGACCTTGGCGGTGGTGGGGCCAAGCGGCAGCGGCAAATCGACCATCGCTGACCTGCTGCTGCGTCTCTTCGATCCCGACTCCGGCGTCGTCCGGCTGGATGGCCACGACCTGCGCAGCCTGCGCCTCACTGACCTGCGCCGTCACGTGGTGCTGGTCGATCAGGAGCCCTTCGTCTTCCACGCCAGCATCGCCGAAAACCTTCGCTACGCGCGTCCCGAGGCTTCGCAGTCCGATCTGGAGGAGGCCGCGCGCGCTGCCGGCATCGCGGACTTCATCGCCAACCTGCCGCAACAATACCAAACCCAGGTGGGCGAGCGCGGCATGGCGCTTTCGGCCGGCGAGCGGCAGCGTATCGCCCTGGCGCGCGCTTTCCTCGCCGGCCCCGCCGTGCTGGTGCTCGACGAACCCACGGCCTCGCTCGACCCGGTATCCCAGCGGCACGTCATCGCCGGCTACGAAGCGGTCATGCGCGGCCGCACCACCATCCTCATCACGCACCGCCTGGAACTGGCCAGCCAGGCTGACCGCGTGTTGGTCCTCGATGGCGCAGCCATTGCCGAATCCGGCACGCCCGAAGAGTTGCAGGCCCGCCAGGGCCCCTTCGCCAGGCTGTTCGCCCGGATGGCGGATCGATGAGGGTCGGCATTATCGATAGCGGCGTCCACGCCTCGCATTCGCACGTCAACGGCGTGGCTGGCGGAATTGCCATCGGCCGCGACGGCGGCGAAGAGCCAGACTTCACCGACCGCATCGGTCACGGTACCGCCGTTGCAGCCGTTATCCGCGAAAAAGCGCCCGAGGCCGACCTCTTCGCCGTCAAAGTCTTTCACGACACCTTGACATGTCACATCGATTCTCTCCTCCGCGCCATCGATTGGTGCGTCGGGAACCGGATGCACCTGGTCAACCTCAGCCTCGGCACCCAAAACCTGGCGCACGAAGCCGTGCTGCGCGCCGCCGTGGACCGCGTAGTGGCCGCTGGAATCCGCCTGGTAGCAGCCTACGAAGACGCCGGCGTGCGCTGGCTCCCCGGCAGCCTGCCCGGAGTGGCGCCCGTGGTGCTGGATTGGGACTGCCCCCGCCACCAGTACCGCACCGCGCAACTTGCCGATGGCCGAATCGTCTACCAGGCCTCAGGCTATCCGCGCCCCATCCCCCGCGTCTCCCCCGAGCGCAATCTGAAAGGCATCAGCTTCGCCGTGGCCAACGTCACCGGATTGCTGGCCGCCCTGCCGCGCGCCTGACAACCCCTCCCTGCCGGCACGGCACTTCCCGTCAGTGCCGTCTTCGTTACGCCGCAGGCCATCCTGCACCTGGATCAGCCTCTGCCGCGGGATCTCGGACTTCCGCTTCACCTGTATCTCTCGCAAGCCTCACAACCGCGAGAAAGCGCCAACGCCGCTCGGGAAGACGGGTAGTCTCGTTTGAACGAAAAGGTCAGAAAGTCCCTTGGACCAAACCAGACCGATCCATCCTGGCGGTAAAAAAGCGATAAATCGCGAGCGCTTAATGTGACGCGGTCCGTGGCCTGCCCACGGTGCATCACACCTGGCTAGCGCAGTTATTTTACAGCGCACAATGTGCAACGCCACAAGAAGTACACTGTGCTACTCCAGCCGCATAGATCATGGGGGGCTTATCGGTCAATGCCGGAAGCCAACTCCGCCGCCACAGTTACTGAATGGCCACGGTAACTGGATTCGCGGCCTGCCCGTCGGCCGACACGATAATGCTTACCAGACCCGCACCCGCCAGGCTGCGCGGCAGTGCGATGTTGATCTGGTCGAGCCCCGCATATTGCCCCTGAGGTCCAAAGAAGAGGACCGGCAGCGTGACGCCGTTCTGCTTCGCCGTCAGCGACGCCGCGTGCTGGATGCCGGTCCCATACAGCACCAGGAAAACCAGGTCATCAGGCGGTCCCAGGTCGATTGGGCTCGGCACGTACGTCTGGCTCCCCAAACCCAGGGCCGCCGGGCTCACGATATCTTGGGAGCCGTCGGCGTGCACGTGTACCACTTGGCCGGCGTACACTCCCTGCCCGTTCATGTTAGCGCTGAAGATGCCCGCCGCCGATTTCGCGACGGTCAACACCGCGGTCAGGGTGCCGCCGCCTGGCAGCGTGATCGTCACCAGCGCCGTGCCGGTCGCCGTGTCGCCGGGTATCACAACGTTGATCTGCCCCGTCGACGCGAACACGCCGTAGAGCTCCGCCAGTCGGCTCACGCCGGCACTGTCCGTGACACCCACCGTTACTCCGGCGAGCGAAGTCCTCAGCGGAAGTGTAGCTGGTGTTTCGCCGATCAGGCCCGTGACGCCGAACAAGCCAGTCATCTCGTCGGGAGCGAAACTCCCGGGGAGGCTCGAGGCTGCATTCACCGCCACTGGAAGCTGTGGTGAAGAGCTGCTTCTAAAATTCTCATCGCCCGAATACACCGCAACAATCGGGCACGCGGCTGCGCTCACAGTAGTCGCAACCGCAGCCTTTCTGCCGGCCAGCGCGGCGCTTGCCACCGCGGCGTTATTCAATGCGTTCACGAACTGAATGTTGCCCGTGGGTATCCCGTTTCCTTGATCGAGTGGCACCACGGAGGCCGTCAACACGACTTGACCGGCGGCGTTGATCGACACCGAAGTACTGGTAATCGTGGCGGCTTGCGACACCGCGACCATCGTCGAGCGGGCATTTGCCTGCCAGACTCCATCACCGCTATAAGCCGCAATGATCGTGTGGTTCCCGGCTGCCAGGGAACTTAGGGTGAAGTCGGCATTGCCGGAAGCCAGTGGCGCCGTTCCCAGAGTGGTATTCGGCGCAAACAGAGTAGTGCCGGCTTCCTGGAATGTCACCTGCCCGGTGGGCGCGGCAAATCCAGGCGGCACAGTGGCTGAAATGGTCGCCCTCAACACCACTGCCTGGCCGAAAACAGCGCTCGCGGGGGTGGTCGTCAGGTTGATGGTGACAGTGGCAGCGACCGTCTGAGGGTAACTCGCCTCCGCGGCTGGAAAAACTGAATCTCCGCTGTACTGGGCGATGATCGTGTGATAACCACCCGACAATGCGCTGGTGGAAACCTTCGCTTGTCCGCCCGACAAACTAGCGATGCCTAACAGCTTCGCACCATCCAGGAATTGCACGAAACCCGATGGGGCCGCTGAAGGCGGACCGCCATCGCCGGTAACCGACGCGGTAAAGGTGACCGCTTGCCCGAGCACGGATGGCGACACACTGCTGGTCAACGATACCGACGAGGTGCCTGGCGGGTAGAGGACTACCGTATTGGACGTACTGCCACTGAAGTTGCGGTCTCCGGAATAGACGGCGGTGTATGAACCGGGCGGGGCGTTTAGCGTGGCCGTCGATCCCGCCACCGGAACCGTGCCGGCCACCGTGGCGCCGTTCAGGAATTGCACCGTCCCTGTGGGCGTCCCGCCTCCCGGAAGGATTACGCCGACGCCGGCCACGAGTGTGTTTCCGGAGAGGCTGAGACCCGACGTCGTGTTCGCCTTGATGATAAGCAGCGCACCGTTGACGAACCCAAAGGTGTAGTTGGCCGCGGCCAATGTCCCTGGGGCGATTACGATCGGGTAACTCCCCACGTTCGAGGCCGCCGTGGCGGCAGTGGTGAGGCTCGCCGCGCCGGAAACGACGGCAGAAGTATCGCCGTTGACGAAGCCGGTGACGGTTGCGGAGAACATGGGAAGGGCGGCGCCGTAGACCTTGCTGACGTTGTTCGAGGTTACGGTCAGCGGAGCTTTCATCACAGTCACCCAAGCCGTGCCGCTGCTGGCGAGGGATGTGTCACCGGGAGCAAACGTTGCCTGAATCACGTGGGTGGCCGCCGTAAGAGTGCTCAGAGTGACGCTGGCCTGCCCGCTACCGTTTACCGGGACACCGGTAGCGAGGATGGTGTTGGTGCTCGTGTCTTTGAATGTGACTGTTCCGCCCGGCGAGGCCGCTCCCGCTGAAACGGTCGCCGTCAAGGTGAGTGATTGGCCGTAGGTGGGAGATGCCGGGACGTAGGTAACGACGGTCGTGGTGACCAGCGGGGCCACCCAGATCCTGTTGCTGGAGGCCAGCGCATCCGTAAACCACAAGTTACCATCCGGCCCGATCGTGATCCAGGCGGGTGCGACATTATCCATCGGCATGGGAAACTCCTTGATGGTGCCGCTTGGGCTTATCCGTCCGATCTTGCCGGAAGCAGTGCACTCGGTGAACCAGAGATTGCCGTCGGGACCGCTAGTAATACCCCGGAGACCGCTGTTGGGTGTCGGTACCGGAAACTCCGTGATGACGCCGGCTGTCGTTATCCTGCCGATCTTATTGCCGTCTTGCTCGGTAAACCAAAGATTGCCGTCCGGTCCGACGGTGATTTCGTCCGGCGCGGCGTTGACCGTGGGAAGCGGGAACTCGCTGATGATCCCTGCCGGCGTAAGCCGCCCGATCTTGTTTGCGCTGTATCGGAATTCGGTAAACCAGAGATTCCCGTCCGGTCCGGTCACGATCCCATTGGGAAAACCGTTCACGCTGGAAGTGGCGAACTCGCCGGCGCCTGAACCAGTAGTGGTCATTCGGCCAATCCTGCCGCCGTCGGATTCCGTGAACCAAAGGTCGCCATCGGGTCCGGTCGTGATTTCCTGGTACTTGTGGTAAACCGTCGGGATGCTGAATTCAGTCATGGCTCCGGTGACTGTAATCTGTGCAATCGAACTGGCGCCGGCATTTTTCACAAACCAGAGGTTGCCATCGGATCCTGCCGTGATCGAAAAAGGGTAACTGCTGATCGCACCACCGATCGGAAACTCGCTAATGGCGCCGCTAGGAGCAATTCTTCCGATACTGTTACCATTCTTCTCGGCGAACCAGAGATTGCCATCCGCTCCCAAGGTGATTTGTTGTGTCTCACTGCCGCGAGTGGGAGTGTAGAATGCGGTCGGCCATGTCGGCGTTGCCCGCGGCGTGATGGATAGCGGGCTTGAAGCACTGGGTCCTAAATTGGAGTCGCCGGAGTATACCGCTGTGATGACGGTCGCCGCGTCGGGAACGGTCAGGGTGGCTGCCGAGCCGATCAGCGGTACGGTTCCGAGAACGTCAGTCGCATTCAGAAATTGCACGGTGCCGGTAGGTGTCGTGTCTCCGGGATGGGTCAACGTCGCCACCAGCGTACTTCCGGAGCGGCTGAGGGATGTGCTGCTCCAGCCCTTATTCACGGTACAACTTTGGACTACATCGGGGGCGGCGCCATAGTTGGCGTTGCCTGCTTGGCTTGCGGTGATGGAGCAGATGCCGGTACCGACCGTCGAGAGAACATTCCCTGAGACTGTGCATACCAACGGAGTCGAGGAGGAGTAACTGACGTTCAGCCCCGAACTGGCGGTGGCAGTGAGCGAGAACCTGGAGCCGTAGATCTGGTTGGGCAGAGCTGGGAAGGAGATGTTCTGCGCCGGTAGGCCGACCGTCATGATGACGGGGACCATGGTGGCAAACCCGTCCACCTGGACAAGGAGGGAGGCGGTATAAACGCCGGATGCCAGTCCAGACGGATTGGCTTGGACGGTGAAGAAGATGTTCCCACCGGCGCTTACGGAGGTGTCCGCCGGCAATCCGACAGTCAGGCTGCTGGCTGGGCAGGAGCAGCTCACGGAAAGGGTCCCCCCGACCGAGCTGTGCACCCTGACGGTCAGGATTAGTTGCGGACCGTTGAACTCCGCGTTAAGAATAATGGGATTAGGCGTCACGTTGAATGGGGCTGTAGTTTGGGCGGAGCACAGGAGTGGTAACAGGCCCACAATGCTCAAGTGGATTCGGCGCATTAAGAGAGAAGTATATCTTACATACCTTTTGACGCGAATCCCCTTCACTCATGCCCCCAACTCTTGTGTACGGCACATTTGCTTTGCGCAACTTGTAGCAGCCTTCCCAGGCCAACCTGAGTCAAGCGGATACCCAACTACCTTTTTTATGAAGAGGCGAGTGCCTGAGCAGCATGCTACATTTCGGTGCGTGCTTTGGGCATGCGCTAGACTCTCGTGGGCGCGCGGTCTTCAATTACGCCGAAGCGTCCCTGCCGAACGGCTCATCGGGTAGTACCAAACTCCTCTGAAGAGGCTGTTTCTGGGAGGTCGCCCATAGCGTCAGCAATATTTCTATGAAATCCTCTTACCGCCAAAAATCGTCCGACATTCCGGGATTGATGGAAGGCGTCAACCGGATTCACTTTGCCGTATCGCCCCGAGCCTTAGACCTGCCTTTCCTCCCCGGACATCAAAGCAGGCGATTATTTCCCGCGAAACGTATCACTGGACTGACTGGTGCCTGTCTTAACGCCCATGCGACACCCGCCTACGCCCCCCTCGTCCAGGTCGGATTGCGGTCCACTTGTGCTTGCGGGTTGCAGGCCAGCCGCATGCACACGTTGTTGCCCCGGCACGGCGCTACTCTCGTCGCGTATACGCACGGGGAGCACGAAATCTTCTCGTAGTGGATTTCGTCCGTCGACCCCGCCGCGGGCCGAAGCAGCGTCTCGGGGTCCGACGGTCCCCAATAGGAAGTAACCGGAGTGCCCAGCAACCGTGCGAAGTGGAGCATTGCCGAATCCACGCACACCACCTCTCGCAGTTGCGCCACCTCCCGCAGTCGCTCAGCCAGCGGCCGGCCGCCGGCTTGGTTCTTCACCCGCACGCCTGGAATCACGGCGCGCAGCATTCCCGCCAACTCGTCCAGCCGGGCCCGCTCGAATTCGCCGCCAAGCAGGTGGAACTCCACCGCGGCGGGACCCCGCTCGTCGATCTTCCGCTTCACAATCTCGACCCACTCCGCCGGCCGCAGCATGCGTTCCTTGCGCAACGCCGAGCAGGTGGGCGCCAGACCGACGGCCGCGCACTCGGTCGCTCCCCGCGCCTCGGGCAGGCCCAATGAATGCCGCAGGATGCGCGTACATTCCGCCATCCCTGGCACCACTGCGCCGAACAGGTGCGCCACCTGGTCGTAAAACTCGTAGACCTTTCCCGAGGGGTTGCAGAAGAGCACGTGTGTCGAAAGGCTGGTGTGCCGGGAGGAGTCGCTGGTGTAGGAACCAATCCGGTTGCGCGCGCACGTGAGCAGCGAAAACACCGTGCCGAGCCGGCTATGAATCTCGAGATCGATTACCGAATCGCAGCGAAACAGTCTTCCGATGGCCCGCGCGGCGCTCGCCGCCAATTCCAGCCATCCCCGGTCACGGATCACCAGGATCTCGTCGAAGACACCCAGCACCCGCGCAAAAGGCTCCACCGCCGGTGTCGTCACGATCCGTAGTTCCCTGACCTGGGCCGTGCGCCGCAGCCCCAGCAACGCCGGGTAGGCGATCGCCAGGCTCCCGCCCCCGTGCAGTTTGAGAAACGTGAGGGAACGGCAGTTGCCCAGATCGTGACGCCGCTGCAGGACTCCGCTCAGCAGCCAGGCCGCCGGCTTCAACAGAATCCGCAAGAGCGTCCCGGCATACAAATCCAGCAGACGTTGAGACTCAAGCGTCATAGTAACCGGCCATTCCTGGCTCTGTTGGTTTTCCTACCGGGGCTGGCGTGGTCTGATCTCCGCCAGGTGCCCGATCCTCAGGTCCCGGCTAGTCCTAGTTCGGCGGCGCGCGACTGCATGGCCTTCACGCAGAAATCCACGTGGTCCTCCAGGGGCACGCCCAATTCAGCGGCGCCGTTCAGGATATCCTGGCGGTTCACGGAACGCGCGAAGGCCTTGTCCTTCATCTTCTTTTTGACCGAGGCCACGTCTACTTCCATCACGCTGCGGGTGGGCTTCACGTACGAGATGGCGGTGATGAAGCCGGCCAGTTCGTCGCAGGCGAACAGCACCTTCTCCAGCATCGAAACACGCGGCACGCCGGTGAAATCGGCGTGCGAGAGAATCGCCCGCCGGATTTCCTCGTCCACGCCGCGCTCGGCCAGGATGGGCTCGCCTTTGGTCGGATGGTCGGGCAGTGTTGGGTGAATCTCCCAATCGAAATCATGCAGCAACGCCGTGACCGACCACTTCCCCTCGTCCTCGCCGAGTTTGCGCGCATAGGCCGTCACACACGTCTCCACCGCCAGCGCATGCTTCCGCAGCCCCTCCGATTTGGTGAACTCGCAAAGAATCTCCCAGGCCTCTTCCCTGCCGGTCATGCAGTCTATGATAAAGCATCGCCCCAGGTGGCGTGACGCGCCACGCGGTAGGCTTCGCGATCGCGTTTCCGTACCTGCTCCGAGCGCGCGCCGGCCGCCGTGCAGGTCCGCAGTTCGATCAAGCCCGGCACGTGCACCGGCCGCCGGATCACCCGCGCCCGCGGCAACGGCACCGGCTCCCGCGTCAAGGCCACGTAGCTGAACTTTTCGTCTTCATAGCCGAGTTCGGCCCCTTTGATCCGGCGGTGCAGCCGCGACCGCTCCACGCGCGCCGCGAAGTGACACCAGTCCGGCGCCCTCAACGGGCACTCCGACGCCGCCGGGCACGGCGCGGCGATGTGCGCTCCGGCTTTCAGCAACTCGTCGCGGATCGCGAGGCACAGCCGGTAGCCTCGCGTCGTTCCCGGTTCCACCACCACCAGCGCGACTCGCGCGGCTTTCCACAAAAGGCCGGCCATGGGTCGGCCGAGTTCGCCCACCGAGTACGCTGCGATCACGAGGTCGTGTGGCGGCAGGCTCTCCACGCGCATCAGGTCGTCCCGCGCCACGCGGCCGTCGGGCAGCCACTGGCGCGCGGCTTCGCTGAATGCGTCATCGCGTTCCACCATGGTGACGCTGATGGTGTGGCCCCAGCACTCGCGCGCGGCCAGCGACGCCGCGCCCGTCCCGGCGCCTACATCCAGTACGCTTTCGATGGGGGTGTCGCCCAGGCGTGCCCGTAACTCGCCGAGCGCCGCGCGCGCCGCGGCGTAGGTGGCGGGCATGCGTGTCACCAGGTATGCGGCAGTCCGGTCTCCGGCGCCCAGTCGTGCCGTTCGGGCTCCGCGATAGGCTTCGGACATCGCCGCCGCCGCGCGTTCGAGCGCCGCCAAATCCACTGCGGCGGCGCGCTCTTCAATGGCGCGGCAGACCTGTTGGGGCAGTTGCACACAACCATCATACGGGGGAACTTATCTCATCAGCATGGTGTCTATTTGGGTGGAGGTTGACGCCATGTCGGCATCCACTGGCACTCGCAATTGAGACTCACTCCCCGCTGTTCACGCCGGAGGAGTAGTGTCGCGTGGCGAGCCGAAAAGGAGGGCGCCTTATGTTTCAGACGGACACACTTACTAATGGGAGTAACTCGAAGCGCCTCTGGGGCACGTTCGCCGGAGTAACCGGACAGGCATTATTAGTAACTTGCGCGGCCATCGCCCCGATGGTCTCACCGGCCATGCTGCCGCGGGCCGCGTGGATCACGACCATCGCAGCGCCGGGTACGCCGCCGCCGCCACCACCGCTTGGGCCGTCCATCAGACCCAGGACGAGTCAGGCCACCCGTATCTTTCACGGGCCTATCCTCAGCGCACCCCTCTTCATACCGGCCAAGGCCCAAATCATCGTAGACCCAGGCCCGGAGGTCCCCGCCGGACCAGGAGTGCAGGGTGGCATGGACGGAGGCCGTGAAGGCGGTGTGCGCGTCGGTAGTTTCATCGACCGCATTCTCAGCGACGTGAAGTCTCCGGCTCCCGTGGTTCGTCCGCCCGAACCCGTAACGAACACAGCCAGACCGGCTGCCGTGGCCGTCAATCCGCCACGCATCAGCGCCCTCGAACTGGGCCACCCGATCCGCCGCGTCGAACCACTCTACCCGCAGCTCGCCAGGCAGGCGCGCGTCTCCGGCGTCGTCGAGTTGCAGGGCGTGCTGGGCACCGACGGGCGCATCCACGAGTTAAGAGTCCTGCGCGGGCACCCGCTGCTCATCAAGGCCGCAGTCGATGCCGTCAGCCAGTGGACCTGGGCGCCCACCATCCTGAATGGCGAAGCCGTCGAAGTGGTCGCGCCGATCACGGTGACCTTCCGCTTGAACCAGTAGGCCACCCGCTTCCTTTGCGGCCGAACCTCGATCCGGATTCGATCGCCCCAATTCGCGGCCCCGCGTCGAGAACTCCCTCGCCGGCCGCACCGCAATCCCGAAAACGCGGCCGAACCTCGGTCCCCGCATCCGATCACACTGACTCCATCTTGCTTCAGCGCGCCTGGCCCCCGGCTGCAAAGTTTCCCATCCCATCCCGCCACGGGCCGCCCGTGGCATAGAACTCCGCGTCTTGTTCCGAAAGATCAGTTGGTGCATGCGGACCGGTGGGTTTCGGAGACGGGTTTCAGGCGTTTACGCACCCCACCAACACGTCGTGCGGCATAGTAGGATGTACTTCTGCGCCTCGGCATTCACCTTTATACGTTCGGGTCCCTCGAGAAGGCCGCGCTGCGAGCCGCCGAGATCGGAGCCGAGACCTTCCAGATATTCTCGGCGAGCCCGCGGATGTGGCGGGCCGGCACGCCCGACCCCGTTCAGGTGCGGCGCCTGCAGTCCATTCGCGAGCGCCACGCAATCGAACCGCTGGTGATCCACACCAATTACCTGATCAATCTCGCCTCGGGCGACCCCGAAATCCACGCCAGGTCGGTGTCTGCCTTCCGCGGGGAACTAGACCGGGCCGCCCTGATCGGCGCTCAATATCTGGTGGTGCATCCCGGCAGTTACCGCGGCACTTCGGTTGACGAGGGCATCGTCACGTTTGTGGATGGCCTTTACCAGGCTGCCGCCGGATTCCGGCCGCGAAACCTCACGGTCCTGCTCGAAAACACCGCCGGCGCCGGTTCTCACCTCGGCAGCCGCCTGGAAGAATTGCGCGACATTCGCGCCCTGGCTGGCGAAGTCACCACTCTCCCGATCGGCTACTGCCTCGACACGTGTCATCTGTTCGCCGCGGGTTTCGACATTTCGGCGCCTGCCGGCCTGCGCGACACCATCCGCGCCGCCGACGAACTTCTGGGGCTGGCCCACGTCCACGTGATTCACGCCAACGACTCTAAGGCGCCGTTGGCCTCCCATGTGGATCGCCATGCCAGGATCGGGAAGGGGCAGATCGGCCTGGAGCCATTCCGCCGAATCCTGGCGCACCCCAAACTCCGCGGCAAGGCCTTCATTTCCGAAACGCCGGTCGAGGAGAAGGACGACGACCGCCGTAATCTGGAGACGCTCAAATCCCTGGCGCCTCGGCGTGGCAAGCCTGGAGTTCGCCCTGCCGTCGAAACGGGCGCGGTGTAAGATACGAGTCGTGAATGACGAAGTCTTGAATCAGCCCCCGCCGCTCGTAGATTACAATCTGTTTGCGACTGACCGGCCGTTGCGCGAAGCCGTGGCGCGCGAGGGCGCCGGGTGGGCTTGCCCTCAACTGCAGGCTTTCGGCGCCGCCCTTGGAAAGGCGGAAACCATCGCGTGGGGCACACTCGCCAACGAATACCCGCCCGTGCTGCGCACTCACGACCGCTACGGTCGCCGGCGCGACGAAGTCGAATTTCATCCTGCCTGGCATAATCTCCTGCGGCTCGCCGTCGAACACGGCATCCACAATCTGCCCTGGGCCTCGGCGCGCTCCGGCGCCCACGTGGCCCGCGCCGCGCTGGCCATCCTCGCTGCCGAAAACGAGGCGGGCCACATGTGCCCCGTTTCCATGACCTATTCGGCGTTGCCGGTGCTGCGGCAACACGATGCCATCGCTCGTGAATGGGCGCCGCGCATCTGCTCCACCCGGTACGATCCTGCGTTCCGCCCGGCGACCGACAAACAAGGCGTGCTGGTGGGTATGGCCATGACCGAAAAGCAGGGCGGCAGCGACGTGCGCGCCAACCTGACGCGGGCTGAACCCCTCGGCGATGGTGAATTCGCGCTTCACGGCCACAAGTGGTTTTGCTCGGCCCCGATGTGTGACGCGTTCCTGGTCCTCGCTCAGGCGCCGCGCGGCTTGGCCTGTTTCCTGTTGCCGCGCTGGAAGCCGGATGGGACCATCAACGCCTTTCATCTCGAGCGGCTCAAGCCGAAACTGGGAAACCGCTCCAACGCTTCCAGTGAAGTGGAGTTTCACGGCGCCTGGGCGCGGCTCATCGGTGAAGAAGGGCGCGGAATCGCGACCATCATGGAGATGGTGCAGCATACCCGCCTGGATTGCGTACTGGCTTCGACCGCGCTCATGCGGCGCGCGCTGGCGGAAGCTCTCCACCACGCGGCCCACCGTCATGCGTTCGGCCGCCCCTTGCTCCAGCAGCCGCTGATGCGCAACGTGCTGGCCGACCTGGCCGTGGAATCGGAAGCCGCCACCGTGCTGGCGATGCGCCTGGCGCGCGCCTTCGACGAGGCCGACCGCGGCTTCGTCCGGCTGGCCGTCGCGGTGAGCAAGTACTGGATTACCAAGCGGACCCCGGTCCACGTGGCGGAGGCGTTAGAGTGTCTGGGCGGCAACGGCTTCGTCGAGGAATGCATCCTCCCGCGGCTCTATCGCGAGGCGCCGCTGAACTCCATCTGGGAGGGCTCGGGAAATGTGATCGCGCTCGACGCTCTGCGCGCCATCGCCAGGGAGCCGGAAGCCCTGGAGCGGCTGCTCGCGGAGATCCGCTCGGCCTGCGACCCGCGCGTCGACGGCTTTGTCAATAGGCTCACGCCGGATTTGTCGGAGAGCGGCGCGCGCTGGCTGGCGGAACGGCTGGCTCTGGCGTTGCAGGCGTCCTTGTTGATCCGCTTCAGCCCGCCCGCGGTCGCCGATGCCTTTTGTGCATCGCGGCTGGCGGGAGAATGGGGCCGCGCGTTCGGCACCCTGCCCGCCGCGGTCAATATCGACGCGGTGATCGCCGCCGCGTTGTGAACTCTCAACGTGAAATCCGAGTCACACGGAAATTAAATATTTCTTCGCCCCAAAATCAACCACTTACAGATATTCAGCCCCGAAACCCCTTGACAGTACATGTTACTTTCGAATTAGGAGGGACGCCCACCGCGTCACTCCCAACAGTATTTCTTCCTGGCCAGGAAGCGTTGCA
>Ga0209698_10001550_pt1 | contig 26544 bp, 24 predicted proteins | sample LitLauG_LLR_2012_FD_187203 | JGI IMG/M metagenome (GOLD analysis project Ga0209698, IMG submission 187203) | Freshwater sediment microbial communities from Pennsylvania, USA - Little Laurel Run_MetaG_LLR_2012 (SPAdes) (version 2) | ecosystem: Environmental > Aquatic > Freshwater > Creek >... | reverse complement strand
TGCGGCAGATCGATGGGCGGATTCGCTTTCTCACCAAGCGAATCGAAGCCGCGGAAGTGGTGGACCCGGAAGCTCCGAGAGCGGGGCAGGCGGCGACGAAGGCGTTCTTCGGAGCTACTGTGCGCTATGCCAATGCCGCGGGAGCGGAACGGGTGGTGAGCATCGTGGGCACAGACGAGATCGATCTCAATCGGAACCACATCAGTTGGGTGTCACCTCTGGCGCGCGCGTTGATGAAGTCGGCAGCGGGTGACTGCGTAGTCCTTCAATTGCCGGGCGGCACAGAATACCTGACCGTGCTGGAAGTGGGTTACGAGCGCATTTCTGTGGAACCGTTCCGTGAACCACCTGGATCCGAGGCCTCGGCAAAGAGACTCCCTCGCCGACGCTAAATCCACCTGATCCTGCTCAAGGCCCAGCAACCGCGCGAGAACGCGTGAGAATTCGACTGCGAACATGGTTTAGAGCTGCTTCGAAACGCTTAGTGTTTTCCTGTATCCGATTCCCGGCTTTCGTCGACGAGTTCGCCGACTTCGGTATCGGTGCGCTCTCCAAACTCAGCGTCCCAGACGCGTTCGGCCTGCAGAGCTTTCTCGCGGGCAAATTCGAGCTTCGCCATCTGGTCGGGAACTTCCACGTCAGGGCGCATTTCGCGAGTGGGCACCGGCGTTTCCGGAGCGGAACCTACTCCGACTCGAGTCGACATTCCGGGACTGACGAGCACCGACGCACCGGGTAAAGTAGTTGAGCCAACCTCGACCAGGCCCTCAAAGACATCCACTTCGCTGACACCGCTGCGGTTTACTTCTACGTCAAATCTGGTGCCGCGAACCGCGATCACTGCGCTAGGCGTACCCATTTCGAAAGGCGGCGCGCCTCCCGTGCGCTTGCGAATATAGGCGCGCACTTTGCCGAGCATGATCTGAAGCGTGTCCCAGTTGCCGGGTTGTGGTGCGCGGAGAATGACCCGGGTATGCGGCTGGACCAGGATCTCGCTTTCGTCGGAGCGCAGGACAAGAACCAGTTGCCCTTCGCGAGTGTCCAACAGTGTTCCTTCCGGCAGCACTTGTCCGCGGGCTGGATGGTCGAATGCGCCGCCGGGAAGTTGCACCTGAACCGGGCCTCTCCACTCTGAGATGACGGCTCCGGCAAATGGAGCCAGCCCCGACGTCGGCGTCGGGGAAGCATTCTGTGGGGGGAGGGCCTGGGCGACGCACAAACATAACGTCGCCCAGAGGGGGAGCGCTGTCTGGACTGCAACCCGGAAACTCTTCGTCATTGTCACCGCAAACGCCGGAACCCGCCGGCTGGGATACCGGCGAGTTCCAACGTTCGTGCTTGCAGCAAGGAAGAACACAGCTACCCTCCGATGATGATGGTGATGACCTTGCCGGTGCAGGCGTTCACTTTCACTTCGTATTCTGCGCCGCTGGAGGTAACCACGTCTACAGACCAGTCGGGCGGAGTGTCCGTCTTTTCCAGCACTGCCAGCAGAACCTGGTTGGCGCCGACGGCCGACAATGCGATCTGCTCAGCCTTGGCCTTGGTGATGAAGGTGCAGGGGGCCATCGAAGCCAGCGGCTGGGTGATGATCTTTACGACGGCTCCGGTAGTAGCGTTGACCCAGACCTCGTATTCATGAGCGGTGCCGAGAATGTCCACCGACCAGACCCGTGTATTCTTGCCCACGCTGTCAAGCACAGCCTGTAGAACTTGTCCGCCACCGACCGCGTTGAGAGCGTCTTGTTCCGCCTGCGCTTTCGAGAGCAGCGTGGCCTGCAGAGCGAGAGGCTGGGTAATGATCTTTACGATGGCGCCGGTGTGGCCGTCGACCCAGACTTCGTATTCGTGAGTCGAACCGAGGATGTCCACCGACCAGATAGTTTTGCCGGCGTTGGAGTCGAGAACGGCCTGGATGACAGAGCCGCCACCCACCGCCTTCAGAGCATAAGTTTCAGCTGCCTGCTTGGAGATGAGTCCGGCCGCCAAAGCGACCGTGGTTCCGAGCAGAACGATTGCGAGCGTGAGATGCAATCTTTTCATAAGAGTTTCCTGGGAGTTGAAGTTGAGCCCCACTGCTCGGCTCACACCTTCCTAATTGCAGCTCAGATACCAAAGTCCGGTGCATGCAAATCAAGGATTTAAGCGGCGCGGATGGGTCTGAGGCAGTGCTTCGGACCCGCCGCCCCTGGGTCGGAGGGACCCAAGGCTCCTCTGCGGAGGTGGGGAATCACTCGAGGTGAGCGGAGTGGTTGCGCAGAAAAAAAATCGGCCTCCGCTCTGTGGAAGCGGAGGCCAGTCCAGGAGGAAACACCTTGAAACAACGCCAGCCAGGTTTATGGGGTGTACATTTCACAGCTCGTAAGATCGTTATTTGCATCGCTTCCGGAGACAGCCATCACGCCGCCCGAAACCGTCAGCGTGGTGGTGTGCCCGACCCGGGCATCGGTCATGCTGCCGGTGCTGGTCCACTTGCCGGTGCTCGGATTGTAGAGTTCAGCGCTCGAAAGCACGGTGGTTGTGGTCGACGTGACGTTGTTCCCGCCAGAGATCAGCAGATTTCCGTTCGACAGCAAGGTAGCGGCGTGCTCCAGCCGGCTGGTGTTGAGATTGCCGCTCGCCGTCCACTTGCCAGTGGTCGGGTTGTAAAGCTCGGTCTTGCTGGTGGTGACGCTGGAGATGTTCTCTCCGCCGGCGACGATGACATTGCCGGTAGCGAGAAGCGTGGCAGTGTGCTCATCCCGCGCAGTGATCATTTTGCCGGTGGCAGTCCATTTTCCTGTAGTTGGGTTGTAGAGTTCGGCGGTGCCCAGCGGATTTCCGGCAGTATTGATTCCGCCTGCGGCCAATACTTGTCCATTCGCCAACCGAGTCAAGGTGTAGGAGCCCCGGGCGGCAATCATTGCTCCGGTTGCGGTCCACTTTCCCGTGGAGGGACTGTAGATTTCGGCCTTATTGGTGACTCCGCTGCATCCGTTGGCATTTAATCCTGTGCAGCCTCCGGCGACGAGCACGGTTCCGTTCGGCAGAATGACCATCCCGAAGTAAGTCCTGGCGGTCGCCATGGCGCCGGTCTTCGCCCAGGTGCCGCCTGCCGAGCTGTAGAGCTCGGCTGAGTTGGTTGTTGCGCCGAGGCAATTGGAGACGCATCCTCCAGCCACCAGCACCAGTCCGCTGGGAAGGAGGAGAGCGTCCGCATTGGAGCGAGCGACATTCATGTTCCCGGAGACGGTCCAGGCGCCGGTGGTTGGGCTGTAGACTTCGGTGGATGACAGGGCTTGATTGTTGTTTTCTCCGCCAGCGATTACTAAGTTTCCGTTGGGGAGGAGCGTAGCTGTGTGTCCATCACGCGGGTTGTGCACGCTGGTGACGACCGACCAAGTCCCGCTAGCGGCGGATGCGAATGCACTCATCGCGACCACCAATGCGGCAGCAAGGACGGCCCTGAGGGTGTAGGAGTGTGCGGCGCGAATCTTCATATAGTTTCTCCTTGGGAGAGGGCGACTCTGAATTTCAAACTCGATGCTTGGCGGAGCCCAGTTGGCTGAAGCATGCATCTGAGAGTGACAACTCGACAGAAGCAAGTGTTTGGCCATTGTGGGTGAGGCGGCAGATGCCGCTACTGGGGTGGCAATGGGCTGCGGAGACGGGCACGCCTGCTCAACACGGGGACGAAGTGGGGCACGCCGGGTTCTTGTGCCCCACCGTTTCGGGTCAGTCTGACCCAGCTTTCATAGAGCGAGCGGGGCTCTCTTGGAACCCATTCACCGGAATTCGGACCCGCACGCGGATTCCTTGTTCGTCGCTGGTGGCTTCGATTGCGCCGTGATGTTCTTCGACGATGCGCTTGACGAAAGTCAGGCCGAGGCCCCAGCCCGGGGTGGAAGCGTCATGCTCATGAGCACGGTAGAACGGCTCGAACAAGTGCGAGAGGCGCTCCGGTGGGATGGGCGCTCCGGGATTGCATACCTCAAAGATCAGCTCGGAGACCGGCTTGGAATGATCGGCGCGGACCGCGAGAGAAACCTCGCTCCCACTCGGACTGTACTTGACCGCGTTGTTGAGCAGGTTGAGCAGCACCCCAGTGAGCATGGGCTGATCGCCGATCAGGTCGGGAAGCTGCGGATACAAATCAAGGCGCACGCGAATCTCGCTGGCCTCGGCAATTGGAGCCATCACTTTGTCGACTTGAGCGACCATGTCTGCGACGACGATTTTGTCGTGACGAAGCGAGCGGGCGCCTGCGTCGAAACGAAGCACGTCAAGATACGTGTTGATCAGCGAGACTAATCTTTGTGACTCGCGAAATATGGTGGCCGCAGCATCGGATGAATCGGCTGCTTTCGGATAGCGCAGCAAGAATTCGGCAAATCCCTGAATCGAAACCAGCGGCGTGCGCAATTCGTGGGTGACGAAGCGCAGAGCCTCAGCGCGGGCCTGATCGCGCTCGAGGCGAGATGTGAGATCGGTGATGACCACCATCCAGCGCGGGCCCCGGGAGCCCTCCCGCGGCAGGTGCATTACGCGCACCTGCCAGAACCCCCCGCCCAAATACACTTCGCTTTCCGGCGGCGGACTATCCTGCTGTAGCAGTTGTTCCAGATTCGACCAGCGCGGATGCCCCAACCGATCACCAAACTCTGTAAGTCGTAAAGCGGAGTCCCAATTCTGTTGCAGGCAGAATTTCTCCCAGTAGGGATTGCAGAATTCCATCTTCCCGGTGGTGTCGAATACGGCGATCCCTTCGTGCATGGATTCGAGAAGGTTTTGCCGGAAAGTGTAAGAGGAGGCGAGATCGGATTGCAGAATGTGGATTAGATCGAGCTTCTGCTGCAGATCGTTGGCGGAATCCTGAGGAGTTGAGTCCGGTTGGAAACCCGGGAACTGGCCGGCTTTGGGGCCGGAGAACAGGGTGCCCCGCAATTGATCCAAGCCGCGGTTGAGAGCGCGGTTGACTAGGGTCAGGTTTTCCAGCTGAGCCAAGGGCACAGCGAGAACAGCGGCGATTAGAAGGGGGCCGAGATTTAGAAGAATTCCATGTTGTTCAAATAGCCAGAGTCCTCCCGCATAGCAGGTCAGGAAAAGAATCAGCGGTATCCAGAGCGATTGCCAACCAGGATGATGCAAAACCAGCCAGGTAGAAAGCAGCGAAAACAGAACCAGCAGCAGGATCTGGAGCCCCGATCCCGCGTGGCGAATGCCGGTTCCGTTGAGCAGAGTCTCCAACAGATTGGCATGAACTTCGACGCCCGGCATGGGCGTCGGACCGCTGACCGGGGTCGGGAGTCGGTCGCTCAAGTCCGAGGCGCCAAAGCCCAGCAAAACTACTTTGCCCTGAAGCTGCGGGGGAGCGCGTCCATCGAGGATGCTGGCCGCGGAAATGGTCAGGAAGGGTGGATCGGGCTGGTCTGGAACGAATTGTTGCCGATAGTCGACGACCAGAAACTGCGGTGTGTAGGAGGTCCAGCCGACAGTCTGTCGCGTGGCCCCGGTGCGGTGGGAATGCCCTTCGATCCAGATGCGGCGGGTGCCGATCCAGAGCGAGCCGTCCTCCACGCGAACGGGCTGTCCGGTTGTGACGCGAGCCAGTTCGAGGGCCAGGGGCCAGCGCGGGCCCTCGGCGCTTAGTTCAACGAGCGGTACGCTTCGCCCGATGCCATCCGCGTCCATCGCCGCCTGCACATGTCCAACTCCGGCTGAGGCAGCGCGAAAAAGTGGAAGCGGATCGGTCCAAAGCCGGTCGGGTGCGTTGCTCAGCTTGGCCGCCAATACGACCTTACCGGCCTGCCGGATCGCATGTTCCAGATCTTTGTCTTCATTCGGATCGCCGGGCTCAGAGAGCAGGATGTCGAGCCCGATCGCAGCCGGCCGCTGCCCGTTCACCCCTCGCACCAGGCGCGCCAGTTGAGCTCGCGGCCAGGGCCAGCGGCCGAAATGCTCAAGGCTGGCATCGTCGATGACCACCATGGCAACTTTGGTGGAGGTCGGCGGATGAGCGCGCAGCCGGAAGAAAGTATCGCCCAGCCGGCGGCTTAACTCGTCCACCGGATAGGTGAGGCTGAGAACGGCGATCACGGCCAGCAATAATACGTTCAGAGCCAGCCAGTTGGTGGTGAGAGCAGGCTGGCCGGTTGGTTGCTTGCGCGCTTCGCCGCTGCCAGCTGCAGGTTCAGAAGAGTTCATTTGCCGATGGCATCAAGATCGATGCCCAGCCGCTTCGCTTTCTTGTAGAGCGATTTCCGTTCGATGCCCAGCTTACGCGCAGCCTGCGAACGGCTGCCACCGGATTCGTGCAAGGCGCGGATAATCTGTTGCCGTTCCACTTCCTTCAAGGTCATATCTGCGGCGGACGCCGAAACCGCGGCGTCGGTGGTCGCCGCCGCAAACATGGCGGGCTCGCGACAGCGCTCCACATCCTCGGGCCTGATTTCGTCGGTGGCAGAAAGAATCGCAGCTCGCTCGATCAAATTTTCCAGCTCCCTTACGTTTCCTGGCCACGACATCTGCGAGAGCAACTCCACCGCGCTGGCGTGCAGCGTGACCTCCCGCGAGTTGCGCTCGTTACAACGAGCGAGAAAATGCTGGGCGAGGAGCGGTATATCTTCGCGGCGCTCTTCGAGCGAAGGCAGTCGAATCGTGATCACGCTCAGGCGGTAGTACAAGTCCTCGCGGAACTGCTTGGCCCGGATGCGCTCCATCAGGTCCGCATTGGTGGCGGCCAGAATGCGAACATCGACGGCCATAGCCGTGTTCGCACCTAATCTACGGACTTGACGCTCCTGCAGCACGCGCAACAGTTTGACCTGAAATCCAGGCGTAGTCTCGGAAATCTCGTCCAGAAAGATGGTTCCGCCATTGGAGCTCTCGAACAGGCCGCGGCGGGGCGCATCGGCGCCAGTGAAAGCTCCTTTTTCGTGACCGAAGAGCTCGCTTTCGAGGACGCTTTCGGCGAGGGCACCGCAATTGATCGCCGTCATGGGCTTGCCGGCCCGCCGGCTGTGGTCGTGGATCGCGCGTGCTACTCGTTCTTTTCCAGTCCCGCTCGCACCTACGATCAGGACGGTAGCATCGGTGGGAGCGACTCGTGCAATGGTCCGGTAGACTTCGATCATCCGGGGACTGCGGCCCACAATCGAAGTTCCTTCAAAACCTTCGGGCTCATCGAGTGCAATGGCTGGAGTCGCTGCGTTCTCGCGGCGTTCTTGCAGCCGTTCGATACATTTCAAGAGTTCGTCCACGCGAAGCGGTTTGCCCAGATATTCAAAGGCTCCGTCGCGCACGGCTTTGGCCAGCGTCTCAACGCTGGCGTGGGCGGTCATCATGACGCATTCGCAATCCGGCTGCAGCGCCTTGATGCGGTTCAGAAACTCAACGCCGTTGGAATTTCCGAGATAAATGTCGACCAGGGCCAAATGCACCTTGTGTAGGTCGAGTTGCTGCTCCGCCTCGACGGGATCGCGAGCGATGTGACAGATGTGGCCTTCGGCCGTAAGAACGGAGTTCAGCCACTGGCGCGTGGCCTTATCGTCATCGACTACTAGGATTTCCATGGGCATGGCGTTGGGACGGGCTCCTTTCCATCCGGAGGTCTTGGAGCACGCCGCGTACCAAAATCAAGAGTCTCAGAAATGATAGGCGAATTCGAAGCGGGCCGCATCCGCCCGAAAGGCGCCCGTGACCTGCGCCATGTGAAAGCGCGAATAATCCAGGTTCAACTCATAGTGTCCAAAGGTCACCTGATTGCGGGCGCTGATTTCCCACGCAGTGTGAAAATCCGCGCCGCTGGCAATCGATTCTCCGCCAATGTGTGCCATGATCTCTCCGCGATAGCGGCGGCGGGAATGAAGTGTGAGGCCCAACGCCGCCTGGTGGCTCTGATAGTTATCGGGACTGAAGTAGCCGTGGGCGACGTCCATCGCGAATCCGTAATGGCGAAAGCGGTATCCCGCGAGGTAGGTCAGCTTCGAGGTGTTCCAGCGGTGGAAGATCTCGGCCCATTGCTGCCCGCCCACATTTTCGTCGGTATAGTGTCTGCGGGTGGCGCGCACGTTGACCTGCCAATTTTCTGGCGTCCAAAGTGCGAAAGCCTCCCAGCCTTGCGCCGTCAGGTGATGCTCAGCGGCTTCAGCGTCCGGCACGACAGGGATGCGGGAAAATCCGCCGCCCACCAGGAGATGGTCGGCAATCTGGCCGGTGAGGGTGGCCTCGTAGATGGCGCGGACATCTCCTTTGTAGAACCGCAGGCCGCCGCCTCCGGCGGAGATTCCAAGACGATCCAAGGGCCTCCAGCGGAGCAATTCTGAGAACGTCTCGACGACCTCCCTGGCATCGTCGAGACTGTGAAGGAATTGCTGCTCGAGGTGAAGGTCGCTGGTCAAGCCGGGCCTGAGTCGATATTCGAGGCGTTCGGCCCCCAGCCAGGAATGGTTCCCCGCCGAATCATTGATGTAGTCCATCGAGGTGGAAAAAGAATTGGTGGAGGCGGGCAGAGCTCGCTCCTCCCCGCCCAGAAGACCGCTGGCGATTCGGTCCTTGTATTCGAGCAGGCGAAGGCTGTTCGGATGGTAACGAAGGGCGGCCTCGTCCGTGGCCGCCGCCTCGGTCGACCGTCCTTGGTGGATCAGGTTGCTGGTCAACCCGATCGCAGCCGCCTCGTCGGTGGCATTCGCGGCGAGGAGCTGGCGGTAAAGTTGGTCCGAGCGTTCGTAATTCCGCTGGAAGGCCAGGGCTCGCGCCAGTTCCAACTGCGCCGAACGGTTGCCTGGCTCCTTGGCCAGGACTTCCGAGAACAGGCGCCCCGCCTTGTCATCTTCGCCGATGGCCAGATACGACCGGCCCAATTCCAATTGGATCGCTGTGTCTCCGGGATGCTCGCGCAACGCAGCTCGCAAAATTTTGATCGCCTGTGAATAATGACGTTCGAGCGCGGCCGACTGGGCGCTTGCCAGGATTTTTTCTGTGGGGGAAGGGCTGGTCGCGTCGCCGGTCGATTGTCCGGATAATTCGCCTACCGCGAGAGACGCCAGCCACATGAGAACTAACGATGCGGCGAGGGCTCGGGGTATCCGATTGCAACCGAAACAGCCTGGCGTTCGGCGGTTCATCTTAATTATGCTGTGCTACATCGCTGCAGCTGTGCGAATGAGGAATGGGAGCAAGGGCATCTCGGGCAGACTCTCGCAATCGGGAGCCCTTCCACGGCAATGCTCAAAAATTTATTGCGAGACAGCTCGCCCCATTCTTAGCACATAGCATAACGGAAACATTTCCTGGATGCGACGATCCCTTGAGGAATTGTCTCAGCCCCTCCTACAACCGATGCGTGGGGAGCCTGCGCTATACTGCAGGACCTATGAATCCGGGAACGAAGTTTGGATTTCTCCACTCGAAGCCTTTTTTCGCGCAGCTAGCGCTGGCTAGTTCTGTTTTCGCGAGCGACCAGACCGCACGCGACGGCAAGGTGCCCATGGAGCAGTCGGTGGAGTGGTGGCACGCTCTCGAAGCCCTGCACGTGCCGGCCAAGCTCGTGGTCCATACCAACGAGGGACACGCCATCATGAAGCCCGCCGACGCGCGAGATTACGAGCTGTGCTCGCTCAACTGGTTCGAGGAATGGTTCGAGAAGGCATCGAAGCCGGCCTCGGCGCCGGGCCAATAAGGATCAAATGGCCTTCAAGCGTTCCATGCGGTTTCTCTTCTTGGTGTACCTGTGCTGCGGGGCTTCGGTCTCGTTGCTGCGGGCGCAACTGAAGACTCGCAACGTCGTTCTCATCGTCAGCGATGGCTTGCGCTGGCAGGAGGTTTTCACCGGCGCCGACCCGAGCTTGTTGAATTCGGAGCACGGCGGCATCTGGGCCAGCCCGGAGAAACTGCGCCGGGAATTTTGGAACGACGATCCCGCAGAGCGCCGCAAAATGCTCTTTCCGTTTCTTTGGGGAGTCGTCGCCAGGCAAGGACAGATTTTCGGCAATCAGACGAAAGGCAGCATCGCGCGCGTCACCAATGGCATGGCCTTTTCCTATCCGGGTTACAACGAGATGCTGACTGGCCGGCCCGATCCGCGGATCAACAGCAATGAATTCGGGCCCAACCCGAACATTACGGTCTTCGAGTGGATGAATCAGACTCCGGAATTCAGCGGGAAGGTCGCCGTCTTCGCAACTTGGGACGTTTTCAAAAACATATTCAACCAGCCTCGCAGTCATCTAGCGATGCAGGTGGGATGGGATCTGCCGGAGAAGGGAGATCTCACCCCGCGGCAGAAGTTGCTCAACGAGCTCTACGGTACGACCACCCGGTTGGATGACGAGGATGTTTGGGACTCGTTTCTACAGGTTCCTCTTCTGGAATATGTGAAGTCTGCCCATCCACGGTTGCTCTTCGTCGGATACGGCGAGACCGATAACTGGGCTCATTCTGGCCGCTATGACCTGGTGCTGGAGAGCGCACATCAGTTTGACGCATTCGTACGAGAACTGTGGGAGACGATGCAGGCGATGCCCGAATATCGCGAGCAGACGACCTTCATCATCACGACAGATCACGGGCGCGGCAGCGGACTGGAAGAATGGAAAGAGCATGGAGTCGAGCAGAAAGGGTCGGAGAATATTTGGATCGCCGTCATCGGGCCGGATACTGAGCCGCTGGGTGAACGCTCAAATACTGCTCCGGTTACACAGGCTGAAATCGCGGCCACGCTAGCCGAGTTGCTGGGAAAGGACTTTCGCAGAGCTTCGCCCGACGTGGCAGTTGCACTCCCGGTCATCACGGCCCAGAGCGCCGCGAAGGGAAAGGCATCACAAAAGTAACCTACTCGGGAGTTACTTTCCCAAGTCCCACCGCTGGTTCATGTTCCAGTGCTTCCCCTTCGTCATTCGCATGGGCGGCTGAGCGCGACTACCCTGTCTCGCGGGGGTTCCTATTCGCATGACGAAATTCACGCAGTTGCTCTCCATCCTGGCAGTGGGCGGTCTGATGGTTGTCGGATCGGCCGCTGCTCAAACCCAAGACAACACTTCCGGCGCCGGTGCGGGCCAGGTCGATCCCGGCCATCCGCGCGTCAATCAAGTGAACGCTCGCGAGACCAACCAGCAGAACCGCATCGCCAATGGCGTAAAGAATGGGCAGCTCACGCCCGGACAGACCGCCCATCTGGAACGTGGCGAACAGCGTTTGCAGAACAATGAGAAGAAGGACATGGCGGCCAACAACGGCCACCTCACCAAGCAGGATCAGCGCCAGCTCAACCACGAAGCCAACCATATGAGCAAGAGAATCTACAAAGACAAGCATTCCGACAACAAATAGTTTTCCTCTGTTTTCTTGGGTTCTGGAGCCGAATCGTCGATCTTTGGCATCCAATGGGCAGATGTTGCATGCGGGGACTGAGGTCCTGACCGCAGCAGCATCTGCTACAATGGAACAAGTTTCAAGCCAAGGAGATATGAATGGCCACCACAACCGTCCCTGAAGTTACGACACCGGAAGTAAAGAAGGCGCCCGTCAGTCTGACCGCGAACGCCGTCGCCAAAGTGAAGGAAATCATGGGCCAGCAGAACCCAGTTCCCGCCGGTCTGCGCATCGGCGTGGTGGGCGGCGGATGCTCCGGATTCTCGTACTCGATGCAGTTCGAGAACGGCGCCGGCATGATGGACAAAACCTTCGATATGGACGGCCTGAAGGTGTATGTGGATGCGACCTCGGTCATGTACCTGAACGGCTGCATCGTTGACTATGTTGAGACTCTGGAAGGCGCGGGCTTCAAGTTCGAAAATCCGAACGTGAAGAGCACCTGCGGTTGCGGCAGCTCGTTCAGCGTGTAAGCAAGTGATCTACAGACAGCCGCCTTCGGCTGTCCGCGCGAAGCGCAGCAAGGTCTATCGAAATACGGAAACGGCCTCATCGTAAAGATTAGGCCGTTTGAGTTTGGAGCCCACTCCTATTGTTGAGGTTGTTGCGGCGGATTGCTGGGCTGGCCCGGAGTGCCAAATGCTCCGCTCGAGGGCAGGTTCGGATTGTTCTGCATGCCCGCCGGCGGCTGTCCAGGTCCAGAGTTATTGATGTTCGACCCGTTGGACCCGTTCAGGTTCGGTTGCTGCCCCAGTTGAACTGGCTGGTAGGGCGTGGTGATCAGCATTCCGCGGTCTTGCCCCGGATCGTAAACAAAGACCCAGTCTTTGTATTTCTTCTTGTGATTGAACTCGCGGAAGGTGGGATCAGCGATCTTGGTGGCACTGGCGACTCCTACGATGGGCCCGCCAATGATCACCTGCTGATTGGGAGAACTGCGATCGCCCGGATTGTCGCTTCCCGTCACTTGCTGGGTGGCGGATGAGCTTGTGCCTCCAGGTAAAGGCTGCGAGGCGTCCGGCGCTGCTCCCGGATCGCTTGTGGCCTGCTGAGTTTGAGGCTGCTGATTCTGGGCGAACGCATTGGAAACTCCGAAGTTCGAGCCTTGGCCAATCGCTGGGCCCTGATTCAATCCACTGGATCCCGGCGCTGACCCGATTGGATTCGCGCCCGGAATACTCCCCGCGCCAATTCCGCTTAACGAGAGCTGCACTTCGCCAAAATGCAGGAGCTTGAAATCCTGGCAGGTCGCTCCCACGCAGTTCAGCGGATCTTTATAGCGCTTGCGGAGGAAGCGCTGGTTGTTGGAGCTTTCGAGGTCTTCGATCCTGGTGGGATAGCGTCCGAACTTTTTGTAATACGCCCGGATGGCCCGCGAGTATTGCACTCCGCGGTGGATCATCTCGGCCTCGCGCTCGCGCTTGATTTCGAACGTAATGGAAGGAAGAATGGCGGCGGCAAAGATGGCAATCAAGGCGATGGCCAGAAGCAGCGTGAGCAGAACATAGCCGTCTTCGCTTCGTTGGTTAGTCTTGCACCGGGAGTCGGAAATCAATCTCATCAAGTATCGAGTAATTTGGGAATTGAGTAATTTGATGTCGGGGCTCGCCGAAACAATTACCCAATTACTAAATTTCTCAATTGCCAAATGTTCTCACCCCTGGGTCAGGGGAATGCTTTGCGTCGGACCGCTGCCAACCACGTCCTGCATCTCGACGGCGGTCGGCATGATGCGGACAACCTTATACCGCCGGTTCACGATTTCGCCTTCACCGGCTACGAAAATGTCCTCGCCCTGTTGCAGAAATATCTTTTTCGGTTCGCCCGGCTGGCTGGCAAAGCCGAAGAACTTGAGTGGAATTGGCGGGGGAGGAGGAGGTACGGGGGTGACATATTTCGCTGCCTCAGCCTCGGCTTTTTTTGCATCCGGCGATCCCGGGGCGAGCGGCTTTGGAATCTCCACTTCCGCCTGCGAAACGAAAATATTCCGCCCGCTGCCCTCATACTTGGTCTGTTCGCTCGAAGCCAGCAGATCAAGACGCAACGTCGGATCCAGGCTCTCGGCCTTGGGCTTCTTGGCGGATCGGGCTCCGCCCCGCGCCGCCGCACGGGAACTCGAAAGCACTGGAGCCGCCGCCTGCGCGCTGTTGGTGGGCGTCGATGGTCCCATGAACATCGGAACCACTTGCCACACCACGACCACGACAGCGAGCCCGCCAAGCACGGCCGCCCACATCGTCTGCTTCTTGTTTTCGAGTCCGAGCTTCACTTACGATCCCGCCCTTAAGTACGCTTCCAGCTTCATGTCCAGTTTGACCGGGCCCTGCGGCTCGCCGCCCAGGGTTACGTCGTTGATGATGAAAAACATCTCGTCGCGCTCGAGTGCGTTGATGAACTTGGCCAGCGCGGTGTAATTGCCCGCGAGTTCGGCTTCCATTTCGACTGGTTGCAGCCGGCCCGCTCCCTCTTCCTTGATTTTATATTTTGCCTGCTCGATGGTGACGCCATTGGCGGCCGCCAGTTTGCCGAACTCCACCGGAATTTGCGAATCCTGAGCAGGGAAGCGCTGCTTGTAGAAATCCGTAATCTCGTGGCTGGCCAGGGTCACTTTTTGCGGTAAGTTGCGCAGCGGCGCCACCTGCCGTGTCTTATCGTTCAATTCCGCCTGCAGCCGATTCAACTCCATCCGCCGCGATTCCGCTGATCCCACCAGTGGTGAAAAATACAGGATGGCCGCCACCAGATCCACTCCCGCCATCACCGCCAAGGCGGTCTTGAGTTTCTTGCGCGTTTGCCGGAAGTCAGGCATTAGTGCTGGGCTCCTTTGGGAGACGGCTTTTTCGCCGCAGGTTTCGAATGTGCTGGTGCTGCAGGAGCCTGGCTCTGTGTCTCAGGACCGCTCTCGGTTTCTGGCGCCGCTGCCTTTGGGTCCTTGTTCGGCTTCGCGGTGCCCGCATCTGCGGCCTGGAGCGGCTCGGGAATATAAACCGCCGCGATGTCAATCGCCTCGGTGTCGCCGGTCGTGGACTGGGTCGAGCGCTCGGAGAGGATGTTGGTCTGCGCGAAGCGTTTCGACTCCTCCATGTGCTGCATCAGCTCGATGGCCCGTTCCCGCGAGTCACCGGCCACGGTCATCTTCAGCGAGAGCTGGTTGTCCTCGTCCAGGCCCGGGCTGATCGAGACCAGGTGCACCCGCGCCGGCATGACCCTCTCCAGATTTTCCAGCACCCGCGTCCAGGAAAACGCTTTGCGCTCGATCAGTTCGTTCAGAAATTGCGAAGTGTCGCGGGTGGTGTGGTTTTCCGGACGATTTAAAAATTCCTCAGCGTTGGCGCGGATCTGGTCGCGCTCGGCGATCAGGGCTCGCTTTTCCGTCATCGCCTTACGATCGCGGCGGGCGTTAAACCAGCCGGTAATCGTCAGCGTGAGCAGCACCAGCGTGAGCACTCCGACGACGCCCACGGCGGTGCCCCAGCGCATCCAAAACTGCCGCGAATCCTCGTACGGCTGGCTCGCGAGATTGATATCAAGACGCATGTTAGGAAACCAAAGCCCCCACTACTCCCGCCATTCTCCAGCGCGGGACCGATCCGCCTGCCGACGCTCCCAGTTGGGACGAAGACACAAGCTCCTGTACCTCGGCGCCCGTCTGCGCCCGCAAGGCTCCCGCGGCTGCAGCGGAGTCCGACAGTCCGGCAACATAAATTTTCTCAATGTTCAGATGGTACGTATCCTGGAAAAAAACGACGGACGGGTAAACTTCCTCAGCCAACTGCTCGCCGGTGATGGTGACCCCGCGCGAATTTTCCAGCGTCCGGAACAATTGCAGCTGATCCTCATTCAGGATCGCGATGCTAGTGGTGTGTGCGTCGACTTTGATTACCAGCGTAGGCCGCTTGGCATCGGCTCCGCCCAGGGCGGCCAGCATGGAGGGCATCACGACGCCGGGACTGAAGCCCGCATCGCGGAATAACGCCTCGTATTCTTCCACCACGCTCGACAGCGCCACCGCGGCGACAACCTTCACTTCATCGGCCAGCTTCTGGGCATGATAGGAAACCTTCGCCTTCTCCACATCGAAGGGCAGCGATTTCTTCAGGCGGAAGCGCACCACCCCGAGCGCCTCCTCATGATCGGAGGGAAGGGTGTCGAATTCGACCAGCATGACGCGCACTGAGGCATCCGGCACAATCGCGATTACGTCCTTGGAACGTCCGGCGACGGCTCCCAGCGCGGCTTCGATGGCCGCGCGCACCGCTTCCCGCTGGCGCAGGTTGTTCTCCACCAGGTCGGGAATCAGGCTGCCGGGCGCCAATTCGCGTGCCGCACAGGCTTCCAGACCGCTGCCGTGGTCGGCGAAGCGGCCAGCCAGCACGCGATCCGCCGCGATTTCACAGGCCAGCTTCGGCTTGGCTACATTGGAATTTGAACTCATAACCTTAGAACGCCCCAACCCGACACTCTTTGCTCTAAATCAGAACGCGTACCGCCAAGAATTGCAATACCTCGAAAGGCACTTGGCCCCTCAGCCACAGGCCCACGCTGGCGGGGGCTGCTTTGATTAGCGCATGGTCTCGATAAACGTGACTTTGTTGATCTCCTTCAGCGTGGTCATACCCAGCCGGACTTTATCCAATGCGGACTCGCGCAGGAAGCGCATGCCTTCTTCGCGGGCCGCACGCCGGATTTCGGACGTTGGCTTCTTGGCCAGAATCATTTCGCGGATGCGGTCGCTCAAGTCGAGCAACTCGTGAATCGCGGTTCGTCCCCGGAAGCCCGTGCCCGCACATTCGATGCATCCCGGGCCTTCGTAGAGCGGAACTTTGCCCCACTGCACCGGATCGAGCCCGCTGGCTTCGAGAATATCGGGGGCGTAATGCACTTCGGTGCGGCAGGAGTCGCAGATCAAACGCACCAGCCGTTGCGCCAGAATGCAGTTCAACGCGGAAACGAAGTTGTAGGGCTCGACGCCCATGTTGAGAAATCGTCCAATCACGTCGACCACGTTGTTGGCGTGGACCGTGGTGAAGACGAGGTGACCGGTCAGAGCGGACTGAATGGCGATTTGCGCGGTCTCGGCGTCGCGGATTTCGCCGACCATGATTTTGTCGGGATCATGGCGGAGGATGGAGCGCAATCCGCGGGCGAAGGTGAGACCCTTCTTCTCGTTCACCGGAATCTGCGTGATCCCGCGGAGCTGATATTCGACCGGATCTTCGATGGTGATGATCTTGTCTTCATCAGTCTTGATCTCGTTGACGGCGGCGTAGAGCGTGGTCGTCTTACCGGAACCAGTCGGTCCCGTCACCAGCACCATGCCGTAGGGCTCTTTGATGTAGCGGCGGAAGCGGCGCAGGTCGTCTTCATCGAAGCCGACTACGTCGAGCGTGAGCGTGCGGAACTTCTCGCTCATCGACTCTTTATCGAGCACGCGGAGCACGGCGTCTTCGCCGTGAATCGAGGGCATGATCGAGACGCGGAAGTCGATGGCGCGGCCGTTGTACTTCACGCGGAAGCGGCCGTCCTGCGGCACGCGTCGCTCGGAGATGTCGAGCTCGCTCATGACCTTGATACGGGAAATGACGGTCGAGTGATGTTCTTTGCCGATCGGCGGCATAGCTTGCGTGAGCACGCCGTCAATGCGGAACTTGATCATCACCGAGTCGTCGCGGGTCTCGATGTGAATATCGGAAGCGCGGCGCTGCAACGCGGTAAAGATGGTGGTATCGACTAAACGGATGATCGGGCTGGTGTCGCTCGCCGCCGTCAGCTTGTCGATGGTGAGCGTTTCTTCGACGCCCGTGGCTTCGTCTTCGCGGATGATGGTGAAGCCTTCGCTGGCTTCTTCGAGCACGCGCTGCGACTGCTCCGTCTTCTTGAGAATGTCGGAGATCTGCTTGAGCGTCGAAACCTTGGTGACGATGCGCTGCTTCAGCAGCAGGCTGATCTCGTCGATCATCATCAACTGGCTGGGATCGGCGATGGCGATGGCCAGGCGGCCGTCTCCGGTTTCTTCCAGCGGAACGAAGTTGTAGCGGAACATCAGCTCGACCGGGATGCGCTTAAAAAGATCGTGATGAAGTTCGTAGTTGGTGAGATCGATGAATTCACAGCGGTACCGGCGCGCCACATCCTGCGCGCGTTCCAGATCGGTCAGCGGATTGCCGGTCGGGCTGATGGGCCCGCCGTTTCCGCCATTGACGAAGACTGATTTCTTTTCTGCCATTGCCATTCACTAAACCCCAGGAGCTATGAGCTGTGAGCAATGAGCGATGAGCGAACATGGATCCGTCGGCTCATCGCGCGTGGCTCATAGCTCACAGCTCGTTGCTCATAGCTCATTGCTAATGCACACCTAACGTGAAGATCGGCAAATAGAGTGAGATCAACACTCCACCAACAAAAATCGCCATAATAATCAGAATGATGGGCTCAATCAGCGCCATGGCTGCTCCCAGCGCGGTCTGCACATCTTCTTCATAGAACTCGGCGACCGAGTTGAGCATGTCCGGAAGTTTGCCGGTCGATTCGCCCACCTCGATCATCTCAACCGCCAGCTCGGGGAAAATCTTCTGCTCTTCCAAGCTGCCCGCCAGACCCTGGCCCTCGCGCACGCGAATCCCGGCTCGCATCACTCCTTTCAGGATGCGACGGCTGCTCATCGAGGAACCTGCCGTCTCCATGGCGGGAACGAGCGGTAATCCGCCTTGCAGCAGAGTGGCGAGCATGCGCGAAAAACTTGCCACCTGGTGCTTCAGCCGGATATCACCCAGCAGCGGCAAACTCAAAACCACGCGGTCAATGCGATCCGCGCCGCGATCGGTGTCTTTCCAGCGCCACAGTACGAATCCCAGAACCACCAGACCGACTATCACAAAGGGCGCGTACTTCTGGGCGCTCTCGCCAACCTGCAGCATGAATACGGTGATAGCCGGCAACTTGGCATCAAGGCTGTTGAATAACTCGGCAAACTTGGGCACCACGTAGGTGAACAGGAACGTCACCATAATCAGCACGACACTGACCAGCAGAGTGGGGTAGATCAGCGAGACAAACAGCTTCTTGCGGAAGGTCATCGCCATGCGCTGGAAGCCGATGTAGCGAGTCAGCACTTCATCGATGGCGCCGCTCTTCTCCCCTGCCAGCAAAGTCGTCGTATAGATTTTCGGAATAATACCCTGCGCCGCGAAGGCATCGGAAAGCAGCTCTCCGCCTTTGACCCGTTCCCGCACGTTCTCCAGAATCTGCTTGAGTTGCGGGTCTTTCTGGCGCTTGATCAGCAATTCGAGCGCTTGTAAGATCGGCATCCCGGCGCGGATCAGGGTCAAAAACTGCTGGTTGAACACCAGGAACGTGGCCTGCTTCAGCTTGCGCCGCTTGCGCAGTCCTCCGGACATCACTCCCTGGGGTTTAATCCAGTAGACGTGATAGCCCTGCTGCAGGAATCGGTCGCGCACCTCGGATTCGGAATACCCTTGTTCGACGTGCTGCTGGACGTTGCCGCGTTCGTCCGCGATTTTGACTACAAATTCCGCCATTTGGCCGTTTTTCTAGCGATTTGCTGGGTTTCGACTTACCTGTCAGTCTACCATTCTCAACTCAGATTCGAAGCCGCCGACTCGTCTCAAACTGCCCTCCACCAGTACCGCAAGTAACCATGATCCGGATGGGGAATACCTCTCCCTTTACGGGCCAACCAGATCCTCGACCGTCTCCGTTCCGGAAGGGGGGCGAAACTCGAATAGCTGGTCGGCCACCGGGACGTCTTCCTTCTGATCGGTAAACCGGTACTCGGTCGACGATCCATCCACCTCGTCGAGGATGATCCGGGAGATCTGGTGCCCCGGTGTGATCTCCAGCACAATTTCGCTGATTTGATCGGCCATGGCCACAGGCACTCCCCGGATCACCATGTCGCCGGGTACGAGCGGAGTTATATCCGGGGCCAGCGATAATCCCTGTAACTCCTTTTCCAGCCTTGCTTTGCCTAGCAAAAATGCAAGTGGAGAACGAACATCGTCTAATTTCTTGGCCGCCATTTTTCTTGCCTGCCGGTCGTCCGGGACGTAAAACCACGCAACTTTCCCGTCGCTGACAAACAGCTTCTGCCTGGGAGAACGATATTCCCAGCGCATCTTGCCAGGTTTTTTCAGCCACAAAGTGCCGGACTCATTCCGCTCCATCCCCGAGCCGCGGTAGAGCTCGGTGAACTGCGCCTCCAGGGAATGGAGGTGGTTGTAGTGGGCGTCGACGGCCGAGGCTTCGGTCTTGACGTCGGCGGCGGAACACACGCCCGCGCCGACCATCAGCAGCCCCGCCACCGGGAACACGAGCATGAGTTTGGGAAGTCGCAATGACTTCATTGTACCGAGTACGTGAACAAGGTGCCCAAGTCACGAGGCTTGCGAACGCGATCAACCTTGGGATGCGACGGTTTTTCCGGTTGAAGCGATGCAACGGCTGTGTGAGAATCGCTGGTCCGAGCCGGACTTCCCCCAGACTTCCGGACGGACCGGGGGAGGGTGCATGACGGGAGTACTCCGCTTCCACCTCGCGTTGGCTTTGGTTTCGGCCGCTTGCTTCGCGCAGTCCGCTAACGAATCCAATCCTGCTCCGACCACCTCGCCGCAGCAGACTGCCTCGTCGGCCAAGGTAGTTGACGGAGCCGCGACTCCGGTCCCAGAGAACAAGGCTGTCGCCGTGACTGCAGCCAACCCGCTGGGAGAAGCGAGGTCTTTCTATCGCAAGGGCGACTTCACGGCCGCTATCGCGAAATACGAGGAAGTTCTAAAAGTGCAGCCGAAATCGCCCGATGCGTATGCCGGGCTGGTGCGCGTGTATCTCAAGCAAAAGAACGTAGAGCAAGCGGCGCAAGTCGTCGAACAGGGACTCGCGCAGTCCGATTCCCCCAGAATTCACGTGGCACGGGGCGAAGTCTGGTTTCGGCAGGGCAAGATTACCGAAGCCGAGGCCGAATGGGTGAAGGTGATCAACGCTGGCTATCCCGAGGCCCGTGCATATCTCGGTCTGGCCAGAGTGCGTCGGGCTCTTGCCATGTATAAGACCGAGAGGGCCATGATTACCAAGGCTCACCAGTTGGATCCGGATGATCCAGAAATTCAACAGCAATGGGCCGGAACACTTGCACGTGAGGAACGCATCAAGTATCTGGAATCATCGATTGCGGGGGACAATAACTGGAACCCCGACGAGAAAGAGAACATTGAGAGTTACATAACGTATCTGAAAGAGTTCGCTAAACGGAACGAGCGCCCCTGCCGACTTGTCAGCGACGTTACCGCCACGACCGCACCGCTGGTTCCACTCCTCAGAGATGCCCATAACCTGCGCGGTTACGGACTTTCGGTGGTTCTGAATGGACACAAGAGCGCGCTCATGCTGGACACGGGTGCGGGGGGAATTCTGGTGACGCGCAGCATTGCGGAGCGCGCCGGAATTTCTAAAATCACTGAGAACAAGGTGGGCGGGATCGGCAGCAAGGGCCGGAGAAATGCCTATATCGGCATCGCGGATTCCATCAAAGTGGGTGATCTGGAATTTCAGAACTGCCCGGTCGAGGTCATGGAAAGCCACTCGGTGGTGGGCCAAGACGGACTGATCGGCGCCGACGTGTTCCAGAAATTTCTTATAGAACTCGACCTGGCAGATAGTCGATTCAAATTGAGCGAGTTACCGAAGCGTCCCGGCGAGGTTGGACAGAAGCCCGTGCTGAAGAGTGAAGACGAGGATTCCGGTGAGGAATCCAGTGAAGATACTGCATCCGACAAGGCGGAAGCGAAATCCGCTGAGGCCAAGACGTCCGCATCTTCGGGCCCGCAGGATCGCTATATCGCTCCTGAGATGCAGTCGTATACGCGCGTCCTGCGCTTCGGCCACGATCTGCTGGTGCCCACCATGATCGGCAACGTTCCTTACAAACTTTTCCTCATGGATACTGGCGCCTTCGGCAATTCCATCTCTCCTGCCGCAGCCCGTGAAGTCACCAAGGTCTCCGGAGACTCCCACATGACCGTTAAAGGCATCAGCGGCAGTGTGGACAAGGTGTACAGCGCGAACAAAGCAGTGCTGCAGTTCGGCCACCTTCGCCAGGAAAACCAGGACATGGTCTCCTTCGATACTACTTCCCTCAGTGATTCCATCGGCACCGAAATTTCCGGTTTTCTCGGTTTTGCGCTGCTGCGCTTTCTAGATATCAAGATTGACTACCGCGACGCACTGGTGGACTTCGAATATGTGGACAAGCCCCGTTGAGCTTACGTTCATCCTTTGGGCAAAGCTGATGCCGTTCAACGCCCGCAACCATTACCGAACAGCGAATACTGGTGAGTTCCAGCCATCTTCTGAAAAGTTGGGAACTCGCTGAACACCTGCTCCAACTGCGGATTGTGGTAGAGCACATACACCGGGCGCGGATGCGCGAGCAAGCTCTGCTCCAGGTTGGCGAGCACGCGCCGCAGGCCGGACTCCGGAAATGGATTGAACAAGTACAGGAGCGTGGGTTCGGCAGGAAAAGGAAAATCCGCAGCGTCGGCGCAAATCGATTCCATGGCGTGGCATTGCTGGGATTCGCTCCGATACTTGCCGAGATTCTCTTGCGCGATCTGGTGAAGCGCGGGCAGCAGCTCCACTCCCACGATGCGGCGAAACGGATAGCCGGCCGCCATCAGCAGCGTGCGCCCCTTGCCGGATCCAAGATCAATAAACGTGGACTGGCGGAAGTCGACGCCCGCAGTTGTCTGCAAAGCATCGAGCATTTCGTGAAACAGCGCGGGCTCAGTCGGCTGGTACGGCGAATGAAAAACTCCCAGCAGCCGCTCGCGCCAGCCCACGGCTGCGCTCGTCGTGTTCACGCGATGGTCCCAGTCGTAGTCGGCATCGCCGTAGCGCTGCCGTAATCGCGCCGGAGTCGAATCGCGGGCAAACTCCCACAGGCTCTGGAGCAGAGCACACGTCGCCGCGAATGAGCCCTCGCGGGCGGCCAGGTCCGTCCACCATTGCCGTGCGGCCGACAGAATTTCCGGGGAAGATTCCTTGGATTGCATAGCCGGGCTTCCACGACACGATACAAGAACGCGGGCGGAAGCGCCCGCGCCCACTGACTCCGCCCTAGCAGGCTGCGGAAAAAGGTCGTCATCAACATCAGAAGCGCCCCTCAGGCGCTAAAGCGCGGACACATTTTGAACGACTTAACGGCACGAGTGGAACTCGTGCCCTTCCCAAGACCGTTCGAATTGGAGTTTTTCTGCAGCCGGCTAGAGCTTGGTGTGGAACTTCGGCAGCGCGGAGGGTTTGTATCCCGTAGGCAGGCCTTTGGTGACGAAAGGAAAATCGTCGGGACGCTCCAGCAGAGGTCGCCCCTCAGCCGTCAGCTTGTAAGGATTGCCGTCGGGATCCAGGGGAATGCCGGGCAAATGTTCGGCATAGGCGAGTTCGTTCATGCTCGCAGGCAGCCGCCCCATGCGCTCGCCGAAACGGGTCACCGCGGATTCCAGGTTGGTCACATCTTCGTCCACACGAATCGCCCGCAGATGTTCGAGGGCGTTCTGCTTGACGTTGGTCTCCCGGCTGGTTTCGAAGGTGGCGGTCCACAGCATACGCGCGGTCTGCAGGTCTCCGGCATGTTGCGCCGTCTGCGCCGCCATGACTCGCATGAAGGGATGCGCCCCCGGAACCTTTGAACCGCGATCGAACGTTTCGGAGGCTTTGCGGTAATCTTTTAGTTCGGTGTAGTAGACGAATCCGAGATCGTAATAGAGTTGCCAATTGTCGGGATTGTTCTGAATGCCATATTCCATCAGGCGAATGGCGCGCTCGGGCTCTCCGGCGCCGTTGGGCGGTTTCGGCGCGAGAAAGCTGGCTCCGAATTGATAGGCCGGCAGCAGATGGGGATCGAGCGCAGTCGTAATCTCCAGCAGCGGCGCCAGTTCGTTGTAGGTGTGTTCCCGGTCGAAATGGCGGTGGCCGAAGTACTGCACGGTGCGCGTCCAGTAGATGCAGGCCATCAGGCCGTTGAAGCCCAGGCTGGCGCGCTTTACCAGCTTGGGCGAATCGATGTAAAGCACATCTTCGATGCTGGCCTTGGGACGGACTTGATCGATGTGCCGGAGCAGAAGGACGCTGCCCGCCAGTGATGCCACAAGGCAAGAGGCAGCAATCAGCGTGGTCCGGCGCCGGGCGGTCATTTCAAGTTCCTGCGCTCGAAGATCAGCACCGCGCCGCTTAAAGCCATCAGGGAATAGAAGAGCGCATATAGCGTGTTCTGCAGGATCAACGGCCCGCTGAGCGATTGCTGATGCGCGACTGCGCTGATGACATTCAGCGCCGAAAAATTCGGCACGAGATACGCGGCCACCGTGGCCACTCCATGCGTGAATCCGTGACTCGACGCAGCAAATCCGCGCAGATCGTCGGCGAAGCTGCCGATCACGAAAAGCGCAAACGCAAAGATCGCCGATTCCAGCGGGGTCGAGAACGAGGAGAACAGCAGGGACAGGGAACAGATGATGAGAAATTCCAGAATGATGAAATAGAGCGCGACCAGGATCGACGCATCCGGCCGGGAAAACTTGTGCGCGACGTAGAGCAGCGCTCCGAAGACGCCGATGGCCATGAAAAACGTATTCACCACCAGCGTGCCCGCCAGCCCGAAGAACTTGCCTACGATGAATTCCCACCGCCGCACCGGCCGCGAGAGCACGGTGTACAGAGTCCGCTTGTCGATCTCTTTCGAGACCAGGCCGATGCCGATAAAGATCGCGATCACCACGCCGAACAATGAAACTGCGGTCAAGCCGAGATTCACCACGACCAGGCGTTCGATGTCGATCGAAATCTGGCCGACCAGAATCGCCGCGCCGGAAAGCAGCAGGGCGAACGCAATCAGGTTGTAAAGTACGCGATCGCGCACGGCTTCGCGGAAGGTGTTGTGAGCGATGTGCAGGATGCGGGCCGTCATGCGCGGACTCCTGCGGTGGTTGCCGCGGCGGTTTGGGAGTGCTGCAACTTCTCGACGAAATATGCTTCCAACGAAGTGCGCAGCGGCGTAATCGCGATCAGCCGAATGCGCTCGCGCCGCAAAGCGTCAATGGCGGCGTCCTGCTGGTTTTCCGCAATCACCGCGCGCACCGTGTCTCCGGTGACGTGGCACTCGGCGGCCAGAGCCTTCAGCGAAGCCGGAATCGCCGTGCCTTGCCAGATCACTTCCACCTTCCCCTGCACATTCGCGGTCAGCTCTTCCACCGCGCCCACCCCGCGCAATTCGCCTTTGTGAATAATGGCGACGCGGTCGCACAGAGCTTCGGCATCGGAGAGGATGTGGGTGGAAAAGAAAACCGTCTTTCCTTCCTGCTTGAGTTGCTCGATCAAATCGCGCACCTCGCGCCGGCCCAGCGGGTCAAGGCCGGACATCGGCTCATCGAGGAACACCAGACGGGGATTGTGGAGAATCGCCTGCGCAATGCCCACGCGCTGCAGCATGCCTTTGGAGAATCTACGCAGTTGCAGCCCTTTGATGTCGGTCAATCCCACGCGCGTGAGAACTTCCTCCACGCGCGGCTTGCGCTGCTTCGCCGGAACTCCCGAAAGCTGCCCGTAGTAGTCGAGCAGTTCATGCGCGGTGAGATGATCGTAGAAATAGGGCTGCTCGGGAAGGAATCCGATTTGCGCTTTGACTTCAGGATCGGTCCAATCGCGGCCCAGGATGCGCGCCCGGCCGGCTGTGGGAAACACCAGCCCCATCAGTATTTTCAAAGTCGTGGTCTTGCCTGCGCCGTTGGGGCCGAGGAATCCGAAGATCTCTCCGTCTTCCACCGTCAGATGCAGCGGATGCAGAGCGCGCTTCGGCCGCTTGTGCCAGAAGCCCACCTTGTAGGTTTTTTCCAGACCTAGGATTTCGATAGCTGCCATGGTTCGCACGTACAAAGAATCTTCGAGAAGATTATAAGCAGGGGAAAGCGTGAGATGAATATCAGTGCGAGTTACGACAGTCACAAGAGGGACGCTGCGCCGCACTCGAACCTGCATGGGTGAAGCACAAAAGTCCGCAGGAGTCTCAATGTGAAATGAGACGAGTGTTTCTTATTGAGTCACCGGAAACGCGAGGCAGGTGGCGAGAGCGTTGACCGGACTGTCACCCGGGCTGCCATTCTGCGACCGCAACACCCCGTCATTGACGGAGCAGAAATCACGGTTCCCGGTGGAGTGTACGGTGATCGGGGCTGCGCCAATGACGTAAGCATCATTGTAGGTAGCACCGCCCGTGATGATGCCGGTGGCCAGGTAATAGTAGCCGCTCTTGCCAGTCCCGCCCGGCGTGGCTGTCGCCAGAAAATTGTCGATAAGGCAGGCCGAGGTAGGGGAAGGCGTGCAGGGGCTGATCCCACCGAGGTGCCCAAGCGTATCCGAATACCCAACCGTAGGATACGTGTTGAAGTAAGTAATTTCCGCGCTCGTAAGAGAGTGCAACGATCCCGCGGCCGAAGCCTCGTTGGCCGCCATGCGCGATTGCAGCAGATTTGGAATCGCGATCGCGGCAATGATGAGGATGATCGCTACCACGATCAGTAACTCGATCAGCGAAAATCCCCTGCTTGAATGCATGAGCCTACCTCGAAATGGCGTTACTTACGATTGCTCACAACTCCCCGTCGTGTATCGAGATGCAGTTATAGCTCCAATCCTCGGCGCCTCGCTCCACTGTCGTAATCCCATATTGCTGCCGTAAATCAACGGTTTAGCGGAGGCGGTCTCCTGAAGCGCGAGGAATTGGCACGAGAGGAACAGTCTCCTTAACAAAAAATGTCAACCACCAAGCTTCCATCCCGAACCAGACAAGACGTTTCGGAGTAGGGGACGGCTCAAACGCCTTACTGGTTGAGCGGGTTAAGCTTCTGGCAAGCGCCTTCGCTGCCAGCCAGGGTACCGGTCGGATCGACGCGAACCACAGCATCTTCGTAGGCGCAGAAGCTGCGGATACCAGTCTGGTTAGCCGTAACTGGAACTGCGGTGGCGTAGTACGTGGTGGCCGGAGGGCCACCAGCGCCGGTCGCAGCAAATTTGTAACCGCTCTTGGTGCCGGCCGAAAGAACGCTATCGATCAAGCAAGCCTGGGTCGAGAGCGGAGTGCAAGCCGCGCCCGCAGGAGCGCCCAGAGCGGCCAACGTGCCCGCGAAGCCA
>Ga0209698_10001549_pt1 | contig 26551 bp, 26 predicted proteins | sample LitLauG_LLR_2012_FD_187203 | JGI IMG/M metagenome (GOLD analysis project Ga0209698, IMG submission 187203) | Freshwater sediment microbial communities from Pennsylvania, USA - Little Laurel Run_MetaG_LLR_2012 (SPAdes) (version 2) | ecosystem: Environmental > Aquatic > Freshwater > Creek >... | reverse complement strand
CCGCAGTTAACTACATCGACATCTTCAGAGCTTGTCTTGACAACGCAGTGGGCGCTCGTTGTGATACCAAGGCACTCTCGCCCGATGATCGCAAGCGTGTCTTCCTTTCTGGCTATGCGCAACAGTCTGCTGCTGCGGCCGCTTCCGGGGCCGCTGCGACAACACCGGCCGTGTCCCAACTCTCCTCACCCGTTTCGCCGCTGGACTAGTTTCCAACTGGCTCGTTTGCGATGTGAGAGCGGCCTTATTCCTGTCAATGAATGAGCCCGCGCAGCCGCGCGAGATGGCTGAGATTGGTCTTTGGGCGCGCGCCGAGATTGCAAATGACCTCGGACGCGGCAAAGCTGCCGAGCCGGCCTGCGGCCATCATCGTCATGCCTTGTGATAGACCATAGAGCAGACCGGCCGCGTAAAAGTCGCCCGCGCCCGTCATATCGACCACTTTGTGCACCTGCTCGGGAGGAATGTTTGTGCAGTCCCCCCGAGAGACGATCACGGATCCTTTTTTACTGCGCGTGAGCGCGGCCAACGCAACATCACGCCTAACTTGACTGACCGCACTGTCAAAACTGTTGGTTTGATAGAGCGACAGAATCTCACTCTCGTTGGCAATCAAAAGCTGCAATCCTGACCGAATCAGATCCAAGAATTCGCGGCGATGGCGGTCGATGCAAAATGAATCGGGGAGTGTCAGCGCCACAATCTTTCTTGACGCTCTGCCGAGCGAGCCCGCTCGATAGAGTGCCGACTTGGCGTGTGGCTTGTCGAAGAGATACCCCTCGAGAAGCAGGATGCCTGCGGACTTGATGGCCACAGGATCGATTGCTGCCGAGTCCAAGTCGGCGCTACACCCCAGACAGGTGGTCATCGTCCGCGCACCGTCCGGGGTGACGAGAATGATCGAGCGCGACGTTTGCTTGTTCGCCAATAGCGTTGGCGGAGTCTTGAATTCGACGCCAATTCCGCGAATGTCATGTCGGAAAATTCGGCCGCATTCGTCCTCTGCGACCTTGCCGATGAAAGCCGCGCGGCCGCCCAAGGACGCCACGCCCACAGCGGTGTTTGCGGCCGAGCCGCCGGACAGCTCCAGCCACGACCGCAAGTTGGCTTGAATGGCAGCAATCCGAGATGAGGATTCGACCAGGCTCATGTGTCCCTTGGCTGCCCCCAAGGCGTTCAGAAGGGCGTCGTCACACCGGCCTACCACGTCGAGTATGGCGTTGCCGATAGCTAACACGTCGTAGTTTTCAGGCATGGCGGACGATCCCCTCGAACCTTGGCGTGCAAAGTTACAGCCCCCTTGACTTGTCCGGAGCTTAACGAAGGGGCTCCGGGGAGCCGAACGCAGCGTTAATCTCTGAGAGCGTATGATCCAGTCACTGACGCAACAGCCCGCGGCAAGTTTCGGCGGTTAGTATTCTTTCCGGTTATCATGCCTCTCACCGTAAAGTTGTCGTTTGACGACGGCGTCTATCGGAGGTTTTGGGGAGTCGAGAATGGCCTTGTCCAATCCGGTGGTTTTGGCGGTCCGGTCATCGAAGGTCTTGTAAAATGAAGACTAGGCAAGCCTGCCGGCAGAAAGAGCTATTCCCATGCTCAGCGCGCTAACCAGTATTCAGTTGATCGACAACAACTTGGCCCGGTCGCAGGCAACGACGGCGTCCGACCCCACGGTGAAGCGCGAAACGAGTTACTATCTGGCAAACATCGGTTCGATCAAGACCTCGAAAGATTTCGTCAATAACTATCAGCTCTTTTCCTACGCTATGACGGCCTATGGCCTCAGCGACCTGACCTACGCCAAATCGATGATGCAGAAGGTAATGGACGGAGGGGTCAGCAACCCAAAGAGCATCGCCAATCAAATGTCCGACCCGCGTTTCAAGGCATTTGCCCAGGCCTTCGACTTCGGCGACAAAGGGGCGGCCGCAACATCGAATGCCGCAAACAACAAGGCTACGACGTCGATGTTTGTTGAGCAAACGCTCGAAAACAATGTCGGTCAGCAAAATCAAGGCGCGCAGCTGGCTCTGTACTTCCAGCGAGAGGCTCCGAAGATAACGAGTGGCTTGCAAATTCTCGGTGATAAGGCGCTTTTTCAATTCGTGCAGACCGCCTTCGACATCCCCCCCGTCGCGTCCTCAAACGCACTGGATAAGGCCGGTAAGAATATTGAAAGCAAGATCAACATGGCGGATCTGAAAGACCCCGCCAAAGTTCAAAAAATGGTGACCCGCTTCGCCGCGATGTGGGACATGCAGAATACCGATCCGACCGCTACCAATCCCGCCCTCGCCGTTTTCGCCGCCTCCTCTTCCGCATCGTCACCAACCATCAGTTCAGACTTGCTCCTGCAGGCACAGCGGCTGTACGGGAATTTCTGAGCTGCCATGCCGATGAGCCGTCGCGTCGTGACCCGAGCGCGAAGTTCGACGCCGAAGCCTTATATTCCAGCGAGATTTGCCCATCGCATGCTACCGGCGACACAACACGCTACTGCGGCGTTCAAGACCGACAACCCCAATGTGCCGGCGACCACGCGTTTTATATTGCGGGGGCGAGCCGAAAACGACAGCGCTGCCCTATTCGCAATGTTCCTCCAACCTCTATGCCGCCGCGGAGCCTTTCGAGAGTTCATATCGGCGGAGGATCTCAAGGCATGGTTTCACTCTCAGGGAACCGGGAATGTGGAGTTAGTTGTCGCCGCTAACGACACGGCCATTGCCCTGGGTGGATTGTTCTTCGGGACCGGCTGCCAAGCTCATGTCGGAACGGTATGCCTGTTTGTGCACGACGACTATCACCGCCTTGGCATTGGCCGACGGTTGATGTCAGCCATCGTCACTGCCGCAGACCGCACGGCCCATCTGCGCCGGATGCAATTGTTCGTTTCCTGCGATAACACCAACGCCATAGCGCTCTATCGCCGGTTTGGTTTCTCTGTTGAGGGACGGCACGAGTGCAGTATCCAACGGGGTGATCGATACGTGGACGTTTACACCATGGCCAAGACGAGAAAAGACGCGGAGCAGATGTGAAGTTGTGTGGAATGATATCGAGATATGCAGACGACGATCGAGAAATATTCGTCAATCAAGCCGCCAAGGTAGGATTGATAACCGCAAACAAGCTACTATACATTGTATCGATCGTGGTCAATAACTTCGCCGATGCTTGGTACGATTGTTCAACATTCAGCATTGTCATCATCTGATTGTCTATGTTTATTCCGGTTTTATTAGACAAGGCTTGTGACGTTGTTTGAACAATAGTGTTTTGATAGTTCACATTGTTGGTGGCCGTTTGTCGTTCCGCACCCAACCAACCTGCCGAGGCCGCCGAATAGTCGGCCAGCGTCGCAGTTGAAGCTAGCCCCGCGGCCGGCGCGAAGGCTTGAGAAGACGAGAGCGCATCGATCATATTCTGGATATTGCCGGTGAACCCTGCGGCTCCCGTGGTATTGGCGGAATAAGCCACCCCGGCAATGCCACCGTCCCGCAACAGGAAGGCGTTGCCTCCTTTCGTCGGATCGGCGCTGCTCGCCACGCTAATGCTGCCGGCGAGGCCTGGTTGGCCAAGCGCCGGAAGTGCCGGAGCTCCGGGGTAAGTGAACAGCCCAGCCGCGGTTGCCGGATTTGCCGAAACCGAACTCTCGGCGAAACTGGTGATGAGACTTCGGGCCATCTCATCGAGTTGGCTTTGGTAAACGACCGCGCTGCTGTCTCGGGCCTGGGTCGCACCAGCGATCTCGCCGGACTGTATCGGCATCGGAGAATTCGGCCCGGTAACCGGCGTATTGTCGATATAGACTGCGTTTCCCGTGACGCCAGGCGCAAATGTGGATGTTGGAGTGAAGGTAACGGTACGCGGCGTTCCCTGAAACAGGGTAACACCACTGTCCGTGAAGAGGGAGACATTGTTGTTGGCGCCGGTGGTTACCGTGATACCAATGAGCTTTGACATTGAACTTATCAACTGATCGCGTTCATCGAGTTGATCGGTGACGTCGGTCCCCGACAGAGTGCCGCTGACGATAGCTGCATTAAGTGTCTCGAATTTCCCCAGAGATTTATTCAAGCTATCGACATCGTTCGCGATTGTAGAGTCCGCTGTCGCTCGCGCGGTCTGAACGGTCTTTGTCGCCCCGTTGAGCGCATCCGAAAGGTTCCGCGCGGCGGCTACGGCAGCTTGCGCCGTGGTGAGGTCCGAGGGCGAGGCCGCGAGCGTCTGGAGAGAAGTGCTCAATTGCGAAATCAGCCCCGCGGGGGAGGCGTTGTTGTTGGGGTCGCCGACAGTTTGGTTCAGGGTATCGAGAGCGGATGAAACGGCGGATTGAGCGGCCGCGTCCGAATTGGCATTCAGAAGGCGTTGAGACAATGCCGCATCCGTCGAACGCTGAACGCCCCCAAGTGTCACGTCACCGTTTGGAGACCATATCGTATTGGCGCTCTTAAGACTCGCCCCGGTTACAGTAGAATTGGCAATATTGCGGGATACCAGGGACGACATCGAACTAGCGTTGAGAAGACTGGACTGAGCAAATCCCAAGGCCGTCAGAAGTGACACGATCTGGTCCCTTTCTTGTCGAACGTTAAGGCCACATCTGCGGCAACGCCAGGACTGCCGCATTGGCGCCTATAGGGCGAACCCATGGGCTGACAAGGCGCCACCAGCCGGTGGCGGCGATCGAACTGACGCGCCGAATCAAGTCAGTTTCTGGGAATCGCCTTGCTTGGGGCTTGCAGGAGCTCGAAGTGACACTGCACGAGTGGCAAGCCCGAGGTAAGCCGCGCGGGATACTCGACGATTGGCGGATAATCTTCGCGATGAGTTTACGGCGGATACGACAACAAATTTGAAGCATAGTTTGCACAATCCCGATCGCACCCACACCTCAATCACACGTCGCGAGGCATGATGCCCACAGTTTCGACCCTGCGCAGCCTCGCCGCGAGCGAAGAGCCGAAAGCGCCGATCGGCATAGCCAAGTTGGCCAAACTAGCTTTCGATGGGCTCAATCTCTCTCCGATCTGGATGGCCCTTGTTGAACGGGTGAACCGGAACCCCGAGGATGCCGCGGCGTTTCTGGACCTGTCCACGATTGCGCGCATTCAAGGCCGGCAGCGCGACAGCGATGTATTGCAATCACATGCGCTCGAACTGCGCCGCGTCTACCACCACGCTGCTCCCACTCCGGCCGTCGATAACGTGAGGCTTCTCGTCTTTAAAGCCCCGGGCGACTTTATGGCCAACCTGCCAATTGAATTCATGCTCGAGGGAGCCGCGATTGCTGCGGACTTCGTCTACGTGCTGCCTGGTACCGCACTGCCAGACCGCCTACCGGAGCACGATGTCGCGTTGGTTGCGATAGCCGAATCCGACGATAATCAAATACTACTTCGCGAATTGGCCTCGGCCTTGCGGTATTGGAAATGTCCCGTCATCAATCGGCCAGAGCGCATTGCTCGCCTATCGCGGGACGGTACCTGGGAATTGCTCAAGGATGCCCCCGGTGTTGCAATGCCTGGGAACTTCCGGATCGAGCGAGCCAGGCTAGTAGCTGCGGCGGCGGGCAATGAGAACGATAACCGCGATGGTCTCGAGGGAATAGCCTATCCTATCGTGGCCCGACCAATTGCGTCGCATGCGGGAAACGGATTGCAGAAGCTGGAAGGCGCCACCGATCTGACAAACTACTTAAAGGTGCAACCTGAAAGTGAGTTTTTCATATCTCCGTTCGTCGATTATCGAAGCGCCGACGGCCAGTTTCGGAAATACCGTATAGTGATAGTAGGCGGAAGAGCTTACGCCTGCCATATGGCGGTCTCCGATAACTGGATGGTTCATTACCTCAATGCGGATATGAGAGCCAATATCGAACGGCGGGCCGAAGAGCGACGCTTTATGGAGACGTTCGATGCTGAATTCTCAATGACACATGCGGAAGCATTGGCGGCGATCGCGGAGAGGGCACGGCTGGACTACCTGCCGATCGACTGCGGGGAGGCCAAGGACGGCAAGTTATTAATTTTCGAATCGGGTACCAATATGATTGTTCACTCGATGGATCCGGTAGAGTTGTTTCCGTATAAGCCCGTCCAAATGCAGAAGATATTCGACGCGTTTGGGGTGATGGTACGGCGGTTCGCAGGGTCCGGACTCGAGGCAAGGCGAGTTATCTCGGTTCGATCGCGGTAAGCTCACTCGCATCGTTCGAGCGAGGAACGGCGGCCATTGACTTAGTCGCCACAGTGCTCAAGCGCACCCTCCGAAATACGGCCGCTCCGGGTGCTTCCCGCGTGATGAGGCGGAATCGGCACAAGCTTCGAGCAACGTTCCTATGGATACTCTGTCACTGTCGACATCAACGCGTGCGTGGGCGGTGACGAGCGGTCAGTCTGGCCTACGATCCTGAACGACACGAAGCGCTAATTCTTACCATACCACGTAATAAGGTGACACAATGTCAATCGGCAATGTTTTGACCAGCAGTCTATCAGGGTTGACGGCTCAAGCCCATTATTTGGGGGACATTGCGAACAACATCTCCAACTCTAATACCATAGGATATAAGGCGTCACTGACTGACTTCTCCACCCTTGTGGATGAATCGGGTGGCGAAGGTGCGGATCCCGGTGGCGTGAGCGTCAGCACGCGATTCGCGGTGGCCCAACAGGGTGTGTTGGAGACAACGACCTCCCCTACCGATCTTGCGATCCAAGGCAATGGGTTCTTTGTGGTTTCCCAACCGAGCGGCCCGACTGAATTGACCAGGGCAGGTTCGTTCGTCCCGGATTCGAGCGGTTACCTCGTGAATACCGCCGGACTGAGGCTCATGGGCTACGGTGTCGGCAACGCCAATCAGGCGCCGGTTGCAAACGGCACTGCGGGATTGGTCCCCATCACCGTGAACATGACTGGGCAGCAAGCTACAGCAACGACAGCTGGTAAGCTGACCATGAATTTGCCTGCGGCAAATCCCGTGAACCCTGGTCCGTTGCCATCCACCAATTCCGCAACTGCCAGCTATGATGCCAAAACCTCGCTGGTGGCTTATGATAGTCTCGGAGCGCCCCAGACAATCGATCTTTATACGGCAAAAACAGCGAGCAATACCTGGGAATTGACCGCTTTTGACAGATCAACGGCTTCGGCCGGCGGCGGCTTTCCTTATGGCAGCGGGCCCCTGGCCTCGATGACGCTGAACTTCGACCCAACGAACGGCGCATTGGCGAATCCAAGCCCGCAAGCTTTGAGCATCTCTATTCCAAACGGACAAACCCTCAATCTCGACCTTTCAGGAACGACGCAGCTGGCCAGCAACTTCAACGTCGAAGCGGCCACCGTAAATGGCAATGCACCGAGCTCCGTCGCCAGTCTCAATATTTCAAGCTCGGGGCAAGTCTACGAGGTCTATCAAAATGGGGCCCAGACGCTCACCTATCAAATTCCCCTGGCGACGGTCACCAGCCCCGACAATCTGACGGCAGGGTCAGGCAACGCCTATACCGTGGGTCCAGAATCCGGAAATATTCAGATTGGAACGCCCGGCACCTCTGGTTTCGGGGTGCTCGCATCAAAGTCGCTGGAGCAGTCGACGATCGATGTATCGCAAGAGCTTACGAATATGATTGAAGCACAACGGAACTATACGGCGAACTCCAAAGTGCTGCAGACTGGCGCCACCATGCTCGATACGATCATGAATATAATTCGCTAGCTGTAACAGAGTAGTCGGCCGTTCTCGGCGGCCGCGCGCCAGTAGCGACGGGTCACCGACGAAAATTGTGGCAACTAGCCTTCCAAGTTTCTTTTCTCCGCCGGATCAAGGGGAGGACGATGTATCAGAGCGCCTATCAAGACATTCTGGAGGCTGCACCTTCGGAATCGCGACGCAGCGAGCGGGAGGCCCTGCTTTATGCCGTCGACCTGCTCAAGGCCGCGGAACTCAAGGGCCCACGATCGAATGAGAGTGTGACAGCGCTTCTGTTCGTACGCCGGCTGTGGACATTTTTGGTCGAGCAGTTGGCGCAACCAGGCAATCCGCTGCCAAACGATGTTCGGGCCAAACTCATATCGATCGGCATCTGGGTCCTCGGCGAGGAGGAGAAGATCCGCACTGGGCAATCGGCCGATTACGCGTCGATCGCCGACATTACGGGTACAATAGCCTCCGGGCTGAAATCATGAAGCCAATAATGATCTCGCTGAGTGCGGGGGACAAACTGTACCTCAATGGCGCAGTGATCCAAACCAAACGCAAAACCTCCCTCGAGCTTCTCAATGAAGCAACGTTTTTATTGCAACAGCATGTCATGCAGGTCGGCGATGCGACAACTCCGGCGCGCCAGATGTACTTCATTATGCAGACGATGCTGATGGACCCGAAGAATGCGCCTCAAATTCGGCCGATGCTGGTTAAAGTATTCAGCAATCTCGTGAGTGTGTTCGACGACGAAGAGGCTGTCGCGTCGTTGCGGTCGGTCGGCGAACTCCTGGCGCGCGACAAGCTGTTCGAGGCGATGAAGACGACACGGACCCTGTTCAAGATCGAAGATCGCATCACCGCAATCCCAACCGGGACAAAGGATGAAGTCATGATCGATCGTGGGGAGGGCCAGGCGGCAAGCCCGGTGCCGAGCCCATGACAGCGGCCAGCGTCCACGATTTGGTGCGGCTTGCGATTTGGACAATCCTGGTTGCCTCGAGCCCAGCGGTTGTCGCGGCCATGCTCGTAGGTACCGCGATTGCTCTGTTGCAGGCCCTGACGCAAGTGCAAGAAAGTACACTGAGCTTCGTGCCGAAAATCGTCGCTGTGCTCTTGGCCCTCCTGGTTTCGGCCGACTTCATCGCCGCACAAGTCATTGTGCTCACCGAGCAGGCCTACGGCCAAATCGAACGCACGAACCGCTGAACCTTTCAATCTGCGATCGCCTTTGAATTAGGCGGATCGGTAGGTCTTTTGTCCCCCCAACCAACGATATCGTTTTCGCGCATATTGGAACGATTGGCCGACGGTTTCGAGGACGTGAGCCCGCGGCGGAGCTTGCGCACCCTAGGGAGCGTGACGGAGGTGTTCCTAACTCACGCGTCGGCGGTCGGGCCAATGTCTGACCGAGCGTGTGGCCGCGCTATGAGTGGCGATGGGGATCCCGCCGAGAGTCGGCCCGATGGCATCGGCATCGAGGAGGTCGAGCGGCTATTGCGCACGCAACTAAGTGCGAATGATCTGTACCAATTGCGTCGGAAATTCGCTCTCGCCCGTCATCCCGATCGGGTAGTTGCCTCCGAACGCGAGGCTGCCGACCGGGAGATGGCGATAGTCAACATGCTGATCGATGCCGCCTTGGCCTGCAGCAAGCCGGCTGCGCGCTGAGGGTTGCGGCAAGCATCAGGCAAGCTGAACATACTAGAGTCCCGCCGCATGAAGGATATCTACCTCGAATCGATTCGCCGCTTCGAAGGCTTCAACCCCGTGGCCAAGCAGGATTGCTCTCAATTGAGCAATGGCTATGGAACGCGGGCTCGTTTTGCGGGTGAGACTCTGAGTGCGGATGAAGCGGAGTCCCGGTTCAGGGAGGCTATCAGCAGCGCCGAGAGGCTGGTGGATGGGTGTCAGCCCGATCTCGACGAGGGCACCAAAGCGGCGCTCACCTCTCTAACCTACAATACGGGCGCGAAGTGGATGCGAGACGGTCTGGGTGATGCCATCCGGAGACACGATCTCACCGCCGCACGAGAAATCTTCCGGCAGTACACGACGGCGGGAGGGCATGTCCTTCCAGGCTTGATTTCGCGCCGATCGGAGGAGGTGACGTGGTTCGGGGACAGCGCGACAGCACGCGCGCCAGTGGAAGCCGTGGCAAATTCAGCTGCCTCGAACGACGGCGGCCCGGGACAAGCGGCGGAGGGCGGCGCGGTTTCGGCGTACACCGACACTGGAACGATCTCTGCCACTTCGGCGCTGATAGGTGGAGCGCCAGCAGGGGCTGTCGCGACGGAGCCTCTGTCGGCCCAATTCGCGAATGTCGTGCTTTGGCGATACCTGCTGCAGCAAGGCAGCAATCCGTCAGCGGATGGAATATCCGATCGGCGCGAGCCGTGAGCGTGCTTCCGGGAACCGGAGTTTTGGGCTCGGGTAGCACCCGGCCCGCCCCATACATTGCAAAAGCGGTGGGGATTCCATGATACCCACGGTTTCCAGCCTCACGATGGGCGCACAGACGCAACTTCTCGTAAATCAGATCCAGAAGCAGCTGACCGTAGCCCAGACTGAACTCGCCAGCGGCCGGGTTGCCGATGCCGGAATCGATCTTGGCGCGAACGAAACGCAATCATTTGCGCTGCGTCAAGCCATCGATCAGATAAACTCTTTCACCAGCACAAATTCGATTGTATCGACTGAGCTCAATGCCACCCAGGGGGCGCTCACCAGCGTCGCCTCCAACGGGTCTGCCTTTGCCAACGCACTGCTAACGGCCCAAAGCACCGGTGGCGATCCGGCGCTGCTGCAGCAAAATGCGGCGAGTTCACTGGCAACATTCACTTCACTGATGAATACAGAGTCGGGGGGTAGCTTTGTATTCGCCGGACAGAACATTGGCTCCCAACCGTTGCAGGACTTCAACCAGACGCCACCGTCAGCGGCGCAAACGGCGCTGGATACCGCCTTTCAGTCGGCATTCGGCGTGTCAGTGGGCTCGCCGACGGCCAGCGCCATAACGCCAGCTCAAATGCAGCAATTTCTGGGCAATCAGTTTGCTGCGCTTTTCGACGATACGGCGTGGAAAAGTGACTGGTCGTCGGCGGATGATCAACCGAATAGCGCTAAAATATCGGCCAATCAGACCATTACGTCATCCGTCAGCGCGAACGATCCATCATTCCGGCAAATGGCGACAGCCATGACTATGGTGGCCGGACTGGGGATCGGCTCGCTTAGCGAATCGACAAGGCAAACAGTGATCGCGGCCGCCACCCAGGCGATGCAATCGGGGCTGCAAGGCCTGACGTCTGTCCAGGCCTCGTTCGGCCTGGCGCAGCAGACCGTAACGAATGCCAACGCGACCAATTCGCAACAGCTGTCGTTTTTGAACACTCAAGTCGGCGATCTGGAATCTGTCGACCCCACGCAACTTGCGGTGCAGATTAGCGATTGGAAGACGCAGCTGGAAACCAGCTACTCGCTCACGGCTCAATTGCAAAATTTGAGCTTGGTGAAATACCTTTGAGATAGCAAATCGAGGCGACGCGACAATGACAATTACAACAACCAGCACAGCAGCCACTACTAATTCCGCATCGGCAAACAGCGGCTCGACGGCCAACGTGGCGGCCTTCGATTCCAGCGGCTTTCTGCAGATACTCATGGCAGAAATGCAGAATCAGGATCCCACACAGCCGAGCGATCCGACGCAATGGGCGACCCAGTACGCCCAGATGACCGGCGTGCAACAATCGGTGCTGACCAATCAAAAACTCGACAGCCTACTGACGGATCAGGCTTTGACACAGGCCAGCGGCGCGGTCGGACGGACGGTGCAATCGGCCGATGGCTCGATTAGCGGCAAGATCGTGGCTGTACAACTCAGTGGCGGTGTGTTGCAGGCGACTCTCGACGGCGGACAAAGCCTCCAGTTGGGCGATGGTGTGACCTTTCGCTGAGAGCCGTGCGGAGGGGGTTCCAGATTGTTAACCAAAAATTAATAGAAGTCGCCTATAAGTTACTCTATTACTGGTTGAGTCGACGCGAACATCGCGCCTCAAGGGCATGATGCCTTTCCTGTAATGCCGGTGACACCGGCATGGCATCTACAGATACCCGCATCATAACAGGCACATCATGTCGAGCATTCTAACGAACACGTCGGCAATTACGGCATTGCAGACTCTGAATCAAACAATGGCGTCAATGAAGATGACGCAAAACCAGATTTCGACTGGTTTGCGCATCTCCTCTGCCGCCGACAACGCGGCCTATTGGTCGGTTGCAACGACGATGAAGCAAGACAGCTCGGTGCTTTCGACAGTGTCCGACGCGCTGTCGCTGGGGGCATCCTCGATGTCGGTCGCCAACAATGGCCTGACGAGTGCCATAGACGTCGTCGGACAGATCAAGAATGCTTTGGCTTCCGCAACCCAACCGGGTATCGATCGCACGAAGATCCAGAGCCAGATTACCAACCTGCAGGCCCAGCTCAAGAGCATCGCCGACACGTCATCGTTTAACGGCCAGAACTTCCTTTCGGTGGATTCCGGTGCGGCAAACTACAACTCGACGAAAAGCTTCATCTCGTCCTACTCGCACGACTCGACCGGCAACATCTCGGTAGGAACAATCAGCCTCGACACGTCGAATGTCGCGTTGTTCGACCCCAATACCGGTGGAGCCGGGGCAAAGGGCATCCTCGACAAGGTCGATACCACGACCAGCGGCAGCTATACCGATGCTTCCGGCACGACGACCAATACGGCGGCCGGCGGCACTGGCGTGTCGATCCAAAACCTGAATATCTCCGCCCTCACCGATTCGGCAGGCGACATGGCCACCCTCAACGCCTTGACCAAACAGGTCGAAGGCGCGCTTTCGTCCATGACGGCGGCCGCGTCGACCCTTGGCTCGGTGCAATCGCGGATCACCTCGCAACAGTCGTTCGTCACCAGCTTGAAGTCGACGATCGATGAAGGCGTTGGTAGTCTCGTCGATGCGGATATGAATGCCGCTTCGACCAAGCTGCAGGCCCTGCAAGTGCAGCAGCAGCTGGGCGTGCAGTCGCTATCGATCGCGAACCAGTCTTCGCAGCTGATCTTGAAGCTGTTCGGCTGAGCAGGGCTGATGGGTCGAAAGCGACTGGCAAGATCGGCCCCGAGCAAATCACGGCGGGAGCGGATATTCCACCGGTCGCGACTAAACCCTAGGGCGGGACCGTCAATCGGTCCCGCTTCCCGCAGTATCCTGTTACGCTGAGGCAACAGAGCGGCCAGGACACCCCCCGCCAGCGCGCCGGGTGATCCTCGCGCAAGCATGTGCAAACAGGATGGGCCCGAAATCGGTCCCCGCCCCACATGCAAGCCCCACAATGAACTCGCTACGTCTATTGCAGAGCAATCTGTTGGCGCTCGGCCCTCGGCGGCTGATCGTGCTTGGCCTGTCGTTGGCGAGCGTCGTCGCGCTCGTCCTGCTGGTGACGTACAGCCTTGGGCGGCCAGGTATGGAGGTGCTGTACACGGGGCTCGACGCCCAGGACGTCAGCCGTATCGGCGATGCCCTGGGAGAGCTTGGGGTCAACTTCGACGTCAGTGCCGATGGGAAATCAATTCAAGTCGCCGTCGGATCGGCCCCCCGCGCCCGCATGCTGCTGGCCGAGCGCGGTTTGCCAAAAAGTCCGAGTGCTGGCTACGAGCTGTTTGATGCACTCGGGCCGCTCGGCCTCACCTCCTTCATGCAAGAAGTGACCCGGGTGCGGGCGCTCGAAGGGGAACTCGCCCGGACGGTTCAACTCATTGACGGAATTCGCGCGGCGCGCGTCCATCTTGTTCTCCCGGATCCAAACACATTGCATACGGATCAGCGCGAGGCGTCGGCCAGCGTGGTTATCCGTGCCGACGGCGGTGGCGATCGCGCTGCCCTTGGCCAAACCATCCGGCATCTGGTGGCCGGTGCCGTCCCCACCATGAAGATAAATCGGGTAACGGTGATGACGACCGACGGCACCATCCTTGCCGCTGGCGGCGAGGCAGCAGATGCAGGAGTTGCCGACCTGTTCGGATTGGAGCGAATGGTCAGTAACGAGATCGAAGCCAAAATCAGAACCACGCTGGCCCCGTATCTCGGCCTCGACAACTTTCGCAGCACTGTCGTCGTCAAGTTGAACACTGATCGGCGCCAAAGCAACGAGACCAAATACGATCCGGACTCCAAGGTCGAGCGCTCGGTTCGCGTAATCAAGGATACTGGCAGTTCGCGCGATACCAGTGATGGCTGGCAAACAACAGTCGAGCAGAACATTCCGGGGTCCGCCGCGAAGCCATCAGCCTCCAAAGGATCAAGTCAAGATACTCTCCGCAAGGAAGAGGTCACCAACTATGAAATCGGCTCCAAGACCGATACCATCGACAGCAAGGGCTATACCGTCGATGCGCTATCTGTCGCAATTGTCATCAACCACGCGAGCCTGGTGAAGAGCCTCGGGACAAATGCAACCCCGGATTCTATCAACGCCCAGATTCAAGAGATCCAAAGCCTCGTTTCGAGTGCCGCCGGCATTCGGAGCCAGCGAGGTGATACCGTTAAGATCATGAGTGTGGACTTTCAGCCTGCGAGCAGCCAACTCGAAGCCGCGCCGCCAGCCGGGATCGGTGCCTTCTTCAGCGAGCGAGCGGGCATTCTGATCAATGCGGCGACCGTTCTGATCGTCGCTGCCCTTGTCATTATGCTGGGCGTGCGTCCGGCGACCCGCATGCTTTTGCAGCCGCCCGCTCTCATGGCTTTGCCCGACGATAGTTCGCCGCAAAGGGCTCGTCTGTCGCGCTCGCCAAACGCCGGATCTGCCGACGGAGCGGCCGCCCTCGCCGGCTCGAATTTTGACAACTCCCAAACGCTCCCGGCCCAGAGTGCGCAGCGCCGGCTCGAGCAACTCATTGAGTTCGACGAGGACGGCGCGGTCGGCATACTGAAGGACTGGATCCGCGGGGCCGCTCCGCGATGAATATAATTCCCATTGAAAGTTGCCTCCGCAATTTCGCCGTTGGTGCCTCAGCGCAGATTCGCAGTCTCGACAATGAAAGCGCGCAAACCGCCGCCCGGGCCGAGGCATATCGCCAAGGCGAAGCACTTGGATATCAGGCCGGCGAGAGGGATGCGAGAGCTCAGTTGGAGGCCGAATACGAGCTGCGATTGAGTATGACGATCGCCCAAGCGCAAGAGCGGATGAATTCGGAGGCAGCGCAACGTAGTGATGAGCAGTCGACGCAATGGGCACTTGCTGCTGCCGACTCGCTACAGTCGTCGCTGAACCGGCTTGAGAAGTTACTGGCATCACGGCTCGCCGAGGTTTTGAAGCCGTTGGTCATGGAGGCCGCCCAGCGAGAGGCGATAGGGCAAATTGTCCGCGATATCCATCGATTGGACGTCGGTGCGCTCACGAAAATAAAAGTCAGTGGACCGCAGATCCTAATCGACAAACTGGCGCAGGCAATGCCGGATTTGAAGTTCGAGTCAGCCGCCACCTCGACCGTAGAGCTCTGTATAAATATCGACGAAACAAGCTTATCGACCAGGTTGTCGGATTGGCGCAAGACCTACTTGGAGCCGAACTCATGAGTGATCACGCTGTGAAGGAATTGGTCATAGTACGGCATGTCTCGGACGATCACGGCGACGGCCACCATGGCGGTGCGTGGAAGATCGCGTTTGCCGACTTCATGACCGCCATGATGGCATTTTTTCTCGTGATGTGGTTGATCAATGCATCGAACGAAGCGACGAAGAAGGCGGTGGCAAGCTACTTTAACCCCATCAAACTCGCCGACGTGACAAGCAATCCTCGGGGAGTGCAGGAACTTCGCTATGCGGCCAGCTCGCTCGACAAGACACCCGCCAGCGATGCAAAGCCCAAAGAGATCCCCATCGACGTGAAACTTGATCCCGGGGCCCCGTCGGTTGAATTGGCAGCCAAGCCCTCGGACCACTTGGCTGGTACCGCGGCTAGCATTTCCGGTGCAGGTTTGTTCGTTGCTGCCCCGGCGGTCCCGACGGCCGACGATGAAGGTCTCACCGTGACAGCGGTGGGGGCACCAGACGGCCGATCGGCAAAGCGGCTAGATACAACCGGGCGGGCGCCGCGCCTCTCCGCGAACGATGAGGCGGCCGCGACGCCGGGCGCCAAGTTACCTGCGGCCCCGGCAAAGACAGAACAGGAGCTGGCAGCTAGCCCGACAAGCAATAAGCCCGCGGAAGCGGCGCAACAACAGGCAGCGCAGATCGGCGAGGCTTTGTCGAAAGCCTTGAAATCAAGCGTTGGCGAACTCGGACCGGTACTCAACGTGAAGGCGGTTCCTGAGGGTGTCTTGATCAGCCTGACGGATCGACTCGACTTCAGCATGTTCCAAGTGGGGTCCGCGATTCCCAACACAGCGATGTCCGACGCCCTGAAGGCCGTTGGCCAGGTGCTCGCGCTTCGCCCGGGTGTGATCGTCGTTCGTGGGCATACCGACGCCCGCAAGTATCATTCCGATAGCTATGACAATTGGCGATTGTCGACAGATCGAGCCCATGTCGCGTTTGAATTTCTCGTCAAAGGCGGGGTCGACGAGGCCCGCTTTGAGCAAATCGAAGGATTCGCCGACAGAGCTCTGCTCAAGCCAGATGATCCGCTAGCCGCAGAAAATCGGCGGATCGAGATTCTGATGCGCAACAAGAGTCCCTGATGAGCCGGGATCGCGCAATGCGGGTTGCGATGGCGCTCCTGTTACTGGCGGTCGCCCTTCCCGCCGTGGCGGTGGCTGACCCGCCATCCACTGAGCTCCAGCCTTACGCCCTCGTGCAAGAAATGCGCGCGGCCCAAGACTCCATTGCGCAGCAGGGGCGGAGCGCCCTCGCGCCGTATCGGCTGCTGGTCGAGGTGACGGGTAAGAGACTGCTCGATGTACCCGCGGCCGCTTGGCATACAGAACGCAATGCCTCGGCCGCTGTCGTATTTGTGCTCAGCGGCGGAAGCCAAGTGGTAGGCGACGCGATCCTCAGCCGGCCTGAGTTCGTCGACGCAATGCGTCCGGTGCTCAAAGCGTCACTTGCCTACGTCGAGGGACGGTCCAAAGAAGCGTTGGCAATCTTGTCGACCTTGAACATTGCGGCAATGCCGCCGACACTACGTGGCAACCTGGCCTTGGCGAGGGCCGTGCTGTTCAGCCACGATCACCCGGACAACGCCATGCGCGATTTTGCTTCGGCGCGACTCTATGCTCCGGGCGGTGTCGTCGAGGAGGTCGCTCTGCGGCTTCAAATTGAGCTTTCCCGACACAGTTCCGCGCCGTTGGATCTAATGATGCTTCTCCGGCAGCTGCTGACCCGATTTCCCCACGGACTACATTTGGACGATGCGATCGCCCGGGTCGTCGACGCAGCGTGCAGCACTAAGACTGCAGGTCATTCTGCGATCTCGGAAGGTCTTGATGGCCTATTGCCGCGCCTAGCGTCCGACCTGCAACTTCAACTTTCGATGGCGATGGCAAGGCAGGCGGCACTGCGTGCCTTACCTGATATCGCCGGCGTTTGGGTGGCCCGCGCCAAAGTCCTGGCCACCGAGGGCAGTATCGATCGTGAGCGGGCAGATCTTTATGGTGCCGCGGTTGCTGTGCTGTCCAATTCCGCCGGCGATACGACCGCCCAACTGAGGCGGTTCGATCCGAGCCGTCTTTCGAACCTTGATGCCAGCCTGCTGCAGGCTGTGCTTGCGGTTGATGAGCGCATTCGAGCGCCAATCGACTCTCCGCCACCGCTGGATGCGCCAGCCCGTCGGGAGCCAGCCGAGTGGAAACCCAGTTCGATCACGGAGGCCGATGCCTTGGCTTTGGTCAAACGTGCGAACGCCAGTTTGGAGCAATCAAGCCAATTGCTGGAGGCCACACCATGATCAATTCCGGCTCAGGCGCGTCGATCGATCTCGTCGCGCGCCGCCTCAACCGACATCGCAGTACTCCATCAGCGGTTACCGCGGCCGGCAAACAGGATGAGTTCTCCACACTGGTCGGCAAGCCGCCAGCGACACCAGGAAGACCATCAGAGGGACAAGCGTTGGCAGCTCTGCCTTCCGCGTCGGCGCCTCCGCCAGACCTGTCGCGGACCTATCCTGGGCAAGTAAGTTCAGCAGCGCCGCACGATGTCGTCCAGCAACCGATGGCCGCTTATCGAAAGCCTGTTACCGCTGAAAGCAAGTCAATTGCCAACCGCTCGGACTTGACGCAGCGCCAAGTGCCCACGGAGGCCGCGCTCAATGTGCCAACGATGGTTCCCCTGGTGGTGCCAATGCCTATAGTGCAAACATGGCGTTTGCCGCTGCCGTCGCCGCCGGTAGCGACGCGCGCGGCAAACAGCGATGCTCACCAGGAGCCCGCTGAGCCGGCCTCGACCCAAAGCTCGGTCGCCGGCCTGGGGCCTTCCATATCTCTCGGCACCAAGCACAAGAGCGGCATTGGCACGGCTTCCACTGATCACGCTGCGGCTCGGCCACCGTCCAAGGTGGCGGCGCGCGTTGGACCCTGGAAGCTTGCGGTTGAAGATCCCAACGCTCCGGCAACGACGCAGCAAGTGGGACCGACAGCGCGGCAAGTTGCGGCAGGTACTTTCATCGAACATGAGCGCGGGGACCCGGGTTCCGGGAGCAAGCCAGCGCCCGACGGCGGGGCAACAAAGCGAACAGACACGAGCTTGGAGGATGCTGCTCCGGCGGCTATCGTTCTAGCAGGCGGGGAGCCGGCCGCTCTGCCAGCTCCACCCGTTGTCCATCAAGTCGCCCGCGCGCTTGCTGGACAGGTGGGCGCATCGGTCTTGCCGGCGCCGCTGGTCGCCAAACTCGGCCAGCCAGATGTCCCTGCTCGCGAGCTGGTCATCGAGCTCAATCCGGCGGGGCTCGGGCGTGTTGTGGCGACCTTGACCCGCGGGAGTGGTCAGCTCCGCGTTCGACTTTCTACCGATAATGAGCAGGTGGCTGGCCTACTCAAATCGGATATTGGAATTTTGGGCACCGCGCTTGCCGCCGCAGGAGTGGCAGCGAGCGATATAACGGTCGGCCCGGTCATGGTTCCTTCCCAAGCCGACCCATCGTTCTCGTCGCACGACGGGACCTCGGGTGCTAGTTCGCACGGCCAAGCATCCCAACAGCGTCCGGACGATCATCAAGCGCAAGCCCGCTCTGAAAGTCCCGTTGACAGTTCGTCCCCGGGGCAGGCTCCGGCAGCATCCGGCTTTTACGTCATCTGAGGACCGTGGGTAGTCGCATGAGAGTTAAGGAGACTGACTTAATTTCTCCAGCAAGTCCGCAAAGACATCTTGCGAGGGTGGGTCAGAAGGACGCTGACTGACGAACTCGTACAATCGGGGAACGATGGTGACTGCTTTGTCGACATCGCTGTCGAGACCGGCTTGATATCCGCCAAGCAACCGCAGTTCGCGGGTCTCCTCAAAACGGCCGATGTGCTTGCGTAGCAGCGTAACCAGCGCGGTCTGCTCGACTGTGAGTGCACGATCGGCGAGCCTCGATAGTGACTTTAAGGGGTCGACCGCAGGCAGCCGACCCGAGTCGGCGATTGCACGCTCAAGCACGATGTGCCCGTCCAGAGTGCCGCGAATAGCGTCGGCAACCGGATCGTTGTGGTCATCGCCGTCAACGAGGACCGTGAATAGTCCCGTAATCGAGCCGCCGCCTTCGATGCCCGGTCCGGCGCGCTCCAGCAGCTTCGGTAAGTCGGTGAATACGCTGGGCGTATATCCGCGAGCGACTGGCGGTTCGCCGGCGGCCATGGCGATTTCCCTGCACGCGTGCGCATATCGGGTGACCGAATCGATCACGAGCAAAACGCTCTGTCCGTGGTCGCGGAAAGTCTCGGCGATCGTCATTGCGGTAAGTGGCGCGAGCCGGCGCAGCATAGGGCTCTCATCGCCGGTCGCGGCGACAATCACACAGCGCGACCGATTGGAGCCGAGCGAGGTTTCGATGAATTCACGAACCTCACGGCTTCGTTCGCCTACAAGCGCAACGACGATGCTGTCGAAGCTGCCTGCTTGCGCGAGCATACCTAGAAGCGTGGATTTGCCGACGCCGGACCCCGCGAAGATACCCATGCGCTGACCGATACACAGCGGCGCGAACAAATCGATGACGCGTACGCCTGAGCGTAGGGGGAGCGATGGCCGTTGCCGCAGCAGGGCTGCCGGTGGCGCCCGTAAGATCGGGATCGAGCCATCGCCAGGCGGCAGGGCACCGCCGTCATCGATTGGCCGGCCGAGTGCGTCGATGACCCGGCTCCGCCAAGCGAGGCAAGGGTTGATCTCGAACGGTCCGTGCAACCACACCCGACTGGCAATGCCTGCGGAAGGTCGGCTGGCGTAGGGTTTGACAACCAGACTCGTTGGCTCGATGCGCACGACTTCGCCCAGCGGGTCAGAGCCTTCCCCCCGAGAATGGACGGTATCGCCCAACTTGGCGAAACGTGAGAGGCCGGCGACACGCAGAGTGTTCGGTGTGAGTTCTACGACGGCACCGCTCAACCTGGTCAAATTGGCGCGCGCTTCGGGCCCGAGCCCGTGTACGAGGGTCTCGAGGGCGCCGACGCCAGACCCGTCCCGAGGGCCTTGTTGTTCCAACGCCATCGGCCTCTAGTGACCTGTTGCTCCAAGGACGTGGATGGCATCGTCGAGCTTGCGCTGCGTTTCGTCGATGACGCTCGTGGCGCCCTGGAAAGCTCGCGATACGGTAATGAGATTCATCATTTCGGTTGAGATGTTGACGTTGGACTGCTCGACAAAGCCTTGCGCGATGCTAACGCGTGAAAAGTCCAATACCGGAGCCGGATCAGCATGGGTGAGGAAGGCCGAGTCGCCATAGCGGACCAAATCCTGGCCCGGGGATACATTGAACAAACCGATGGCCCCGAGCTTTTTGCCGGCCTGACTGACCATACCGTCACGGGCAATCGTCAGTGGACCACCGTTGGGGTCGGTCGAAATTGGCGCTCGTCCGGCATCGAGCACGGGATAGCCGGTTGTGGAAACGAGCTGGCCGCTGTTTGAAAGCTTGAGCCGCCCGTCGCGAGAGTAGGCGACACCGGCGGGAGTCTGCAGCGCCAGCCAGCCGTCGCCCTCTATTGCGACGTCCAGCGAATTACCCGTCGGCTGCAGTGGCCCCATCCGGCGATCGACGACCTGCTGGCCCTGGCCGACAAAGGCAACCGAGCCGGCCCGCGGCGAGGTCACCAGGCTGGCGAAGTTCACGTTGTCGGCGCGATACCCAGCGGTGCTCGCATTGGCGATGTTCGCGCTGATGGTATCCAGCCGCTGCTGCAAGGCTAACTGGGACGAGAGGGAGACATACAGCGGCGATTGCATCAGCGTTCGGTGCTCCGGTTCATCGCCCAAGGTGCCTTCGCCGCCTTACCCGAGGCTGAACTGGAGAATGCCAGCCTGGAACAAGTCTTGCGGGCTAGCTTTGGTCAAACCAAGGGGACGGAGCGATGGCGATTGCACTCGGGCTGCTTGTGACGATCGGTTGCCTGCTTGGTGGGTTCGTCGCCATGGGTGGCCACGTTGCGGTGCTGTTCCAGCCCTGGGAATTCGTGATCATCATGGGCATGGCTCTCGGCACGTTTCTGTGTGCCAATCCGCTCGCCAACGTTGTGGAAACGGGCAAGGCGCTGGTCGAGGCCCTGCTCGGCAAAGCACCCACGGATCGCGACTATCTTGATGTGCTGGCTCTACTTTACGGCCTCATGCGCGAACTTCGCTCCAAGCCGAGCGCCGAATTCGAGGCCCAAATTGATTCCCCCAACGAGTCTCCCATTTTCCAAACGTTTCCAGGTCTTCTAAAGAATCATGAATTGGTCGGCTTTATTTGCGATTATTTCCGACTGATCCTAATCGGCAACGCGCGCACGCACGAAATCGAAGCGCTGATGGATGAAGAAATTCACACCAACGCGCGTGACACGCTGAAGCCATATCACGCACTGGTCGGGATCGCGGACGGCCTTCCTGCACTCGGCATCGTTGCTGCGGTTCTTGGCGTGATCAAAGCCATGGGAGCACTCGATCAATCACCTGAGGTGCTTGGACATTTGATCGGCTCCGCCCTGGTTGGCACCTTCGCCGGCATCTTTCTGTCTTACTGTGTTTTCGGACCGATCGCTACCAAGATCAAGATTCTGCGCGAGAAGCGCAACAGGATGTACGTCATTGTCAAGCAGACACTGCTGGCATTCATGAACGGCGCCATGCCGCAAATTGCGATCGAACATGGCCGCAAAACCATTTCGGCAAAATACCGACCGAGCATCGATGAGGTGGAGACGGAGACCGTTATGGGCGGGGCCGCCAAGGAGCAAATCAAGGTGGCCGCATGATCGCCCAAAGACAGTCCTTTGGTACCTTGCGGGCTAGCCACTTTGCGGCGCGGCGTGGTGCCGCCAACGTCGTGGTGGCGCTGTCTGCTATCGGCGACCGCGTGGCGGAGGCTTTTGCGGCCCAGCTGATCGAATGGTCCGAGCACGCTCCGACCCTCCGACAGATCCCTTGCGAAAGCGATCTGCAGACGTTGCTTACGCAGCTCGGTTCGAATGGAGCCATAGCCCTTGCTGAGCGCTCCGGCGGTTCCGAAAAGGTGCTGCTGGCGATGGATCATGAAGCCCTGTCGCAACTCGCAAGCGCGTTCTTCGGAGGCGGGGGGGCAGACGGTGAGTCTGCGCGGACTGACAGCCTCACAAGGATTGAACGGTCGCTGGCGTCGATCGTCCTCGATGCGTTGGCTCGCTCACTGGAGCGTTCGCTTGCAGTCTTCGACTTCGGCTCCTTGAGCTTTGTCGGGCTCGTGGAGGGGGTCGACAGCAAAATCGTTGGTGAGTTGTCCAACCAGATACGACTTGAACTTTCGGGTCAAGCCGAAGGCGGCGCCATTTATCTGGGCTTGCCGCGAACTGTTGTCGAAAGCTTCGCGCAGGCGCATCGGGTGGCGCTAACGGCTGCAACTCCAATCCCGGAACCGGCTTGGCGGTCGAGCATGCAGGACCGTGTTCGACTGACGGATGTCACCGTCGAGGCCGTCTTGGATGGTCCGACATTCACCCTTGGCCGCCTCGCTAGCCTGCGGCCGGGACAACTGATTGGTCTCGATGCCGGTCCTGATTGCCTGATCCGTTTAGAGTATGATGGCGTACCTCTTTACCTCGCCAGGCTGGGGCAGGCGAACGGGGCCTTGTCGGTCAGCATTGAAACGGCCTTACCTGCCCCCCGAGCCAAACGCGAGCTCGGTGCCGAGGGCGACCATCAGCGAACTAGTGGAATGGGATTGACCATGGCAAACGGCGTGGATGAGTCGGCAGCCCAAACGGCGGTCGCGGCGAAGCTCAGTCGCGGTATTGGGTCGGTAACCGATGATGCGCCAGGAACTCTTGGGGCCGTCCTTGCGCTGCCCGTAACGATCAAGATCGTGCTCGGGTCATCGCGGCTGACGGTCGGGCGCCTCATGGCGTTGGAGAAGAATACTATAATTCACTTAAACCAGCGGATCGGCGATCCTGTCGAATTGCAGGTCAACGGCCAAACTTTGGCGCGCGGTGAACTGGTGGTCAAGGAAGAGGATCTGCGCTTTGGCTTGAAAATCACCGAGATCGTAGAAGCCGAGCGAGAGGCGCAGATCGCTGACGAGGCGGCCGAGTGACCACGAACAACCTTACCAGTCTGCCGGACCGGCGTGAGGCCAGGGCGGCGATAATTCTTTGTGCGGCGGGAGAACCGATTGCAACCAGGCTGTTGGCTAGGCTCGAAACCGAGGATCTGCGACGGCTGGATGAGTTGGCGAGCCGGATCGGCCTGATACCTTCGCAAGATCTCAATGCGGTGGTGGAGGAATTCGCTGACGACATGGTTTCGACGGTGGGCTTGCAAGGCGCCGCCGCGACGGTGGTTAGACTCATCCAGTCTACGCTCAATCCACTGAAGCCGGACAATGAACCTGTCGTGGCCATTCCGGTGGCAAAGTCGGCCAAGGAGATACTTGATGCCCTGAGCTGCGAGGACCTCGTGGACTTATTGGCGAAGGAAAGGCTGCCAATTGCCACTGCGCTTTTGTCGATCGTATCTTCGGCAACGGCAGCCGCAGCACTGCAGGCCATGCCGGCGGGTTTGCGACTAAGTCTGCTGCGGAACATGCTGAAGGCTAGGGCGATGACCGATCCGAGCCGCGAGTTATTGGAGAAGGCTGTAGTTGATGCCTTCGCCAAATTGGAGCCACCTACCACCGGGAAGGAGCGCCATGTCCGCATTGCCAGTATCGTCAATCGCCTCGAGGAACAGCAGATCGCCGAGGTCGTGTCGGAACTCGAGCGGGCCGATCCGCAGTCGGCGGGCTCAATCAGAGATCTGCTGTTTACGTTCCAGGACATTGCGCGATTGACCACCAAAGCGCGTGCGACGCTTTTCGATAAAGTGCCGACTGAGCAAATGGTGCTTGCCCTCCAGGGAGCCGACGCGGTGGTTCGAGATCTCGTGCTGTCTTCGCTCACGGCGCGCGGCAGGCGCATGATCGAGGCCGAACTTAGCAGCCGCGCCGCTCCGTCGGCCTCGGACATCAGGGGCGCGAAGCGGGCGATATGCGATCTCGCCCTGGACATGGGCGCGCGTGGAGAAATCGAGATTCCAACGGCAGCTGACAATCGAAAATGAGACAGCGACACTCCGGCCGACCAGCTGAAATCGGCTCGACGGTTTGGTCGACCCGATGAGCGGGGATCAGGACAAAACAGAAGTCGCCACCGAAAAAAAGGTCCGGGATGCGCGCGATGGCGGCAACGTGCCGTTATCGAGAGAGCTTCCGGTGGCCTTTGCACTCATCGGCATGACCTTGATGGTCGCCGTGACCGCCGGATCCGGGGTGCAGGCGCTGGGGCATATGCTCGGCTCGCTATTCGATCACAGCGGCGATATTCGCATCAGGCGATTGAGTGACATCATCGAACTCGGGCGGCTTCTCCTCTGGGCGGCCGGAGCCGCGCTGTTGCCGAGTCTGGCGCTACTGATGCTGGCCGGCCTTTTGGGGGGCCTCCTGCAACGGCCCATGACGTTGACGCCGGGACGCCTTGTTCCCGATGTGTCGCGCATTTCTATCATCCAGGGATGGACGAGGCTGTTCGGCGTCAGCGGACTCATGGAATTTCTGAAGTCGGTGCTGAAGCTCAGTTTTGTCGGCGCTGTCGCGATCCTGACTGTACGGCACCAATTCACCAACGCGCTCGAACCGATGGTCTTGGAGCCTGTGCAGCTGCTGGAGCATTTACGAGGGCTATGCATTCCGCTTTTGTCCGGAGTCGCAGCCGGCATGGGTGCAGTGGCAGGGTTGGATTTTATCTGGACTCGACATCACTGGCTGACCAGCCTGCGCATGACCCGACAAGAGGTGAAAGACGAGGCCCGTGAGAGCCAGGGTGATCCGATCGTGAAGGGACGCATGCGGGCGATGGCTCGTCAGCGGGCCAAGGCACGCATGATGGCCGCAGTGCCGCGCGCCTCGTTTATCGTCGTTAATCCAACGCACTACGCGGTTGCTCTTCGCTATGTCCGCAGTGAAGGTGAGGCACCGCGGATCGTGGCAAAGGGGACGGATCTGGTTGCACTGCGAATTCGCGAAATCGCCGAGTCGCTGGCGATACCCATAATCGAGGATAAGCCGCTGGCAAGGGCGTTGCACGACGTCGCCAAGGTCGACTCGGTCATTCCCCAGGAATTTTACAGGCCGGTTGCCGAGATCGTGAATTTTTTGAACCGAACCAAACGAAGGCCGGTTCCTGGTCCCTTACCGCCGCAGTCCTTGCGCCGACGATAGCCCGCCCGCGATCCGCAGCCTTTTTCTCTGCGAATCATGCAGATATAACCGAAAGTTCATCGATATGACCTAGTTTATCTCACGATTGCTAGGCATTAGGGCTTGTGATGCGTACTCGTTGTGTAGCTCATCCTGGAGCACCGCTGGCTGGTTCGAAGCCTCGGGTAGAGTCCGAGGCATTTCGCGAGAGGCGAGATCGGCAACGCTTCGATACCTCTCAGCACGTTGAACTCTGCGTGTCGAAGCTGGTGATGGCCGCCGAACTCGTCAACATCTCCGATCATGGCGCCAAGCTGAGGATTGCCCGCGGATTGGTGCCCTCTATCGGTCGCCGCGTCATGATCCGATTGTTCGACCGGACGGTAACCGCGGGAGCCATCTGTTGGGTCGGGCGGCAAGATATCGGAGTTGCGTTCTTTTCCAACCCCATCAATGCCGAAGACTATCTCCATTACGATGATCTTGGGCAACAATATTACGCGATGATCCTGCAACAACAGCGCCGGCTGCATGCTCTATGATCACGGACGGCTGCATCTCATCGGCTAATTTTCGGCCTTGTGCTCGGTGAAAAAGGCTGAGCAGGCGACCTTGTCAACATTGAAGTCGCTTAGAGTTTTACCCGTCGGATCAGTGTACACAGAATGTACGATCAGGCCACGGTGAAACCCATTTCCGAGATTGGACAAACACATCGTGGTGGTGATCGATGCTTCGATCGCTCCGGGCTTCTGTGCCTCGAATTGCGCGGCCGTTTCGGCATCGAGTCGGAACTCAGCCTCGACAGTGTTGTCGTGCGGAATAGCCTGAACAAGCCTGACGTGGGCATCACGATCTTTGGGCGCCGCCGACTTGATGACATTGGCTGCGATACGAGCCAAGGAGGCAAGGCGGTCCTTTTCAGGTATTTCCGGTAGTCGAAGCGAATAATATTGAACCGCGGCGAATCCGAGGATGGTGCCGGC
>Ga0209698_10001548_pt1 | contig 26554 bp, 25 predicted proteins | sample LitLauG_LLR_2012_FD_187203 | JGI IMG/M metagenome (GOLD analysis project Ga0209698, IMG submission 187203) | Freshwater sediment microbial communities from Pennsylvania, USA - Little Laurel Run_MetaG_LLR_2012 (SPAdes) (version 2) | ecosystem: Environmental > Aquatic > Freshwater > Creek >... | reverse complement strand
AGCAGCGCCTTGGCGTTGGCTAGCCAGAAACTGTCGTTCGAATTGAAGACATAGTCTGTGCGCGAAATCTGCGGCTGATGCGCGTACGGCACCACTCCGGGCGAGCGTGCGCCCGCGTCGGCCTGCCACTCGAAACGCGAATCGCTGCCGCGTAACAGCACGATGCCCTGCGAATCCAGGCGCGCTGTCATCGCATCCGACTTGCGTCGCTCGTGCCACATCTTGATCGCCTCAGCCGAAAGGTTCGGCGTCGACGCATCGTCGATATACCACGCGACGCCCTCCTTGCTGGTGGAAATGGTGTTCACCCACGGCAGCCCCTGATACTTCGCATGGGCCTCCTGAAATTCCTTCATGCTATGCGCCCGCTCCATCGCCAGCCACTGCGAAGGGCCCGTCGAGTTGTCCCAATTCGTGTCGCGCACCGCGTAGGCCCGCTGCTTCGTCCAACCGAGGTTGGCGAGATTCAGCACCGGACCGTAGTGGCTGAACCACACCGTTCGCGCCACCGTCTTGAGCGATCCATCGGCCTGCTTCACTTCAGCGCGGATGGTCTTCTGCGTCATCGCGCGCGTCTCTTTGTCGTAGCGATACGCCGTTGGGTTGCTGTCGGCCAGATCGAGGGCGTAAATCGTGAACCGCTTCCCCGCCGAGACGGTGTGCGTCCACGCAACGTCCTTATTGAAGCCGATCGCAACGCCCGGAGTGCCCAATAATCCCACCCCGTAAATATCCAGCTTGCCGGGAACCGTCAGGTGCTTTTCCCAGAACCGGTTCGACCCCACCCACGGATAGTGCGGATTCGCCAGCAGCATGCCTCGACCGCTAGCGCTCAAATCCTTGCCGATGCCCCAGCCGTTGCTTGCCAGATCGGGCGCGGCCCACGGGATCACTGCCTTTGCGGCTGTGCCCTCTTTGGGGGGCTCCGCCGTGGCAATCTGCTGTGCGAAGGTCGTCGTTACCAGCAGCACCAGTTGCTGGTACGCCTGCAGATCCACGGCTGTGATCGGCACCACCCAATCCGCACCCTTGCACCATCCGCCCACCTTGTCGCGACCCGTTTCCGCCAGATATTGGTTGTAGCCCGCGACGAAGCCCTCATACCAATCGCGCAGCTCCTGCGGCTGTTTTTGCATCGTAGCCGCACCGCGCTCCACCAGGCCCATAGCCTTCAGGCCGACGTCGGTGTTGAGATACTCGTCGTTCTTCCCCGCCCCGAAATACTTCGCCCGTTCGCCGCGAGCCTTCACCACCTGGTCGGCGATGCTGCACAGATGATCCTCGGCCTGCGCGTAGCCTTCGCCGAAGCCGAGACTACCGAAATCCTTCGCTTCAATATGAGGTATCCCATAAGAGGTGCGTCGAATATGGGCGTCGTAGTGGACCTGCGCGAGGCAAAGCGCGGGCAAAGCAAAAAGCAGCAGCTTACGTGGCATTCGGGCAGTCTATCATCAGCGCCGAGCCAGTGTGAATGCGTACAGTGTGTCGCCCGCGCCGACGATGATGTACTGTTTGCCGTTCAGCATCCACGTCGAAGGCCCGTTGCTTACCGGAGCCGTCAGCCGCTGATCCCACAGCAGCGCGCCTTTGGCTGGATCGAAGGCTGCGAAATGCCCGGAATCCCCCGTAAACAGCAGTTTTCCAGCCGTAGTGAGGACACCTCCCGTCATGCCCGCGCCTTGCGCGTGTTCATGCTTCCAGCGCGTCGCTCCGGTGCGGATGTCCAGCGCGAACAGTGCGGAGCGCATGTCGAAATTGCCACCGCCTCCGCCACCGTAGCCTTCCGGTTGATCCGAGGTGTCGTACAAATATGCGATCCCGTAGCCTTCGGTACCGTTCAAATAAAACGTCTCCGTCTGGGGTGAATAACTCGGCGGAGGCCAATTGGTCGCGCCCAGCGCGGGCATGTCGATCATCGAGCCATCCACCTTCGGCTCCTTCGCCGGATCGGGAATCGGCTGGCCTTTCGCGTCCACTCCCTTGGCCCAATTCCCGGTGCCTGAAAATGGCTTCGAAACAAGATTCTTGCCATCCGTGCGATCCAGCACGAAGAACCATCCACTGCGCGAGCCTTGCCCCAGCAGCTTGCGCGGCTTGCCATCGATCACCGCATCGAACAGCACCGGCGTCTCGACGTTATCCCAGTCGTGTGTGTCGTGCGGCGACGCCTGAAAATACCAAACAAGCTTGCCCGTATCGGGATTCAGTGCCACAATCGACGCGGTGTAAAGGTTTGCGCCCTTGCGGCTCTGCCCGGCAAACACCGGATTCGCGTTACCCGTGCCCCAATAAATCAGGTTCAGCTCCGGATCGTAGGTGCCGGGCATCCATGTCATTCCTCCGCCGTGATCCATGGCCGATTGATTGGGCCACGTCTCGGAGCCGGGGTCGCCCATTTTCAAGGGCTCGCTCCACCAGCGCCACTCGAGGTCGCCGGTCTCCGGATTGCGCGATTCCAGATAGCCGCGCACATCCATCGCGTCGCCGCCCACGCCGATCAGCACGTGATTTTTCACCACCAGCGGTGCCATGGTGGTGAAATATTGCAGCTTCTCGTCGGCCACCTTTTTGCGCCACCGCTCCTTGCCGTCCTTGGCGTTCAGCGAAATAAACCAGCCGTCGGGCGTCATGAAATAGAGCCAGTTGCCATACATGCCGACGCCGCGCTGGCCCACCAGGTGGCCTCCATGATCCTCGGCGTCGTACTGCCAGATGCGCGCGCCGGTTCGCGCGTCGATAGCGAAGACGTGGTCGGGAATGGTGAAATAAAGGACGCCGTTCACCATTAGCGGAGTCGACTTGATCACGGGATTCCCAACGCCGCGCTGCGGCCCGATGCCTTCGATGCGGAACATCCAGTCGATCTTCAGGAGATCGACATTGGCCTGATTGATCTGCGCCAGTTCGCTGTAGCGGCGTCCGGAAAAATCACCGTTATAAGTAGGCCAGTCCTGCGCCGAAGGGGACAGACTACTCTGTCCCAAGGCGGCCCCACCTGCCAGCAGAAACGCCACAAAGATGTGCGCCGGGTGGATAGAGCGGTCTGTCCCCTTCGGCCCTGCCCACAAAAGCCTCATTTCAACCCCGCCAGATACGCGGTCACGTTGTGCAGATCGTCATCTGAATATCTGGCAAGCAGGGCCCGGTGCCCTGCCAGCTTGTCATCGATGCGCACCTTCGCACCCGTCCGGGACCAGGAATGATACGCGCCATCCCCATCACGCAATGCGACATCGAAATCGTCGAGCGTCACCAACGAGCCTTCGAATGTCTGCCCATCAACGATCACTACCGCATGCGGAAGTTCACGCCGAGCGGGCCAAATCCAGCGCGATTGCAGCGTCGCCGCCTGCGGATACTTCGCGCCGATCTTCGCCAGATCGCTCGCGTGGCACGTGCGGCAATGAGCCTCGAAAAAGGCACGTCCCTTGGCCGAATCGCCGCTGGTTTGGGATCGTTGGGCGCTGTAGGTTGCGTTGTAGGTGCCGCGATTTGCCGTCAGCTCGACTTGAAGTTTTAGATATTGCGAAATATCGTGGATGGCTTCCTGAGACAGCGGGAACGGGGGCATCGCGCCGCGGCCCTTCTGGATCAGAGCGCCGATTTCTTCGTCCTTTTCGTCATGCAGCACGGTGACGGAACGCAGCAAATCCGGGGCTTGGCCTCCGCGAGCATTCTGGCCATGGCATCCACCGCAATTCGCCTGATACAGCGGCTCGCCCTTCTTCGCCGCCGCGGGATCGGGGGGCGCGCCGAGCCCGAGAAATTCGCGTAGCGATCCCGGAGGCCGTTCCTGCGCGAATGCGCAAATCGCCACCGTGATCAGAAAGAGCAACCGCATGCTCTCGCGAGTATATACAATACTTGTCGTGAGCAGCAGAGACATGGGAGCCGCGCCCACCGGATTTTCCGCGCGCATCAAAGCCAACGCCGCCAACGGCGCGGTAGATTTTCTCGACTACTGCCAGACTCTCGGCCTCGGCGGCGCGGAGTTGCGCGGCGGACCCCCGCTGGACGCCGAAGCGATCCGCAAGTTTCGCGCGCGCCTTGAGTCCTATCAAATGCACGTCACCTTCAACGTGCGCCTGCCCGCGAGCGACGCCGATCTAGGTGCCTTCGAGTCGTCCGTAAAAGCCGCGCGCGAATGTGGAGCCTACGCGCTGCACGCCGCCATGACGCAGCGCCGCTATGAGGAATTCTCGTCGCTCGCCGATTACGAAAAGAGCTTCGCCCGCAATCAGCAGCAGATCGCGCTGGCCGAACCCGTGTTGCGCCGCAACAAAGTGCGCCTGGCGGTTGAGAATCACAAAGGCTGGAGCGCCGTGGAACAGGCCACGTGGATGAAGCGTATTTCCAGCGAATGGGTAGGGGTCCATTTTGACTTCGGCAACAACGTTTCCTTCTGCGAAGACCCGATGTTCACGCTGGACACGCTGCAGCCCTGGATTCTCGCCTGCCATATAAAGGATATGGCGGTGGAGCGTTATGAGGAGGGCTTCCTGCTATCCGAAGTACCGTTAGGCGACGGCTTCCTGGACCTGAAAACCATGGTCGCGAAACTGCGCGCGCAAGCGATTTTCGATTTAGAAATGATCACGCGCGACCCGCTTAAGATCCCTGTGCTCACGGAGCATTACTGGGCCACGTTCCGCGACATGCCGGCGTCACAGCTCGCCGCGACGCTCAGTTTGGTGGACAAACACCCGCCGAAAAAGCCTCTCCCGCGAATCGCGGGCCTCAGCTTCGCAGCGCAGTTAAAGCTGGAGGGCGACAACAATCAGGCCTCGATCGACTACGCTCGACAGCATCTGGGTATGTGAGCCTTGACAGCCGGAAAGCGGAGGGTATAAGCTTGCCGATTGTGGCTTGAGTCGTTTCAAGCCCCAGAATCGCGGCCATTCTCCATGTCCACAAAAACGCTGATCCACGATGCTCTGCTGGCGGGCGAAGGAATCGTTCGCCTCGCGCCGTGTTGGGTGCCCCGCTCCTTTTTGATGCCTGGAGGGCGCCTGAAACTGGACCCTCGCGACCTCTATGCGCTCGGCGCGCATCGCGGCGGTATTGACGAGCGTTGGTTTTCTTCGACGACCAAGGCCGCCAACGGCCCTCTGACGGCCGCCGACGAAGGCCTCAGCTACATCGAATTTCAGGGCGACAAAGTGCTGCTGAAAGAGGCCATCGAAACCGTCGGTGACGAATTCCTCGGCACCGATGTCATGGCGCGCGAGGGCGGCTGGAACCTGTTGTGCAAGTTTTTCGACAACCTTGGGCCGATTCCGCATCACCTGCATCAGAATGACGAGTTCGCCGCGCGCGTCGGCCAGAAGGGCAAGCCGGAAGCTTACTATTTCCCGCCGCAATACAACTTCGCGGGCCATAATTTTCCCTACACGTTCATGGGCCTGAACCCAGGCACCACGAAAGCCGACATCCGACGGTGCCTGGAACGCTGGAACGAGGGCGACAACGAAATCCTCTATCTTTCGCGCGCCTACAAACTGAAGCCCGGCACCGGATGGCAAGTTGATCCGGGCATCCTGCACGCGCCCGGCTCGCTGGTGACCTATGAGCCGCAGGTCAATTCCGACGTTTTTGCAATGTATCAATCGCTGGTCGAAGGCCGAGGCGTGCCGTGGGACCTGCTCGTCAAGGACGTGCCGCCGGAGCATCATCACGACCTCGATTACTTAATCGAAATGATGGATTGGCCTGCCAACACCGACCCCGAATTCGCCGAGCACCGCCTGTTCCATCCAAAACCCGTAGGCGAGTTCGACGGCTACCAGGAAAACTGGGTGGTCTATTCGACGAAGTTTTATTCGGCGAAGGAACTGACCATCCTGCCAGGCCACAAGGTCACCGTGCGCGACGCCGCGGCGTATGGCCTGATCCTCACGTCAGGCTACGGCTCCATCGGCAAGCACGATGTGGAAACGCCCAGCCTGATCCGCTACGGTCAGATGACGCAGGACGAACTGTTCGTCACTGCCGATGCCGCCAAGCAGGGCGTCGTGATCGCGAACAGGAGCAAGACAGAGAATCTGGTGATGCTGAAACACTTCGGCCCTGGCAACCCCGACGCGCCTATCGGCCGTTAGAAATCCAAACTGTCGATATTCTTTTTATCAATCAACAGCGGCGCGCCTAAAATAATCTGGCTTCCGCTGATTTGCAACGGCCCCAGCTTGCCCGCTGCGAACGTCGCCGACCCCGCCGGCAGCCTATTCTGCGCCAGCATCGTACCCGCATACACCGTCAAATACCCAAGGTTCTTCGTATTCCACAAAAAAATGGTCTGTACCGATCCATCGTGAATATACGTTTTACAAATCCCCGGCAGCGACAGCCCGATCACTTCCACATCCTTGCGCCCGGACTGCCGGATCGCCTCGCCAGCGCCCGGAACCGCGGGAGCCGAGATGGCCATCACCAGCCTCACCGTCGGATGCACCTTCATAATGGTCTGTGTCTCTGAAAACGCTTTGTCGCGATCATCGTCGCTAGGGCGGATCGTCACCAGGTTGAGCCCTGGATGTTTTTCCGCCACGCGCTTCTTGATAAAGTCGATCCACTGATTCTGATTCGCCGCGCTAAGCGCACCCGTGATAATCGCGAAATCGCCCTTGCCGCCCAAGAGTCGCGAGGCTTCGTCGGTCAACGCGTTGCCGATCCCTTCCGGCGTCGCCTGATTCAGAAAATATTCGCGCGCATCGGGCTCCGCGTCGGCGTCCCACGTCAGCACGTGGATGCCTTTCTGCCGGGCTTTTCTCAGCACAGTCGAAATGCCCGCTTGATTCTCTACCGCAACGGCGATCGCGTCCACGCCGCGCGTGATCCAGCTTTCGACAATCTCGTTCTGCTTCGCCGCGTCCAGGCCTGTGGGGCCGTCCCAGATCAGTTCGACGCCCAGTTCGCGAGCGGCTTCCTCGGCGCCCGTGCGGCAACTCACGAAGTACGGATCGCCCTTGGCCTTCGGCATCACCGCGATCACCGGCGTATGCGTCGTCGCCGCAGGAGCCTTTAACGACCGCACGAGCCACGCATTCGAGCCCGCCGTGATCAAGGCGCCCGCCAGAATCGCGGCGCAAAGAATCGCTACCTGGCTATTTTTCATGTTATTGCCCTCGTTACCCTCTTGTAATCTGGTTTCCCCGCGCCCTCGCAGGCGGTCCATCGCGATTACCACGATCAGCACCGCACCCGTCAAAATTCCCGTTAGCTCCGACGGCAGCGCCGCCAGATGCAGCCCGTTCTGCAGCACCGAAATCGAAAACAAACCCAACGCCGTGCCCAGAATCGTACCGCGTCCTCCCGCAACCGACGCACCGCCCAAGACTACCGCCGTGATGGCGTCCAATTCATAGCCAGTGCCCGCGTCCGATTTCGCTTGCCCTAAGTGCGCCACATAAATCACCGCCGCAACGCTCGCCGCCAAGCCCGATAACAAGTACACCAGACCGATGCGCCGGACCACACGGATCCCCGCCCATCGCGCGCTTTCGCCCGCGAATCCGATGGCGTACCACGCGCGCCCGATCACCGACCGGTGCAACAGCAGGGCATAAAACACCAGCGCGGCAATGAAAACAGGCAACTGCGCGGGCACGCCGAGCACGTATCCTTGCCCCAAAAAAACGAACCCAGACGGGAACCCCGAATAGTTCACCGCCCCATGCGTGATCCCTTCCGCGATGCCTCGGAAAGCAGAAAACGAACCCAACGTGACGATCAGCGGCGGTATCTTGTACTCCGCAATCAACATCCCGTTCAGCGCCCCGCCGGCCGCGCCGATGGAAAGCACGGCCACAATCGCCGACGCCACAGGCCAGTGGGCGTCTTTCACTAACGCGCCGAACACCACGGCGCACAGCCCCATCATGGAGCCGACCGATAAATCGATTCCCCCGGTGACGATCACCGGCGTCAGCGCCAGCGCCAGCAATCCAAGCTCGACGCTGAACCGCAACAGCTCCCAAAAATTCTGGATGCTCGCAAAATTGGGTGCGACCAGCGCGAACACCACGGCTTCGCCCGCCAGCGCCAGAGCGATTATCCATTCACCGTTCGGGAACCAGCGCTTAAGCGTACCGGGCAACGCCGCCTCGCATCCGCCGCGCAGCTTCAAAGCCCACCGCGGCAAGGATAATCACGCCTTGAATCGCCCGCTCCCAATACGCGCTGAAGCCCAGGAACGACAGCGCCGGGCTGATCATCCCCATCAGTACCACGCCGAGCAGCGTCCCCAGCATGCTTCCGCGCCCTCCGGTGATCGCCGTGCCGCCGACCACCACCGCCGTAATCACCCTCATCTCCATGCCAATTCCAGCGTTGGAAGGAATCTGGTCAAAGCGAATCGCATTCAGACCCGCCGCAGCGCCAGTCAATGCGCCCGTCAGCGCGAATACGGAAAAAACCACGCGCGACGAATCAATGCCCATCAGTCGCGCGGCATTGGCGTTCGATCCTATCGCGTAAATCGCCCGCCCTGCCGCCAAATTACGCAATCCCCACGCCGACGCGGCAAGCAGTGCGGCTGAGATCGCCAACGTCACGCCATCGCTGGACACTTGCGAAAGTCCCATCCATTGAAAATTCGCCGGCAGATCCTGCACCCACGCGCCTTCGGTGATCCATCGCAGCGCGTCGCGAAACGCCACCATCGCCGCCAGCGTCGCCACAATCGATGGGATGCGGACGTAGGCCACGAGCGCTCCATTGATGGCGCCCAGCAGCGTCCCCACCGCACAGGCGCCGGCAATCGCGCCCGCGGCACTGAAGCCGAGCTTCGAGAATATGCCCGCCATCACGCTCGCCACCGCGAACATCGTGCCGACCGATATATCGATCTCACCCGCCAGAATCACCAACGTCATGCCTATGGACACAATCAGCACAGGCATGTTCGCCAGCGTCAAGTCACGCAGATTCTCGCGCGTGAAAAACCCCGGCGCGAGCAGGGCGAGTGCGATGCCCAAGGCAGTGATCGCCAGTGCCACGGAAATTTCGCGTCGAAACTTTCTCATGCCGCGTGCCCCAGCGCCAGCCCGAGAATCGACTGCTGTGTGGCGTCTCCCCGTTCCAGAATGCCCCGGAGCGAGCCTTGATGCATCACCGCGATCCGGTCGCTCATACCCAGCAACTCAGGCAGCTCCGACGAAATCATGACCACCGCCAACCCCTGTGCGGCCAGTTCCTCCATCAACGCATGAATCTCGGCCTTCGATCCCACGTCCACACCCTGCGTCGGTTCATCCAGAATCAGCACCGACGGCTCAATCGCCAGCCACCGCGCCAGCGCCACCTTCTGTTGATTTCCTCCCGATAGCGCCCCAGTTTCGACCTCCACCGACGGCGTCTTGATACGCAAGCGCCGCACAAACTCCTCCGCCGTCGCGCGCTCTTTCACCCGGTCGATCAGCCCGCGGCGCGCGACGCGTCCCAAACTCGCGAGGCTGGTATTCGCCGCGATCGACATCTCCAGAATCGCGCCGTGCCTCGGCCTGTCTTCGGGAACATAGCCAATGCCGTGACGAATCGCATCAGCTGGCGCCGCAATCTCGACGCGCGCCCCGCGCAGCCAGATCTCGCCCGCATTCGCCGGAGTCAGCCCGAAGATCGTCTCGGCGAGCTGCGTCCTTCCCGACCCCACCAATCCCGCGATACCCAAAATCTCCCCGCGACGCACGCTGAGCGTGACGCCGCGCACGCCCGCCGCGCTGCTCGAAACGTTACGAAGTTCCAGTACCACCTCACCGCGCTCAATTTCGCGCTTGGGGAAGATAGAGCTCAGTTCGCGCCCAACCATCAGCCGGATCAACTCGTCCCGATCCACCTCGCTGATGTTTTTCGTCGCGATGCTGTGCCCGTCGCGCAGCACCGTCACGCGATCCGCCATCGCCGCGATCTCTTCCAACCGGTGCGATATATAAATGACGCCCGTGCCCGCGCTGCGCAGCCGCGCGATGGTCTGAGACAGGCTCTCCACTTCGCGCTCGGTCAGCGACGCAGTCGGCTCATCCATAATCACTACACGAGCTTCCGCGCCGATGGCCTTGGCGATCTCGACAAGCTGCTGCTCCGGCATGCTCAGCGTCGCCACTGTGCGCCGAGGGTCGATGGACGCGCCCGCGCGTTCCAGCAACTCCGCGGCACGATGCCTCCGCGCCTTCCAATCGAGCACGCGCCACGGGTGTCCGGATTCAAGAGCCCATGCGATGTTCTCCTCGACCGTCAGATCGGGAAACAGCGCCGGCTGCTGATAAATGGCCGCGATTCCCAGCGCTTTAGAGGTTCGTGGATCGATGTGCGGCACAACGTCGCCGCCCACCTTAATGACGCCAGCGTCCAGCTGCACCGCGCCTGTAAAAATCTTGATCAGCGTGGATTTGCCCGCGCCATTTTCGCCGATCAGCGCATGCACCTCGCCCGCGCGCAACTCGAACGACACGTCGCCCAACGCCTGGACGCCGGCGAAGGCCTTCGACACATGAATGGCTTCGAGAACGATATCGGGCACGCGCGTAATCGATATGATACTGAATGTGCCCGAAGGAAAAATCAAACAATCGCTGGCCTACTGGTGCCTCAACGGCAGCCGCTGGGCCTGGGATATCGAACGCATCTGTGACACCGCCAAGCGCCTCGGCTGTTTGAGTGTCGAGCTCGCTCCGCCGGAGCTGTGGCCGCGCATTCACTCCCATGGCCTGACGAACGCCATCGCGCTGAACGGCATGCCGCAGCCGGTGTTCGCGAAAGGCCTGAATGACCCACGCTACTCTCCCGAAGTGATCGCCCGCACCAAGGCCACCATCGACCAGTGCGCCGAAGCAGGCGTGCCAAACGTCATCGCGTTCACCGGATATGCCGGCGAACTATCGCGCGAGGAGGGCGCAGCTAACACCGTCAAGGCGCTTCAGGAACTCGCGGCCTACGCCGAACCGCGGCGCGTCACCGTCTGCCTGGAACAGCTCAATACCCGCGACGATTCGCATCCCATGAAAGGCCATCCAGGCTACCAGGGCGATGACATCGATTACTGCGCGGAGATCGTCATGGCCGTGGGCTCACCGAACGTGAAGCTGCTCTTCGATATTTATCACGTGGCCATCATGAACGGAGACGTCACGCGCCGCTTGAGCCAGTATCGCGACTGGATCGGCCATATCCACACCGCGGGCGTCCCCGGCCGTGCCGAACTCGATGAGAATCAGGAGCTTTATTACCCCGCGCTCATGCGCACACTGTTGGAGATCGGCTACCAGGGCTACGTCGGCCACGAGTTCATCCCCACGCGCGATCCCGACGCCGGGCTAGCCCAAGCCGTCGCCGCCTGCACAGTGTGAATATTAAATTTCACCCATCCTCGCAACAATTCGCGGCGAAACGTTTATGATGATGTAGCAGTCCGGGCGAGCGTTTGGCCCGAGTCTCAAATCAATGAAAACACGAGGATCTTGAAGATATGCGTTTCATCTCTGGTATGGTTTTGGGCGTGGTGTTAAGCGCCGGTATGATGACCCTGTCGGCTCAGAACGAGCGCGCAATGCATCCCCGCATCGCCAAGGCGATTGAGGCCCTGAGGGATGCCCGCGAGTATATGGAGCATGCTCCGCATGATTTCGGAGGCCACAAGGTCGCGGCCATCCGCTCCACCGACAGCGCGATTCGAGACCTGCAATTCGCGCTGGCCTATCGCGCGGGCGCGGACCACAAGTAGAGACCTGAAGAGGGCGCGCGCCGCCGTTGCCTGCGCCCTCTTTACGCCATCGCCGCGGCGTCGATCGATTCGATCTTCACCACGATGCGGCTGTATTCCCTGCTCCGCAGTTCTACCGTCTCGGCGTCGATCTTCACCACCATTCCGGGAATCGCCTGTCCCTTTACGTACAGCGTCAGGCCCTTCTTTTCCGTCTGGCTAGCTTCCAGAATGGAACGAAACATGGATGAGTCCTTTCCTATTGCGGATCCCGCGAATGGCATGGCGGCTGCGCCCGCCATCAGCATTCTGAGTGAGGTTCTTCGGTTCGTAAACGCCTCCCACCCGGTAAGGCGCAAACCGCTCCCTGATTTTTACCGTCTTTTGAGGTAGTAGACATAGTTGTTTAGGCCGAACGTCGCGGTGTTCTGGTCGATGAAGTGAAAATCCAGTTCGTTCCCGCAGCCCGTTTCGAGGCTCTTCGATGTTCTTCCCTTGAAACCGACCTTTTCCGCCAGCGTTTGCGGATCGGCCTTGGCATCCTTACGGCGCATCTCGTCGAACGCGCCCTGATACAAGCCTTCCGCTGGAACCTCCTGCACCTTGTATTCTGGCCTTTTGCAAGCCACCTGCCGCGGACCCGTGATTTCCTTCGCCGCAATGACGACCGTCTTGCCCACCAGCGTCTTCATCTCCGCCGCGTCGTCTTTATGCATTGCATCGGCCCAGGGCGCTAGCGCCGCCGAATCGATCTTCCATGTCCCCAAATAAAAAGCGTCCCCGGCAAATAACGCCGAGGACGCCAGCAGCAGTGCGCAAAAGGTTTTCACGCCCGAGAGATTAGCACAACTACTTTTTCGGTGCGTAACCCAGCGAGAACGTCACCGTGACGCTGCGTCCGGGCAGCAGGTTTAACTGATCGCCAGGGCTCGCTGCGAAGGAAACCGTCGAGGTCGCCGGCAAATCCGCGATGGAGTACTTACCGTCATCGTCCGCGGTACCCGTCTTCGACGCGCCCGCCGACTCGTTGCGAACCTCGACCGAGGCCTGCGGAATCGGCTTTCCCACCTGATCCACAACCGTCCCGGTAATCGTTCCGCTCTGCTGCGCCTGCAAGCGACATCGCCAGCATCGCCATCGCGAGCACACTTCGTTTCAAGCTAATTTGCATTCGTAATCCCTTCGGCAGTACAAAATTTCCTCTAGGTTAGCCACAGAGCCTGACGACCCCGACACAAACATGAACACTTTGCATCGCTGGCCAAACGATTTTTGAGCTATCCTGATCGCTAATGAAGGCGCCCGTTTTCGCCGCAGCGGAGAACGTGCCCACCGGTAGGAGGTTTTTATGCGATTCATCCCGATTCTCGCCGCCACGCTCGCCTTCGCCGGCGACGGGATCGCACCCCGAAATGCGCCGGCCGATTATCCGGTGCATCAGGACGCCAAGGTGGCCGTCATCGCCGCCATCCGCATCCCTCCAGACCAGTTGAACCGCAGCTTCCCCGCCGATCTGGGCCGCAAGTACGCGGTCGTGGAGGTCGCCATTTATCCCAATCCCGGCCCGGCGATGAACGTGTCGCCCATGGATTTCGCGCTGCGCGTCAGCGACGGCTTGGCGCGTCCCGCGTCCGCCGAAGAAGTGGCTTCGATTTGGCGTCCGCGCGAATCGCGCCCAAAACTGCCCGCCAATACCCACGTCACCGCCGAAACCGGAGTCGTCATCGGATCGCACATCGACCCCGCCACCGGACGCCGGGTCAACGACGCTGGCACCTATGAAGCCGTGGGCGTCTCCGTCGGTGATCCGCGTCAGCCCGACCCATTGCCCAGCTCCGGCGTTGATGCCGACCGCATGGAGGCGCGCCTCAAGACGCTCGAGCTGCCCGATGGCAAAATCACGGCGCCCATCGCAGGCTACCTGTTCTTTCCTCTGCCCCAGAAAATGAAAAAGGGCGCACTGGAGCTCCAGTACGCCCGTGAAAACAGCACCGCAACGCTAACGCTTAAGTAGCGCACGCGTCCAGCCGGATCAGTTGGTGTAAATCGTGGTCGAGTTCGAGTTCGTCCCGCCTATGTTCAGCACCAGCGTATGCCCACCCTTGGCCAGCGCCGGAACCACGATGTTCGCCTGATACAGCCCAATAAATCCAGGAGTCAAACCAGCGAACTCCACCGTCGCCGGCATTCCGCCGAGCGTCGCCGTCGCGGTCTCTGTCGTCGGATAGGAGTTATTCGGCGTCGCCGTCCCGCTCTTCAGGGCGCCTCCATTTTTCACCGGCCCTCCGCCTGTGAAGTAGACGATGACAACGCTGCCCGCCGGCGCTGGCGACGCCGCGGAATTCAGCGCGTACGAAGGATAATTCTGCGCTACGGCGATGTTGTTGCCGTAAATGAATACTCCTGGAACCGCCGTCGCCGGGACCAGAGCCGCCACCGCGTTGCTCACATTCGTGCCCACCGTGACCACTACCGTGGCAACGCCGGGTGGAATATCCAAAGGCATCTGTGCGTTCACCTGTCCCTTGTCTGCGTACGACAAGTAAGCTGTCTCGCCATTCACGGTGACGCTGGCGCCGCCCAACGTCTTGGGCCACGGCGACGTCACCGCCTGCCCCTGATTAGTAGCCAGGTTCGTCCCGTAAATGCTGAACAGGCTGCCCGGAGGCGTTCCCCCGGAAACACCCGCCGCGTTTGCCGCCGCCAGCCCCGGATTGGCGAAGGTCGAATGCGCCGTCACCGGCATCGCCAGCCCAGCCGCGGACATCACCATCGTCGCACTCGATCCATCCGCCGCCGTGAATGCGCCGCTGAAGGTATACGGCAAGTTGTTGGTATCGGTCACCGTCACCGTCGCGGTGCAGTTGGACGAAACCGTGTACTTGCCGCTGCCCGAATCGCTGGTCAGAGCCGCGGCTGTGCCCACGCTCCAGTTTGCCGCCACATTCCCCGCCCCGTCGAACTGCAGCAGGCCCGATACCACCTCCGCCACGCTCGGCACGCCCGACGCAAATCCGAATCCCGTGCCGGAAAACACGTACGCGCCGGAAAACGTCGCGTTCACACACGCCACCGGCTGAGGGCTTCCCGAGCCGCCATACTGATACGTGGAATCCTGTCCCGTAAGCGTGAAGCTCTTGCCGTTGTTATACGGAATCAGCACGAAGGTGCCATTGTTCCCCGAGGTAAACGTGATGGAGCCAGTGCAGCTTGAAGGAATCGCGTACGTTCCCGACCACGTCTGCGTGGTGACCGTGCCCAATCCGGTAGTGACGGCCAGCGTCGCCGTGACCGCGCCGATCCCATCGAACGTGATCGTGCCAACTGAGTCTGACACAGCCGTGATTGTCGCCGGCGAGGAGAGCGCGCGTCCGGTGAGGGTAAATGAATACGTTCCGGTCAGCGACGCCGCCGAGCACGTCACGATGGTCTGCGCCTGGGCCGCGAATCCCGCGCCCAGCAGGAAGGAAATCAGAACAGGAATTCTCACAACGCCCTCCCGGAAGCCAGAATCAACGAATGCGAGCTCTCGCTCACGAAAGTGAAATTCGCGCCTGCCGCGGACGTTAGCTCAAACGCCACGTAATAAAACACGCCGGTCGAATCCTGAAGCGTCGCCGTCCCCGTGCAGTTCGCGCCGACCGTGTAGGTGCCACTCGCCGACAACGTCACCGGCCCGGTTGGACTGGTGTAAAACGAGGTAAACGAAATCGAGTTCGGCGCGCTGATGGTCAGTAATCCCGATATATTGAACGCCCCGCTAATCTGCGACGATGCCAGATTGAATCCGTTCCCGTTGAATGAGTACGTCTGCGCCGGGATGCTGGCGGGACATGTCGCCGGCAGCACCGATCCGCTCAGGCTGATGGAATACGTGCCGTTCTGGCCCACCATCAGGTAGTCCTTGCCGTTGTTGTACGATTGCAGCGTGTACGACGCGGTATCGCCGCTGGTGATCGTCACCGTACCCACGCAGTTGGACTGCATCGTGTACGTTCCGCCAAACGTCTGCGGCGATTCGGAAAATTTCGCGGATGCCGTCGTCAGGTTGAGCGTCACTTTGCTCAAGCCGTCGAAGGTCACCGATCCGACCGCGTATTCCACGTTGGTGAACGTGACAGAGGGGGTGACATCCCTCCCCGTAAGACTCACTGAATAGGTTCCATTCACAGAGGCGGAGGAACACGTTCCACCTCCGATTTGGGGCTGCGCCAGCAACGGCACGGCAAGCAGACCCGGTAGGCACGCCAGCAGAGCGCGGCTTCCGATCATTTCACAATCCTCCCAGTAGGGTTAGCTTTGACACAATCACCTAAACCCTTGGAAGCGAAGTTTGTCGCGATTAAGTTTTATTGCGTTTAAAGAGGTTTTTTCCGGCCTCGAAATGCAGCCGCACCGAAGAAATCCACACCGGCCCGCGCTGCTGGTTATACGCCGGATTTGACGCATGCTGTAGGTCGAAACTGGCGAAGAATCCGCCCCAAAGCTTGGCGTTGTAATAGGATTCCCAGATCATTTCCGGGGCGTACTCCAGACGCCCGTCGCCGATCAGAAAATCGTGCCCTCCCCGGGCTAGATACTGCGCATGGACGCCCGAAATCCCGCTCGCCGTCAGTTCCGTCGCCACCGTATCGGAAGCTCTGTGCCACCGTGCTCCGCCAAAAGAAATACCGCCGGTCGCCAGCCGGTCGATCGCTGTGAACGCGAAGCTCTCCGTCTTGCCGTCGTTCCACCCGAGCCGCGCAAACACACCGATGTTCTTGGCGATCTCCTGTTCGACGTTCAGCCCGACGCCGTACTTCATTGTGCCGTTGCGCCGCGTCGCGGTGATATCGGGAACAGTCCCCGTTTCGCGCGCCAGCTTGATCGCCTCAGAATACGTCCCCGCATTCGCGTGGTTAACGTAGGGCGTCGCCCGCACGATTCCCGCGTGCTTGCCCAGCGAATACCGGTACTCCGCCTCGAACACATCGCCGCGATTTACGAACAGCCTCCGGTCGAACCTCAGCCCGTTCGCTACACGCGGCATCGCTGCGCTGGCATAGCGTAACGACCATTTCTTTAGGTGCAGCTCATGGACCCAGCCCCACGTGTACCCGCGCACATCCGCCGGATAGTCCCACGCGCCGTTGTACATCACACCCCAGCCCATGAACTGCGTCCGCGGATCGTGCGAGTACTGGTTGCCGTCAAAGTAATCGGTCAGCGTGAAGCGCCCCGCCGTCACGGTGTAACGATCCACGCTGCGCTCGCCGGCCAAAACATTTTCCTCGCTCTCCGTGGCCTCTTTTTCCTTGCCGAACGCGAAATCGTGGGAGATTGCCAGCCGCGCCAGATAAGGCTTCGGCGTCGCCGTGGCCACGCGCGGCAGTTCGCCGTTGGACGAATTGGCTAACCCGTTCACGCCGCTGAACCCCCGCCCTCCCGCGATCTCCGGATCGAAAATCAGGACGGTGTTCTCCTCCAGGCGCAGCGCGAAGTATAGCGTCGTGGTCAGCGAAGCGTCGCGCTCCGGATAAGCCTGCAGGCTGAACGCATCCGAGTAAGGCGAGTTGAACGTCCCATGATATTGCCCGATCGACGTGGCCTGGTAAAACAGGTTCCACCGCTCTGGCTCAGCCGGCGGCGGAGTTGCGGTGTTGCCGGACTGCGCTACGCATAGCCGTACCAACAACAGCAAGCCCGCCAGCGTCCAGCGCGTGGTGACACAGTAATGGAGTCGGGCGGCGCGCATCGTTTTCCTCTCGAAGAATTCGGCCTGTAACTTGGATGTAACTATAGTTTACTATTTCAGGAAACTACGCTTAACTTACCATTCTCCGTCCGCCCGTGTGGGATCGCTCCCAGCGTCGGGCAAGCGACACAGAATGGAGGAAAGGCCAGCTCCCAGTCAGAGAGCCTTCAGAGAAGGAGGCTCAACCGGGCCAGCGGACAATCCCGTGAAACGCGATACTCTACTACTGCCGTCTGACACGGAGGCTCCTTCCTGGTAAATCTGTTGCGGGTGGAAGATCCGACCCTCAGCCAGGATATACCCGCCGGGGTATACTTGTAAAGCCTTTCCGGATCTTTTTTATGGCACACACCGTCGAAGAAAAAAAGAAACTATTGAACCGCGTCCGCCGCATTAAAGGTCAAGTCGAGGCCATCGACCGAGCCCTTCAGCAGGAGGCCGAATGCTCCGACGTGCTGCATAATATCGCCGCCTGCCGTGGCGCGATGGACTCGCTCATGGCCGAAGTCATCGAAGGACACATCCGCTTTCATGTGCTCGATCCCAACGTCCCGCCCTCCGATGAGCAAACCCAAGCCGCCGACGATTTGATTCAGGCCCTCCGCGCATATCTAAAATAGAGTGTGCGCGCTTTGCTGTTGCTTCCTCTGCTGGGCCTCGCCGCCTGCTCCTCCGACGCCCCTCCGCCCGACGCCGCCGCCAACGCGGCCTATCTCGAGAAAGCCTCCGCCGAGCCCGGAGCCATCCGCACTCCCAGCGGCCTCATCTATAAGGAGCTCCGCCCAGGCACAGGCACCTCGCCCATCGCCACCGACACCGTGAAAGTAAACTATCGCGGCACGCTGGTCAACGGCAAGGAATTCGACAAATCGAGCGAACCGGTGACGTTCCCGCTCACCCGCGTCATCCCTTGCTGGACCGAAGGCGTGCAGAAAATGAAGATCGGCGGCAAAGCGCAGTTGGTCTGCCCGGCCGCTATCGGCTACGGCTCCGCCGGCTCGCCCCCGGACATCCCAGGGGGCGCGACCCTCATCTTTGAAATCGAACTCCTCGGCATCGGCAACTAACCTTTTTCCACTACCCGTGCTATTTTGGAGGTATGAAAACCCTCGTCTTCGCCCTCTCCGTCGCCGCTGTGGTTTCCGCCGCTGACATCGGTGTTAACAATAAGATTCGCGGCAACTATGTGGAGGCCCGCACCGCGGATATCTACACCGGACCCTGCTTCGCGAACTCCGAAGTCGAACTCACCGGCAACCTCGCCGTCCTCGGCTGGAAGATCGAGAAAGGTTCCTGGGAAGGCATACCGCTCGACGGTCTCTCCGTCGTCGGCGTCGTCCATTCCGATAGCACGCTCGGCGACTTCATGCACCCCGACGCCGTCAACGCCCGCGCGGTCCTGATCGTCGATGAGAAAGCCACCGTGGAGCAGCGCATGGCACTGGTCCAGTTCGCCCAGCACATGGGTGGTGGCCTGCTCGCGACCGTCCTCCGCACCGACGCGCGTCCCATCGCCTTCACCACTGGTGAGATGCATTCGCGCGAAGCGAAACTGGTCGCAGGCGACGCATTGGTCGAGACCCGCGCGCTCGCCGAGACCGACAAAATCTGCCATAACGAAGACGTCTGGTACAAGCCTCTGACGGAGCTCGACCACGCCATGGCAGCTTACACCGTTGAGCAGTCCTATCACGGCAAGGGTCTGAACACCACGTGGAGCTACCCCAACAAGCGCAGCGCCTACGTGGGCACCTTCTCCGTCCAGAATTAGCAGCCGGTTCTGCCAACAAAACAGCGCGCCGCAACTCCACGGTGGTAAAATCAGGGTTCCACCCGAAATTATTTCCGTGAACATTAAAGTTGCCTCGTTGATCGATCACACCCTGTTGCGTGCCGACGCTACTGCGCCCGAAATCCGCAAACTCTGCGCCGAGGCCCGCGAATACCGCTTCGCAAGCGTCTGCGTCAATCCCTACTGGGTGCCCCTCGCCGCGTCGGAACTGAAAGGCTCCCCCGTGAAGGTGTGCACCGTCATCGGATTCCCTTTGGGCGCGAGCACAACCACCATCAAGGCTGCCGAAGCCACCGAAGCCATCAAGCAAGGCGCCACCGAAGTGGACATGGTCCTAAATATAGGCGAGCTGAAAAGCGGCAATTATGACGCTGTGCGCGCCGACATCGCCGCCGTCGCACAAACCGCGCACACAAGCGGCGCCATCCTTAAAGTGATTCTCGAAACCGCCCTGCTCAACGACGCGCAGAAGGAAGCGGCCTCGCAGCTGGCCAAGGACGCGGGTGCCGACTTCGTGAAAACCTCCACCGGTTTCAGTACCGCCGGCGCCACCGCGGCCGACGTGGCCCTGATGCGCCGCGCCGTGGGCCCGGAGATGGGCGTGAAAGCCTCCGGAGGCATCCGCACGTTGGACGACGTCCATGCCATGGTCGCTGCAGGGGCGACGCGCATCGGCGCAAGCGCGGGCGTCAAAATCGTCGAACAGGCGCTGGGCCGCACCGCCGAAGAGACAGCCAGCAAGGGCGGGTATTAACCCCGCCATGTCCACTCCTCGCAAACGCTCCGCACCGTTCCGCGAACGCGCCGAACTGCTCGATTTCCTGCTCGAAGTCTCGCGCGTGACCTCGGAAACTCTGGACCTCGACACGCTCCTCGCCGATGTCGCCTCCATTGTCAAGAACGTCATCGCCTACGATCTGTTTGCCATTCTTCTCTACAACCAGAACCAGCAGAGCCTCACCATTCGCCACTCCATCGGCCATCGCGAGGAAGTGGTGCGCAGCCTCGCGGTGAAGCTCGGCGAAGGCGTCACGGGAACCGCCGCCGCCACGCGCATGCCCGTCATGGTGGACGACGTTCGCCAGGACCCCCGCTATTTGAACGCGCTCGACGCGGTGCGCAGCGAACTCGCGGTGCCCATGCTCGCCCGCGGCAAGCTGGTGGGCGTCATCGATGTGCAATCCACCCGCGTCAAAGCGTATTCCGAACACGACCGCGCCATGCTGCGCCTCATCGCCGCGCGCGTGGCGTTCTCCATCGATAACGCGCGCCTCTATCGCCGCGTGGAGCGCCAGAATCGCACGCTGAAGACGCTGGCGCACCTGTCGCAGGAATTCCGCTCTATTCTCGACCTGGATGAACTGCTCAGTAAAATCGCCGCCACCATCCGCACGCTGATCGCTTACGATGCGTTCAGCATTTACTTGGTCGATGCCGAGAAAAAGCTCCTGCGCAGCCGCTTCAGCGTCCGTTTTGACGAGCGCGTGACGGTGGATAACATTCCCATCGGCAAGGGTATCACCGGCACCGCCGCGCAAACGCGCGAAGCGGTGCGCGTCATCAACACCGCGCAGGACCCCCGCTACATTGAAGCCCACGCCGACGTGCGCAGCGAGCTCGCCACGCCCTTGATCGTCCAGGATCGCGTGGTCGGCGTGCTCGATGTCGAAAGCCAGCACCTTGGCTTTTTCACCGAGGATCATCAACGCACTCTCTCGCTACTGGCTCCGCAGATCGCCGCGTCGGTGGAAAACGCCCGCCTTTACGAGGAAATCGCCACCCGCGAGCAGCGCATGGACCAGGACCTCAAGGCCGCGCGCAAATTGCAGCACGTGCTGCAGCCGCGCGAGGCTCCCGAGATTCACGGTCTGGAAATCGCCATCCGCTCGCGCCCGGCACGCGAAATCTCAGGCGACGTTTACGACTTCTTCGACAATGGCGACGAGTACGCCGTCATCGCGTTCGGCGACGTCAGCGGGAAAGGAGCCGCCGCCGCGCTCTACGGAGCGCTGGTCAGCGGCCTGCTCCGCATTCTCGCCCCGCGCCGCCGCAGCCCCGCCATGCTGATGCAGTCGCTGAACGAAACCCTGTTGGAGCGGAAAGTGGACGCGCAGTACGCTACGCTCACGCTGGCGCTGTGGGAGCCCCGCTCCCGCCAGTTCAAATTCTGCAACGCCGGAGCGGAACCGCCTCTCATCTATCGCAAGGGCGAAATTCTCAAGCCCTATTCCGAGGGTGTGCCCATCGGCCTTTTGGAAGACCGCCAGTATGACGAAATCACGCATCAGGCCGAGCGCGGCGATCTCATGCTCTTCTTCTCCGACGGCATCGAGGACCAGTTGAATGCCAAACAAGAGGATTTTTCGCGCGCCCGCGTGCAGAAACTGCTGCGGAAGCACGGCAACGATTCGCCCAAAACGCTGATCGACGCCGTCTTCCACGAGATTGACGCATTTCGCGACGACACCATCATCACCGACGATCAGTCCATCGTGGCCATTAAGGTCCTATGAACCCGATTTCCTATCGCAACCGTTCGCTTTACTGCGACGGGGTGGCCCTCGCCGATATTGCCGCCGAAGCGGGCACGCCCTGCTATGTTTATTCGGCCGAGACGATTCTTTCCAACTACCGCGCCTACGATGAAGCCTTCGGCGCGCAGCCTCATACCGTTTGTTACGCCGTAAAAGCGAACAGCAATGTGGCGATCCTTAAGCTGCTGGCCCAGGCCGGTGCCGGCTTCGACATCGTCTCCGCGGGCGAGCTCTATCGCGTGCTCAAAGCCGGCGGCGACCCTGGGAAAATCGTGTTCTCCGGCGTCGGCAAAACAGCGGCGGAGATCGACGCCGCGCTCGACGCCCGTATTCTCTCGTTCAACTGCGAATCGGAGCCTGAACTGGCGCTTATCGACGCTCTGGCGCATCGCCGTGGCATCAAAGCGCGCGTCGCCATGCGCGTCAACCCCGACGTGGACGCGGCCACGCATCACTATATTTCCACCGGCCGCCTGGCGCACAAATTCGGCATCGATATTTCCGAAGCGGAGGCTGTGTATGAGCGCGCCCGCCAGCACGAAAACCTGCTGATCGAAGGCGTGAGTTGCCACATCGGCTCGCAGTTGATGAATCCCGAGCCTGTGATGGAAGCGGTAGACCGCGTCCTCGCGTTGATCGAAAAACTGCGCGCCAAGGGCTTCGCGATCACGCATGCCGATCTGGGTGGAGGCCTCGGCGTCGCCTATAAACCCGAAGACGCGACGCCTGAAATCGCTCGCTTCATTGGCCAGATGAGCGCGAAGCTCGAAGGCCGTAACCTGCACGCCATGGTCGAGCCCGGCCGCTCCATCGTCGGCGCGGCAGGCGTCCTGCTCGCCCGCGTTCTCTATCGGAAGACGACGGGCGACAAGAATTTCGTCATCGTGGACGCCGCCATGAACGATCTCATCCGCCCCGCCTTGTACAGCGCCTATCACAATATTCTTCCGGTCCGCGATACCGGCGCGCCGCGCTCCAAAGTGGACGTCGTCGGCCCAGTATGCGAAACCGGCGATTTTCTCGCCAAGGATCGCGAACTTGCGGGCGTCCTGCCCGGCGACCTGATCGCCATCTGCACCGCAGGAGCTTACGGCTTCACGCAGGCTTCGAATTACAACTCCCGCCCCCGCGCGCCCGAAGTACTCGTCGAAGGCACTCAGTGGCGCACAGTCCGCATCCGCGAATCGTACGAAGACCTGCTCCGCGGCGAACAATAACCTAAACCTCACTCCACCTTTAACGTCAGCCCCTCACCCTTGTCCGCCGCATCCACCAGCACCACATCCTCCGGCATCACCGTCCCCGACGCCACCATCGCCGCCAGCGGCTGCGTCACGTGACGCAGAATGGTCCGCTTCAGCTCTCGCGCCCCGTATTCGTCGCTCGTCCCCTTCTTCAGCAGGAACGCCCGCGCGCGCGCCGTCACGTCAATTTCAAAAGCGCGCTCCATGAGCCGCTTGCCGATGTGATGTTCCAGCGCCTCGATCTGCTGATCCACAATCTCCTCCAGCGCCCGCGCGCTCAAAGGCCTGTAGGTGATTACCGAATCGATGCGGTTCACAAACTCCGGCGAAAATTTGCGCTTCACCGCGTTCAGCCCCATGCCGTCCAGTTTCGATGCGGGCTTCTGCCCCATGCCCGCCATCTGCTCGAACCCGAAGTCCGGACGCAGCAGCTTGCGCATCGCCTCCGCGCCCAGATTGCTGGTCAAAAAAATCATTGTCCGCTCGAAATTCACGATCGCGTTGTCGCCCAGCCGCAGCACGGCTTTGTCGAGGACCCCCAGCAGCAGCCGCGTCATGCTCGGCGCGGCCTTTTCGATCTCATCGAACAGCACCAGCGACATACTGCATCCGTCGCTGGTCACCGAATTTAATTTCTGCTGCGACAGCATCGGCTGCGTCTCGCGATGCCCCAAATATCCTGGAGGCGCGCCGATCAGCTTAGCCACTTCGTGTTCCATCTGGAACTCGCCGCAGTCTACCTTCAGCATGTGCTTTTCACTGCCGTGCAGTGCTTCGGCCAGCACCTCCACAGTGCGCGTTTTTCCCGTGCCCGTCGGACCCAGCAGAAGGAACACGCCCACCGGGCGCCCCTCTGGAGCCAATCCCGCCTGGTGCATCCGCACGTACGGGACTATCTGCGTCAGGGCGTGCGACTGGCCCACGACGCGTTCGTTGAGTTGCCGCAGCAGATCGTTGGCATCCGCCTCGGGCCGCCGGGTTTTTATCGAGACTGGCGTTGTCCGCATTTGTCTCGATGCTAGCGGCCGCACCCGCCCTTTTTGCTGCGTTTGAAACCTCTATCGGCTTGAGAAATAGCGGATTAACCCGTCACGAATACGCGCGCTTGCCTGCCCGTCCCCATAGGGATTGTGCATGTGCGCCCTCCGCGCATACTCCTCGGGGTCTTCCAAAAGCCGGCACGCTTCGGCCACAATTTTCTCTTCGTCCGTGCCCGTTAAAATTGCCGTGCCCGCGTGAACCGCCTCCGGCCGCTCCGTTTTTTCGCGCATGACAAGAACCGGTTTGCCCAGCGACGGACCTTCTTCTTGAATGCCCCCCGAATCGGTCAATAGGATATGCGCCCGATTCATCAGCCCTACAAACGCGACATACTCCAGTGGCTCGACCAACGAGATATTCGCGACGCCCCGCAGATGCGCATCCACCGCCGCCCGCACGTTCGGATTCGGATGCACGGGATAAACAATCTCGACGTCGCCACGCGCCGCCAGGCGTTTCAGCGCGGCACAAATATGAACGAACCCATCGCCAAAACTCTCGCGCCGGTGCGCCGTGACCAGGATCATCTTCTTTGCGCCCGGCTCGGCGGGAAGCAGCGACGCGCGCACGGCCAGCACCGCATCGATCCCTGTGTTTCCGGTGACAAAGATGCGCGCATCATCGATGCCCTCACGCCGAAGATTCTCCGCAGCAGCCTCGGTAGCGGCAAAATGCAATGTTGCGATGCGCCCTGTCAGCACACGATTGGCTTCTTCGGGAAAAGGCTGCATCAAATCGCCAGTCCGCAATCCCGCCTCCACATGGGCCACCGGAATTGTCTTATAGAACGCGGCCAGCGCTCCGCACAATGTGGTGGTGGTGTCCCCTTGCACAATGACGCAATCGGGTTTTTCTGCATCGAGCACGGGCTCCAGCGACGCCAGCATCTTGGAAGCCGACGCCGCTAGCGTCTGCCCCGCCTGCATCACGTTCAGGTCGTAATCCGGGCGGATCGCGAACGCCTCCAGCACTTGGTCCAACATCGCGCGATGCTGCGCGGTCACCGCAACCTTTACCGTAAAACACGCGTCCGCCTTCAGGCACTGCACCACCGGGGCGAGCTTGATCGCCTCAGGACGCGTGCCGAAGACGAAGAGGACCTTCAAAGGATTATTTGTGTCGATACGTGATGCGGCCCTTGGTCAGATCGTAAGGCGAAAGCTCCATCGTGACGCGATCGCCCGCCAATACGCGGATACGATTGCGCCGGAGTTTGCCCGCCAAGTGCGCAAGCACGGTGCGGTCCTGGTCCAATTGGACGCTGAACAGACCGCTGGGAAATTTTTCGACCACAGTTCCGGTTACTTCAATGCTGTCTTCTTTGCTCATTAGCCTCCAGGGTAATTATAACGCGCGCGGGCGTCCCCTCGATTCCCGTAGCGCTCTAACCCCACTGGGAGCCGCCGTGCGTCAGCATGCGGACAGCTGCCTTGAGCGGCCCAGCCCGCATCCTGACGGATGGCGGCTCACAAGCAAATCTACTTTTTGCAAACTCCAGCACGTTTTCTGCGTATAAGGGAACATGGATCTCCGCCTCGCTTTCCGCGCCCTCGTCCGCAATCCCGGCTACTCCTTTGTCGTTATCCTGATCCTGGCCGCCGGCATTGGCGCCAACACCGCCATGTTCAGCGTCGTCGATGGAGTCCTGGTCCGCCCTCTTCCCTTCTCCGACCCGGAGCGCCTCTACGCCGTCCAGGAAATGATCCCGAAGTTTTCCAGCTATGCGCCCGATTTCCCCGCCAACGCCATGCACTTTCTCGAATGGCGCAAGCACTGGACCGCGGCCGAGCAGATTTCCCTGCTCAGCCCCAGGGACTTCACTCTCACTTCGCCTGGAGCTGAGCCCGAGAAGATCCACGCCGCGCGCATTTCGGCGAACCTGTTTCCCATGCTCGGCGTGTCGCCAAAGCTGGGCCGCGGATTCACGGAGGAAGAAGATCGGGACGGCCGCGATCAGGTGATCCTGCTCAGCGATTCGCTGTGGCGCAGGCGTTTCCTCGCCGACCCCTCCGTCGTGGGCCGCAAAGTCATGCTCAACGACCACCCTTATGAAGTGATCGGCGTGATGCCGCCGCGCTTGCAACTTCCGCGTCTCAGCCAGCTTCAGTCGGTTCATGTCAGCGACGACAATCCGGACCTTTGGAAGCCGCTCGCCATTGCCAAAGACGAGATGGAACCGCTAGGCGACTTCAACTTCGGCGCCATCGTCAAGCTCAAAAAGGACACGAGCCCGGCGCGAGCCCTCGACCAATTGAACGCGCTAGAGGCCGCCATTGTCCGCGATCTGCCCGATAAAATCGAACTGCGCGGCAAAATCGTCCCCTTGCAGGCGCAGTTGACCGGGCGCTCCCGCAACGGCTTGCTGGTAATGTTGTCGGCGGTCGGCGCGGTGCTGCTGATCGTCTGTGTGAACGTCGCCAACCTGATGCTTGCCCGCGCCACGGGGCGCCGGCGCGAGTTCGCCATTCGCGCGGCCGTCGGCGCAAGCACCGCGCGTCTGCTGCGCCAGATGCT
>Ga0209698_10001547_pt1 | contig 26554 bp, 34 predicted proteins | sample LitLauG_LLR_2012_FD_187203 | JGI IMG/M metagenome (GOLD analysis project Ga0209698, IMG submission 187203) | Freshwater sediment microbial communities from Pennsylvania, USA - Little Laurel Run_MetaG_LLR_2012 (SPAdes) (version 2) | ecosystem: Environmental > Aquatic > Freshwater > Creek >... | reverse complement strand
GATTTATCATATAGCATGAATAGAACAGAAATTTCGGCCTTGTTCACAGCGCAGGTGTACAGCCAAAATGAATCGTATGTTTGAGTTTTTTAGAACATTGAATTAATAGTGTAAATATTGCTAAAAAACCTGATAGTATGGATTATGACGTTGTAATAGCAGGCGGAAGTGTTGCAGGATTGTTGTGCGCACGAGAGATTGCAAGCAAGAATCACAAAGTCTTGGTCATTGAAGAGGACTATGAGATTGGAACTCCAGAGCATTGTGGGGGAGTGGTAAGCATTCCTGCAATGGATGATTTGGGAATAATACCAATGAGGGCTACACTTGACAACAAGATACGCTCTGCCACAATAGTATCACCATCTGGAAAAAGATTCAACCTGGATGCAAGACCACAGCAGGTCATAGTCTTGGACAGGCGCGAGTTTGACAAGCAGATTGCGCATCAGGCCCAAGTCTGCGGAGCAGAGATTAGAGTAAAATCATCACTAAGAGAGATAACAAAAAAAGGTGTAAGGACTTCTGATGGAGAAATAAATTGTAAAGTCATAGTTGATGCAAGAGGAGTATCGTCACTTATCCACAAGGATAGAACAGGCACACTCCAGTCTGCACAGTACGAAGTCTTTGCAGACTGGATAGACAAGGAAAGAATTGAAGTTCATCTTGATCAAGAAAAATATCCTGGATTTTTTGCATGGGTTATACCGACAAGAAGAGACGAAGCTAAAATTGGAGTTGCGGGAAGAGGAATCAATCCAGCACTAGTCATTGAAGAATTTCTCAAGAAAAAAGGAAAGTATTCAACCATTAGAAAAATATTTGCTCCAATCTGGATAAAAGGTCCAATCAAAGAATTTGTCAGAGAAAACATAGTAACAATAGGTGATGCCGCAGGACAGGCCAAGCCCACAACAGCAGGTGGAATTTATTCTTCTGGAATTGGCGGCATGCTGGCAGGAAGATCAATCTCAAAATTTTTAGAATCAGGAAGAGAATCTAGTTTACTAGAATACCAAAAAGAGTGGACCGGAAAATTTGGCAAGGAGTTTGAATACATGTTACTTGCGCGTTCCCTGCTTGAGAGACTAGACAACAAGTCAATTGATTCAATATTTGAGTCAGTAACACCAAAAATATTAGATGAGATCTCAAAAGATGGAAGCTTTGATTTTCACACCACATCTGTTGCAAAGATATTAGGAGTACGAGGATCGGTCAAGGCAGTCCAGGCGATTCTTGGAAATGAATTGAGAAGATTGCTGAACTAAATGATAAATGATAAGCAAGATATAAATTCGGTCGAAATCGAGTTTTAACATGTCGTCAACAATAGTATTGCCTGTGTGCAGTTCATGCCATAGACCAATAATGCCAAAAGACAAGTGTGTAAAATTTAACTGTCCCAGCTGCGGCTCGGTCTTGCTTTGGAGATGTGAGAGTTGCAGAGAGGCGGCAAGGCAGTACAAGTGTAATTCATGCACTTTTGAAGGACCTTAAAAAATGGCACGACTTTCGCTTCGAGCAAAGATCCTTCCAACTGGAACGGAGACAGATCTAGATGAGGTTGCAAAAAAGATCAAAACTGTATTAAAAGAGGGTATAACGTTTTCAAAATATACAAAGGAGCCGCTTGCTTTTGGTCTGTATTATCTTAATGCAGAATTTGCCCTAGATGACAAAGAAGGACAAATGGATTCTCTTGAAAACGCAATTCGGTCAATTGAAGGCGTGGGAGAATTTGAGGTATTAGGTTTAAGTCGAACATCTGTCGATATGAAGTAGGTGTTCTTTTGGTAAAAAAAGACGAACTGCTTCAAATGCGGGTCGGCGAAGCAAAACAGAGAGATGTAGGAAAGAGACGAGCCAGAATAGAACCAGAGGCAATGGAGTTTTTAAAAGTAGAAGCGGGCGACATGATTGAAATAACGGGCAAGAGATCAAGCTGTGCCATAGTCTGGCCTGCAGATGATGACAACAAATCACCAGATGTCATACGAATTGACGGTCAGACAAGAAAGAATGCAGGTGCTGGAATAAACGAGCTAGTAAATGTGAAAAAAATTGTTGCCAAGCCTGCAAAAAGCGTAACCTTGATGCCCGTTAACGGCAACGTTACTGTGGATAGGGAATTTACAGACTTTGTTAAAAATAGACTAAGAGGACTACCTCTTTCAGAGGGAGACGAGATATCAGTAATGATTCTTGGAAATTCAATGGATTTTAAAATCCACAAGGTTTCACCAAAGGCTGTTGTGAAGATAGAGCGTAGTACTGCCGTTACTATATTGACTGAAACAACTACTGATAAAAAAATACGAGTTACATTTGAAGAGATAGGCGGCCTCAGGGCACAAACAAATAGAATGCGAGAAATTGTAGAACTACCGCTAAAGCATCCCGAAATATTTACAAGACTCAACATAGAACCTCACAGCGGGATACTGTTATACGGTCCACCAGGGTGTGGTAAGACACTGATTGCCAAAGTGTTGGCCAGTGAATCAGAGGCAAACTTTTACTCAATTAATGGGCCAGAGATTATGAACAAATATTATGGAGAGACAGAAGCAAGACTGAGGGACATTTTCAAAGAGGCAAAGGAGAATTCGCCTAGTGTAATATTCATTGATGAAATCGATGCAATCGCCCCAAAAAGAGAAGAAGCGTATGGAGATGTAGAAAAAAGGGTAGTAGCTCAACTCTTAGCTTTGATGGATGGCCTTAACGAGAGAGGAAACGTCATCGTTCTTGGAGCCACAAACAGGCCAGAGAGTGTAGATCCTGCCTTGAGAAGACCGGGTAGATTTGACAGAGAGATTGAGATCTCAGTACCAAATGCAGACGGCAGATTAGAGATATTACAGATTCACACACGCGGTATGCCTTTACATGATGTTGACCTTAAAACACTTGCTGCAGAACTGCACGGATATACGGGAGCGGATATCAAATCACTTTGCAGAGAGGCCGCAATGAAATCTGTGAGAATACATTTGCCTGAAATAGAAAACGAGACTGAAAAAGTGTCTCCAGAAATTTTACTAAAGTTAAAGATCACACTACAAGACTTCTATGATGCAATGCATGAAATTGTTCCAACTGCAATGCGTGAATTTTATGTTGAAAGTCCAAAAGTATGGTGGAAGGAAGTAGGAGGACTCGACGACGCAAAAAGAATTTTGGAAGACAACTTGATAACTGCAATAAAGGAGCCTGGGAAATTTCAAAAGATGGGAATCAAGCCGCCAAAGGGTGCTCTGCTATATGGTCCCTCAGGATGTGGAAAGACATTGCTAGCAAGAGCTCTTGCAACAGAGAGTGGTGCGAACATGATCCTTGTAAGAGGACCTGAAATATTGTCAAAATGGGTAGGAGAGTCAGAAAAGGCAATCAGAGAGATATTCAGAAAGGCCAAGACTTCGTCACCGTGTATAATAATATTTGATGAGCTTGATTCGCTTGCCCGCTCCAAATCAAGCGAGGAGGGAGGAATGGGAGAGAGACTGCTCAGTCAGCTTTTAACGGAGATGGAGGATGGCGGAGCTTCTCGGGTTGTAGTATTGGGAATATCAAACAGGCCAGATCTTATCGACCCATCTTTGATAAGACCTGGAAGGCTAGATCTAGTAATTTTTGTTCCGCCTCCAGACGAAAAGGGAAGGTTTGAGATAATCAGGCTGCTTACAAAACAGATGCCACTTTCTGGAGACATAGACTTGAAGGAGATTGCAGTGGCAACAAAGGGATATAGTGGTGCAGATCTGGTTGCAGTGTGCAGAGAAGCTGCGGTAAATGCAATGCGAAACAACAATCCCAAAATTACAAGTGTAGATTTTTCCACCGCACTAAAAAATGTCAAGGCATCCATTACAAAGGGAGTAGAAGAATGGTATTCAACAGTCAAAGATAATATCTCATACGCGTTACCAAAGCCAATGGACAAGGCGTTTTACGGTTAGACATGGCAGTTCCACTTCGAAATACCATATATGAAAAAATAAAGATGTCAGGATCTCTTACTGATTCTGAATTATCAAAGGCGTTGATAAAGGCTGGAATTTCAATACCAGAAGACGAGTTCAACAAGATTCTTCTTAATTTGGAAATTTATGGCATGATTAAAGTAACATGGCTGACCAAGGACGAGCGAAGAATAGAGATATCTGAAAAAGAAGAAGACGAAGACGAGATAGAAAGACAGAACATGGAGAGCCTGGAAAAAGAATACGAGTCTGGTTTTCCAGGTGTAGGGCAAGAAGAAGAGATCCAAGAATAAAAAATCGTTAGGTAACATTGCAATCAAAATTAAAAGGCTGGTAAATATTTAATACTAGATATGTAAAGCATACCACTATTGAATTCAAATAAAAAGATGGTTCAATGCAATGTTGCAGACATATGGCATGTGCTTGGCAAAACATGGTCACTTGTAATTTTACGAAATATGAGCAGCAATGAGACCATACGTTTTAACGAATTAAAGAGACTGGTTTTGGGAATAAGCAGCACTGTACTATCAGACAGATTATCAGAATTAGAAAAACAAGGCCTCGTAACTAGAAAAATGTATGAGGAGATACCTGTTAGAGTAGAATATAGCATAACAAAACAAGCAAGAGAGCTAGAAAAAATACTTGAAGAGTTAGGCCAATGGGCAGACAAATGGAAACCAAGACAAAAATAGGAAACTAGTTTTTTAACGCACATTTTTCTGGCGGGTCAATCAATATAAAATCGACTGGCTTTTCTGATCTGATTGATAATCCGCCTTCAGAGGTTATCTTCTTGGGATCAAAATAGTCTGCAAACGAGAAATGATAGCAAGTAGCCAGCCAGTCTGTATTTCTTTGATGGTGTTCATGTGCCTTGATTGTGTGTCTGACATACATATAGTAGGCAGCCACTCATTTCAATATAGTAGTAATTCAATATCTAGTAGGATAACAATACCATACTAGGTAATACAAAGACTACCACGTTAAGACTTTTGAAAAAGACAAATACCAAATTTTTAACTAACAATTGCACTAAAACTGCGATTCAGATCTTAACTAATGATAATAGATTCAAACTTTCTACAGTCAAGCCCAATGATTCAAATCATTTTTTTCCTAAATTAATCAATAAAGATTCAGTTTAGCATCCAAGAACAATGTTAATCAATACATTATAACCACCAGATAAATCATCTATTACAAGTATGAGTCAAACTCTAAAAAATGACAAGAAAATTTTGATACTCTCCGTTGTAGCAGCTGCTGCAACTGTAATTGCAGGCATACTACACTTACAAATGGCGCCAAGATCATTATCTCAGAATCTAGGTGAAGGAATACTCTTTCTTGTTGGTGGACTGTTACAAATTTTCTGGGCAGTTCCAGTCATAAAACGATGGGGCAGAGCATGGCAAATTATTGGAATTGTGGGAACTGGAATATTTTTTGTGCTATGGTATGCAAGCAGACTACATTTGATTCCAGAAGGAGGTATATCTGAAGGCGGGGCGGAGAATCATCCACCAAGGGAATTTCCAAGAGGCAACAACATGACAGGTGGGGAATTCCCTAGAGGCATTCCACCAAGAGGACTTGGAATACAAATTGGCAGACTAGTGCTACCCCCAATCGAGATATTGCAGATTGCTTTCATTGGACTATATATGACTCTGAGCATAATGATCTCTAAAAAGAAGAGAGGCTTGAAAATCTAATTTTTTGCAGACAAAATAATATTTTATGATAATCTATTTACCAAGTTCTTTCATGCTGGCTTCAAGAATCACCAGTCGTCTCTGTGCAACATCCATGACACGCTTTAAAACATCAATCTCGTTGCTGTTTTGCTTTCCCATCTCGTTTATGCTGTCAAATAAAACTTTGGCCTCGTTTGTCAATCCATCATCAGTCTTGTCTATCCTCGTTGCAAGACGGATATGAGCCTCCTCTAACTTTGTCATCCTATTGCTAGTCTCATCTATTTTTTCATTTACTGCCTCAATTTCAGCATGAATTGATACTAATTCTTCTTCTACTTTGTTTGGTGAGGATGTACGAAATCTATCCATCCCCGGTATTTTTGGGCCCATGATTGAAGATATGTCCGGTTCCTAGTTAAGGATATAGCATTAATAGATTATGAGATTATTTTATTATCGGAAAGTGAAATGCTGCGTCAAGTGCAATTGCCACAAATATTATTGTAAGATATGGAGCAGTCACCTTGTATGCCTTCCATGCAAATTCCGAGGTGGGATTCTTTGTCAGTTTGTAATGATAGACTAGCATTAGACCGCCTGATGCTAGAGCCACTGCTAAATATACATAGCCCAATCCAAATGCCACAAGAATGACAGAGTATGGCAACAAAATAGCGGTGTTGAGTAAAATATAGTTGGAAGTTTTTTGCATTCCAATCAATACAGGAAGCATTGGAACTTTGGCCTCTGCATATTCTTCTTTCATCTTCATTGCAAGACACCAAAAGTGTGATGGTGTCCAGACAAAGACTAGTGTACCTACCAATGCACCTAGAATATCCATAGAGCCTGTTGCTGCAGACCATCCTGCCATAGATGCACAGCTTCCTGCAAATCCACCAATTACAATATTTGACCAGTTGTTGCGCTTGAGCCAGACTGTATAGATTATCACGTAGAAAAATATTCCCAGTGCAATGAAAAATGTCGATAGAGGATTTAGCGTAAACCATGCGTATACAACAGAGATACAACTCACTGCCAATCCATAGATCAAAACATTGCGGGCAGACATTCTTCCGGAAGGAATTGGTCTAGTACTGGTTCGTTTCATCAATGGATCAATGTCTCTGTCATAATAGTGATTCAGGGCACTTGATCCAGCAGATGAGAGTATACCTGCCACAATAAGATGAATGAATGTAGCATAGTTCAGAGGCGTGTGCATTATCAATATGCTTGCAGCATACATCGAGGTAATTGCAGTAATAACAAGTAAAACTATGATTCTAGGTTTTGATATTTCAAGTACTTCCTTTAATCCCACAGATCTTGGGCAATTTGCAGGGAATTTAATTTCTTCGAAGATTCCCCTTTTTGCTAGTTCAAAAGAATTAAGTATTACACACCGTGAAACTACCTCAAATGAGTGACTGGGACCTTATGATGCCAGGAATGGGACTATCGGCAATTGGTCTTGCAGGTGTTATTTTATCATACTTGGGCATTGCCAATACATTTCTTACAGGAATGCAGGCGTTGGCAGGCTTGACGCTGTTTATAGGCTTGATATTTTTATCAGCAGGAATGCTAAGTGGGGGCATATCCACCAGTGGACGCTCCAAGGCAACTGCGCTTGTGATATTTGGCATAGCGGGCTCTGTCGGCGCATATGCGATCAGCTTGAATAAAGTAATCACATCATTGCCACTATTTGTCGGATTACTCATAATGATAATCATTCCAACCATAGTAATTGCGTTTGCTGCAATGAAGACTCCAAAATACTTCAAGCCAATTGCAGTAATATTTGTGCTAGCATCTTTGACTGCAATTACATCATATACTGTATTTGGTTTTGTAGGGCCAGGAGCTCAATTTTCATTTCATACGCCAGGACAGAATTTAACAGAGGCTGAAAAACCTAATGCTACCTCGACTGCCCCAGTTATAGTAATCAATATTCCACTTAACGCATCAGTTCAAGGAAATCCAAACTTTGATCCTGCTACAGTTTCAGTTCCCAAAGGCGACATTATACAGTGGAACAATAACGACAAGGTTCCACACACTGTAACTAGTGCACCAGACGGTGCAATATGGGATTCAGGAATAATATCAGCAGGCAAGTCATTCAAGTTGGATACATCAAAACTTGATGTCAAAGAATATGATTATCTCTGTACAGTTCATCCTTTTATGACAGGAAAGATAACTATAACAGCTCCTGCCAAGCCGGTATTTGCAAATGTGACAATGGTGGCAGGCTCTGCAAAACAAGCTCCTGGCCAGAAATATTTTGATCCTGCCGAGATTTCAGTAAAGACTGGAACTACTGTAGCTTGGACAAATGCAGACAGTGTATCACATACAGTAACCAGCGGAGACCCTAATGCTGGCCCGTCAGGTGTATTTGATTCTGACTTGATAAAGCCCGGAAATACATTTACCCACAGATTTGATTCTGTTGGAACAACTCCATACTTTTGTTCAGTCCACCCATGGATGACTGGAAAAGTTACAGTAGGATGAAAATAAGGTCAATAGTTTTATCTAAAAACCAAATTGATATACTAAAACAGCATTCTAAGCGAAACTCTCCAAACGAGGCATGTGCTGTTCTATTTGGAAAAACAGACAAGGAGGATATAATAGTCAAGGAAGTTTTTCTTACAAAAAATATAGAAAACTCGCCAGTAAATTTTACCATATCACCTGAAGAATTGATAACAGCATACAGTAAAGCAGAGATAAAAAATCTTGAGGTCAGTGCAATATTTCATTCTCATCCTGGCTCTGTAGCATACCCTTCTTCTACGGACAAGAAATACATGGAAATTAACCCTGTGCCGTGGGTTATTTTTTCAAACATACATGACGAGTTTAAAGCATATATCTACGATTTGGATCTAGTACCAGTTCCAGTAAAGATTTTGTGATTTTACTTTTTGTGAACGTGTTTGTGTCGTTCAAGGTGATTCTTGTCTGTAAAAGTTGTATCACAGTCTTTGCATTTGAATTCCGTCTTTGAGCCCCACATTGTCAAGCATTAGGCAAACTAACGTAAAAGGCTTTAGCAAGGTGATCCCGAGTTACTTTTTTGCAATTAAAATTTATTGGAATTTTTACATCGTTTGATGTAAATTTCTCAATAACATGTAACAGGAGAATAAGGCTTGATCTCACCATTGTTTCTAATAGGAGTTGGGCCAAAGAAAAGTCAATCTTGTATAGGAGGCCAACATGCATCATCTAGCAAATGGACTAGCAGTGAAGTTTTATTCTCTTACTAGAATATGGATGGGATCAGGTACAGTTTGCACCAGATACTGACAACTACAGAAATAAGTAGTAGGCTGTCATGATTTACGTATACTGTCTATGATGATGCTGGAGATTATCAGGTTCCATCCCTAGGTGTTTATGCCGTGGATGGAAAAGTGTCATTTTTTATACCATACTAGAAACTTAGGCAAGCGATGCAAGGGCGCGCATGACATCAGTTTTGCTTATTATTCCAGATATCTTGCCTTTATCATCAAGCACCCCAAGAGCACTTACACTGTGATCAATCATTATTCTACATGCTTTTGCAAGGTCTTGGTTGCTTTTTATTGAAAATATCCCTCTTGTCATAATCTCACTTGCAAGTGTCATGGCTCCAAATCCTTCAGACGAGACAAAACCTTTCCTAATGTGATCTGATAAAGAATAATCATCAGATAAATCTTCGACTCCAAGTTCAAGCGAGACCCTAAAGAAATCTCTAAAGGATACAACACCTACAGGATTATCGTTTTGATCTTTAGTAATTATTCTTGAAATTTTATGCTCAAGCATCTTTGCCATGACCCTTGTTAGTGGAGCAGTATCATGTACCGTAAATACATGGTCAGTCATAAAGTCTGAAACGGTGTATTTTTTTACATAATACATGGAATAAAATTTTGTAAGATCAGTCTTTGTAAATATCCCCTCGAGTCTATCTTCGCTTCCCACTGCAAGCGAGCTTATGTTTTTCTCAGTCATCTTTTTTGCACATAAAACGGCTGATGTTGTACTATCTGCATATACCAGTCCTTTCATTATCTGTCCAAGTGGTATCCTGTCAAGGCTTTGATTTGATTTTTCTGCAAACAGGAAAAAGCCTACATCCTTTTCTGTTACTATGCCGACTGATTTGTGTTCATTTGTTATCACAAGACGACTTTTGTTAAGATCAAGCATTTTGGATATTACCTCTGAAACGCTGGAATTCTCTGCCATAGACAATGGTTTATGCATCAATTCTTTGGCAGTAGGCATTGAAATACCACATAGTAGTTATCCATAAAAACTAGGGATTAATTATCAAGTTTGAAATTTGAGATTATTATTTGTTAAAAAATTCAGGTAAATTGAGTGAAACTTGGGCATCATCATCTGGCCTTATTTTGGATTCCACACAAAAAATTGGAAGATCATCTTGCTGGATTTTGGCATGGTACAGTTCAAATCTCATGACCATTGGTTTTAATTACCAATCATTACCAATAAGTATATAAGATAATACCAACTACTGGTATACATGAGTAAAATAGCACAGGAACCAAAAGAGTTCAATACAGAGTCAAAAGAAGTCCATTCGACCTACAAGCGTAGCGTAGACAGATTCTTTGATGAGGTAGAAAAATCAATACCACAATACCATCAATCAATAACTAGTCTGCAACGCTCATACATTGTAGCCTGGAAAAAAGCGTTAGAGACAGCCATATCCATGAACCAGGAATTTGCAACCAAATTTGGCATGAGTACAGGCGTAACACCAGCTATGACAAAGATGGCAAATGCAACAACTGAAGAAATCATCAACGCACAGGCAGTACAAAATAAAGCAATGCTGGCTGCAATTGATGCTACTCAGCAATGGATCAATACTTTTAACGAGAATTCAAAATTGCTCAATGGGTTAGACCAAGGCATGATGCAATATTGGATTCAAGCATGCACACCTACACGAAACTAGTGTAAAGGAGCTTTTCCTTTTATTTTAAATAATTACAACTAGATTTTTCCCAGAACCTTAGATCTTTTCACATGATCCACATCTTGTAGATCGAACATATTGATGATACAATACTTGCGTGATTTAAAAAAATTGTTATATTTTTCTCCCAGTGTTTGAAATAACAGAAACCCCAGAGTAGAATGTAGGTAGCCTGGAATTCTTTTTTTGAGATCCGTTCGTATCTGGTGAGTCTCTAATAGATTTGTAAAACTATGGGCCAGATTCTTTGGACTCGTTAAAGATGGATTCATTTGATAGAGTAAGCTTACTTGGTGAAGGAGTTTTTTCTTGTATATTCAATATTTTCTCTGTATGTTCTTCACCTGGCAATTCTGTTGCCTTGTCTCCCAATATAGTCTTGAGACCTACAAACATTATAGCACTTGAGACTATGACAACTGCAATTGTTACTGCAATTTTTTTATTCATACCAAGTCATATGTTCAACTCTATAATACATTATACATCATTCTCATCCCTGAGAATGGATACTTGGTAGCAGGAATTTGTTCTTGTGATGTAGGATTTTTTTGAAGAACCATAATGCCATATACTCTGCGCAACACCGAAATATTTTCAATTCATCTGGGATGAGTTGCATTCTCTGAATTAACCGTAGTGATGTGTTCGTTTGAATTTAACAGTTATTTTCTTAAAAAAGTGACAAGGTTAAAAGGGGAATTTGGTGAAAAGATGCAATATTATTTCACATAGCGCGTTGTAATCTCTGAAAAACATCCAAAAATTTATGCGTTGATTAATATTTTATTGACTATAAAATTAGATCTCAAAAATAGAATCAGTCTAGTTCTATTTTTGAATCATCATCTTGTTCTTCCATAGTTGTTTCCTGAGTGTCTTCTATCTCTTCTTCTTCCATGTCCTCTATTTGTGTTTCACTAGGTTCGTTTAATTCGCTTGATTCCATGCTGGAATTTGTCTTTGATAACTTTAGAATATTATTCCCATAGAAGTCATTGTATTATTGATTCTATGTTGTCTTATGGTGGACTATTATCCAGGTGCAAATTCTTGATACGATACAACTAAAATGAAAAATCTACACCTTTTAATTATCATCATTTAAGAACTACGACTCTACGCACCTACAAAGATGCATAACTTGTCATCTCGGAAAATCAAACAAGCAATCATAATAACCCACTATCTACACAAATATTTTCCAATAATTCACACCAAGATTTCCCTAGTTGCAAACTTTGACAGATATTTTCAGCCTTGCGTTTTGTTTTTTCAGATTTTTTTCAAACATTACATTTCCATTTCTTATGACATAGCTTGACTTGCATATCTCTTCCTCGGGGAAAAATTCAAAGGAAAAATCGCCATTTCTTATCTTTGATCTTATGTATCTGCTAAGAGAGTTACTAAGGTCATCAAGATCAACAACCTCTTTTCTTGCTCGTACAGTTCTAGGATAATAGTCTCGTCCAAACTTGTCTTTTACATATTTTATTATTTTTTCAATACTTGACCTATGATTTATCCACCACGAGGGCGAGACATCCATGAAGAAAATGTAATTATCCAAGTTCCTCTCTACAACATAAGACGACATGCTGAATTTATGCAGATCTGAAAGATAAGTTTTCTAACGTATTGACCCCAGTGCCAATTAAACAATAACGCGTCATATGACACCGTAGATGTATTTTAGGAACAAAGTGAGTAAAGAGACATAGATTCTCACAATGTAATTACAGCACGCATGTTTTTAGCAAACTAGAAAGCTTACAAAGGCCAAGTTTGTATCCATAACATGGTTTTGGACAATAATGCCAAAAAAGCAATCGCTCTTCACAAATTGCTCAAAGGCAAAATTATTGTCACAGGAAAGATAAGAAAACTAAGACGTAACCAGATAAAGCTAATTTATACGCCTGGTGTTGCTGCCGTTTGTCAAGAAATTTATCGCCATCCGGAAAAAAAATACGATTTTACTTCCAAAGGAAACAATGTTGCCATAGTAACAGACGGCACAAGGATCCTGGGGCTTGGAAATATCGGCCCCTATGCGGCTCTGCCAGTAATGGAAGGAAAGGCAGTCTTGTATAGAGAGTTTGGCGGGATAAGCGCATTTCCCATATGCCTCAATGAAACCAAGAAGGAGAAAATAATTGCAACCATCAAGGCAATTGAACCAGTCTTTGGTGCAATAAATCTTGAAGATATAGAATCACCCAAAGTTTTAGAAATTTCTGAAGAATTGGAAAATTCCCTTTCCATACCGGTATTTCATGATGATAGGCACGGTACCTCAGTTGTTGTTCTTGCAGCACTTTTGAATTCTCTGAAACTTGTTGACAAACAATTGCAATCCGTAAAAATAGTTGTTGCAGGGGCAGGCTCGGCAGGATATGGAATAACAAAGTTGCTTGCTGCATCAGGTTGTAAAAATATCATCATTACAGACTCGGACGGTTCAATCTACAAAGGAAGAACAAAAAACATGAGCAAGTACAAACATGAGCTAGCAAAAATAACAAATTCAAAAAGAGAAAGAGGAGATCTTTTTGACGTGATAGAGAATGCCGATGTTTTCATTGGTGTTTCTGGGAAAAAGAATCTACTAAACGGCAGAATTATAAAAAAAATGAATAAGGATTCAATAATTTTTGCACTAACAAACCCTGATCCTGAGGTAAGACCAGAGATTGCAAAGGCGTCTGGTGCCAAAATTGTCGCAACTGGAAGCTACCTATATCCCAACAAGGTCAATAACGCCCTAGTATTTCCCCACATCATGAGAGTCATACTAGATAAAAAAATAAACAAGATAACAACAGAGTTATTGATTGCAACAGCAAAAGCAATTGCCAAAACTGTCTCGGAAAGTGAATTACATTATGACAACATAATTCCAGATACGTATAACAAGAATATACAGAAGAACATATCTAATGCATTATCAAAAATCTTTTGAGATAATTTTTAATGATTCAAATTATTTACCGGTATTATTACAACCTCGGACTTGAGCATCTCATATCTTGAGATGCGTCCATTAAAGATCTTAAGAAACGCTGTTGTTATAACGTATATGAAATATGAAAAGGAATATCGAGTTAAAATACTACTATAAAAGGCAAGAGTTAGATTTGTAGTACCAGGTATCATCAAGATGCAATTTCAATCCCATTTGCATCTGAGGAGAGTCAGAGTATCAACGTGGTCTTTTTTCTATCCCACTTTTCATGAAATCATCAAAGTATCAAATACAGGCATTGAACTGTTAATGTAATATCCATCAAAGGGCGCTCACTCCAACCCTAAATAAAACCAGAAAAGATCACACTCGTAATAAAAATCGGTAGCAATACATGAGAATTATAGAGTAATCCTTGAACTACCCATCCACCGATCCGGCATAGGCGCGTCAGTGTATCATCTCATTGGTTGCTACCTTATAACTATACCACTTCATAAAATAAAAAGATGATCTCCAGAGGTTCTGTCAACTCTGCGTCGGTAATTCTCTGTGTCAAAAAACGTCGGGTAAGCCTGTTCTAGTTTAAGTGGATACCAATCATACCCATCAAAAACCATTAGATTTCTACCCTCTATTTTGTAGTTCTTAAGTGGTCTGCATTCATGAAGTTTCACTTCTTCGGCTATACCACGCCTACCGCAGACACGACAACGGAATATGTTATTCATCTAAAAATTCAATTTTATTAGAGTCGTCTAAAGATTTTGTATTTTCAGTATTATTATTGGCATGAGCGTTCTTAATGATTTTTTGTTCTCTCTCAGACTCTTTTCTTTTTAATTCTTCTACATCTTGCTTAGTTCTGTCTAATTCGCTTTTTAGCTTTTTTACCTCACGCTTTAATTCATCATTTTCTCGTCTTAATCCTAGATTTTGATTTATGTAAAATTTTTCATTTTCCATGCGGTTTCTATTACCATTATCAAATTTGGTTTCTAGTTCTTCGAATTTTGGATCGTTATATCCTCGTATGAAACTTGTTAAGAATGGAAATAAACCGTATGCTATCTTAAATAAAAATTCATGATTAGTTGCAATAGAGTTTCCAGCCACTATTCCGTTTTTCTTATAAAACTTATCACGTGATTTTATGAGAAACCAAGTTATCATGACTCCGCTAGCAAGACCGCCTGCAAAAAATGTAAGATACATTACCATAAATGCAAATATCAGCAATACTGAAATGGTTAATTGTAATACAGGAGTTTGAAAATGTGATAGATAAGATGGATTGATGCTAGAAATTATTCCTACTGAAGTAACTGCAATAACAAAACCCCATAAGAATAATTTTTTAATAGTTACTTCTTTCTCGAAGCTACGCAATTTTTGATGAACTGTTTCTAAACTCATTTCTTACTTCCTTTACCACCTAATGATTTAAGAGCATTTTCTAACACATCTTTAATGGGCGTTAACGCTCTTGGTTTTACTGGAACAAAAAAACCGCCTTCAGTAGTAATAATTTTGAGGTCTTGTTTTACTTCAATCTCGTATGTATCACATAATGATTTTGGTAAGACTAACACTCTACTATTACCAACCTTCATGACTCTTCCAGAATATTCCATAGCCAAATAATACATTTGTATATACTTAAGTCTTTACTATAATACAAACCTTTAAGTAGTGTAGAGTATATACAGAAGTATTAACATGACAACAACAAACCCTCGTGAAGAAAAAGGAAAAGAGATTGCCTCTCAAAACAACCTTGTCAGAATCAATGATAGTCTTTACCATGTCAAGTCTCCGTCGGATCTTATTCCTGTCAAAAGTCGTCGGTTAAATGATTTATCTTGTCAAATACCTAGTAACTTTAATTCTACAATCATCACACCAAAGATACTTTATTTTATAATCATGGTCAGTATCCATTCGGATTTTACATAAGGGACATTCGTAGGTAGTCAAGCTTCTCTCCTACTGGCATTCTGAATTAATGTTATCCACTTGTTACCTCCATTTACCTCAATTCCGCAAGCTTCACTCGGTGTCTTGCCATTCAAGCCATCATGTGTTCTAAAATAGTTATGATAGATTTCATACCCCTTCAAGATCGGTGTATCCATTTTCTTTAATCCCCTCATCGTCTTTTCTCTATCCCTGATCTCTCCATTCAATCTTTCCATCTTGTTGTTGTTCATATCTCCCTTGAAGTGAATGTGGCTGATATGCACGGTTCTATCTTCTATTGGTCTTGTCCAGTATTCAGCCATGTAAGCTTGATGAAAGTTTCTTGCACCATCGATAATCAATACTTGAGGTTTTTTCCCTGCTACCTTTTGACCATCTCTGAATAATTGTCGAATGTCCTCTTTGTATTTTGTATTTACCACTTGTTGTGCAATGGATGTTTGAAACCTACGCCACTTTTTTAAACCATGACAATACCGTACAACTAGGTATGAAAATTTTATGTTATTCCATATTCATAATTCTGGCTACAAGTCTTGCCATGGTTGATCATAAAGTATCTGCAGAACCCGGCACAAATGATATAGAGATTCAAAAGATAGAACCTGGTGAAAAAATTACAATAACTAGCCCTGGCTCAGCCCTGACATATATGGCAACAACAGATGGAACTACAAATGCAACGGTAACAGTTCCGTATTCCAACATAAACCAAACAGGCCCAGACCAGTCAGAAATTAACAAAACCATTTCTAAATCATTCTTGTTTACAATAGCCAACCCAGCTTTACAGACAACCTATGTTATCCCTCTACCCCTAAAGCAATTCAAATCAGGAATAGCCGCAAAGGATGTAAAATGTGAACCGGGTCTTCAGATAATCATCAAGGCTGAAGATGGGTCACCCGCATGTGTACGATCCTCGACTGCGGCAATACTTGTAACCCTTGGTTGGGCAAAAAGCCAAGAAAGTGCTGGAGTTTTTGTAACACTTGCTGAAGGCCAAAGGGAAGGCCCATTACTTGTGCAAAAGATCTTCCCAGACAGTATTCAGGGTTTGGATTTTCGAGAATATCCTCTTGCAACAACTATTGGCTATCCAATAACTTTGCACATAGGCGAAAGTGCAAGTAATGGTTGTACTGTGGAGATAACACTTGTTAAAATCAACAATGACACGGCTACATTTCTTAAAAAAGAAAATCATGTCAGAATGTGCCCGATCTGTCTTTCTGAAAACACGGCAATTGACACGCCAAATGGTCCCATCAGTGTCAAGGAGTTAAAGACTGGAATTACAGTATTTACACAAGACAGTTCCGGTCACAAGCAAACTGGAATAATATTGAAGATGGGAAGAACCCTAGTTCCCCCAGATCATGCCATGGTTCATGTAGTTTTACTTGATAAAAGAGAGTTGTATGTATCACCAAATCATCCAACAGTAGATGGTAGGCTCTTTGGAGAGCTATTGGCAGGAGATTATCTTGACGGCTCTAAAATAAAAAGTGCAGAACTGGTGCCATACAATGGAACTTATACATATGACATATTGCCGTCTGGTCAGACTGGATTTTACTGGGCAGATGGAATTCTGGTTGCAAGCACTCTCAAATGAAAACCCAGTATATTTCAGTAATTATTCAGCTCTTTTAACAAATGATCAGCTTATGTGTCAAGCAGAATTGATATCATGTGTAGCACATTTCAAATCATGAATGAAAACAGTCCAGATAAGTGCATGGGATGTGGTTCATCAAACGTAATAGTATCATTTGATCCACGATACAATGGATTCAGGGGCTCCTGCATAAGATGCGGGGGAAATTGGCCAGAATCATAACTCTCAAATTTCAGATCATAAATTGGCATCATGTTTCTATTTGTTAGAACATTACAAAAATAATTCTAGGATTTGACATGGTATTTTTCAAGCAAATCTAAACTTGAATGACTAGATCAAACATGTTTCGAAGAGGTATTATTGCAGATGCAAACCTACAAGACCTGGTTTTAGATCTAACATTCCAATAGCTATTGATTTTTATGAATGAATCTTTCCAGCATCTATCGTGAAGATTCTAGTCTTGGTTTTAGTGCTGATAATGGCATCTACCATAATACAATACCAAATCAATGTTTTTGGGGAAATATCCACTCTTTCACCACCTCAAAATACAATTAATGTAAATGGAACAAGTTTCACAATTCCATATGATGTTACAGGAGGTATTATTACCTTGATTCAAGCTGATACGGATGCAAAAGCGATAAATGTGAACGTACAGTCATCAAATGGAGGCATCTTGAAGATAACCCTGCCAATGGCACTAATAGATGCATATCAAGGAAGCGATAAAACTCATTTGATAGTAATGAACAAAAATCATGGAATTCAGTATGAATCAGTCGAGACAACTAAGAGCAGAACACTGACGATTCCATTGAGTGCTGGAAGCAATGTGATTGAAATTAAAGGTACTTACATGGTACCAGAGTTTGGACCAGTCATATCTACAATACTTGCACTTGCAACTGTATCAATAATTGTGGTTTCAGCAAAGACCAGGCTGAGGTTTAGTTCAAAACTCTAAACTATTTATTTGTAAAATATAAAAATTCGAAAATAACCTTTCTAGAAATGGAATATTCCACACATGAACATCCGCGACCCTTCAACAGTTTAATGCCATAGTGAATCCTTCACAGTCAAACGCCCTTCTTACCTAGGTTTTAGCAATCTTGCTTTGGTGCCAGATTTTTATGAAGTGGGATTATTTTTTTTATCAATAACGAGTAAAAAGACATTCCCGTTTTTTGTGCCTAAAAAATCCGTATAGACTAGAGTGATGACAATATAGGATTTGTTGGAAACATGCCGCTTTTGTCACTTTAACTTATTTCTCTTATACTCCATCCTTTGTATAGAACTGAAAACACGCCAGTATTCCTGATAAAGATGGAGGATTGTGGCTCAGTAATGACATGATTGAGATCAGTCGTAGTACATCCTTTGGTGGACGGGTCATACCAGTTACCTGTATCAGTGTAATTAACCATGAGTTGCCAGTTGCCACCATTTATCCCATTTGTAAGATCTCTCCACATCTCCAGTCTTACATGCGTCCCATTATCGACATTTTTTATTATCATCTTATGACCGACCCATACATTTGCTGGCATATCTGTTCCACCATACTTGCTCCAATCAAGTTGATTTTTGCCCGAGGGAACATCTGAGTCATCTGGGTGATTCAATTCCTTTGCAAAGTTTCCGATACCATTGTACAACATCCTAGAATAGTATGTGTTTACACCGCATAAAGAATTATTTTCATTTTGGTGGTTGCTCCTTCCAGCAATATTGATTCCGGCTGACGAATCTGGTGGGTTTGTGTACTCTCCCACCCTCATGCCGTATATTGTTATTTCAACATCATGCCACTTTTGAATAAAGTGCGGATCATAGATGTACATCCTTGGTTGTGCACCTGACATCATTGCTATCCCATATCCATCAATCTTTACAGTTGGACTGGTTGAACCACTGCAACAACCTCTCACTTTGAACCATCCAGTGGAATCATAAGGATCCTTGTTTCCCACAGTGACCGTCCTTTCAATTCCGTTACTCCAGTTACTCCACCACTCTTTCCCTCCAGCAGATGTGGGATGTAATTCCAGTATTCCGAATTTATCTAGCGTTACCAATGTTGAAGGTTTTGTAAATGTTTGTTGTTCAAGTTCTAACTGTTTTTTACTTGCATTATCTTGTTGTTGCATCTTTTGTACCACAATTTCTTTCTGTTGTTTTTGAGATGCCACGGTTTGATTCTGCATTTCGCCAAGTTTATTTTGCAACTGTTTTTGTTGATCAATGAAATATAGATAACTTGAAACTCCCCCAATTCCAACAACTACACAAATAATAATAATTCCTCTAGTTAGGTTTTTCATCATTCAACAACTCTTTGGATCTTCTAATCGTTTATAAAATTCTAAGGCTTTTCCGGGATTTTTACCAGAATAGAGAGTATCGCATCTTGTAAGAGAAAAATTCCTTGTAGATGACATTCAATTTACATCATTTTCTTAACAAACAAGGCTTCAGACATGAAATGAAGATCGATAGTAGTTTGAAGCCATGTCAAGAGATTGTGACAGATAAGATCGCTGTACAAGATATACCAGTGAGCAAATTAAGGAAATTTTTTGGATCATATCAATTGGGAAACCAAATTGCTGTCAGATTCATTTCTCAATAGTAAAAGGTAAAAAATCCTTCAAGCCATCTTTTAGATTTACCTTGAGATTATACTCATCCTTTTTGTAAGCAAAATTGATGTCTGGCTGTGTCTGACGTCTACCTTCTTTGAAGAGGATACTTGATAGAACCAGAGGTCAAAACTCTGATTTGCCAAAGGTTATCACAATAGAGCATGAAAAGAACATCAGTAAAAGATAGTCTCAGTAGGATGAAAAACCATGTCTCGTGTGTTCAAACTTTGAAATCATATAAGATACCATTATACGATCAGTAGAAACCATTCAAAAGGAAATTCTCCCTCAAGGACAAACTAAACCATTACAAAGTTAAATTATTCATTTAGAATTTCCATGTATTACTTTTTTATTCTTTGTAATTAATAGCAATCACTTTTTATGCATGAATGAGATATGAAGAGCATTGGAGAAATCGTTCTTTCTAGTATTTCTCATGTTATCATTACTAGTAATTTCCTCTACGATTACAACTGCATCAGCCAAAATAAGTTGGATAAAATCTGAAAATCTACCATTTGTACCACATACTGCAAGCAATCCAGGAAACACAAGGGTATGCGGCGATCACAAGTGCGGTCCTTTTGAAGATATAAAAAAGTCAATCCAGGACAAATTGACGCAGGATCATCTAGTCCAGATTCTCAAACAAAATAAAAAATAAATTTCATCTAAAAAAGGAGTGAGAGGATGGAACCATGGTAGTAATATCAGATAGGCTTATTTTGGATCCACCTTGAAAAGATCATTTTTACAGGAGTTTATGAGGTACTTGCATCATGGAACAACAAAATTTTTAGAGATATTCATAAAAAAAGTAGCGTTATTTTACTCAAAATCATTCTTTCATGAAATACAGATCTAGCGACCTTACGGTTTCCTAAGACTTGGTCTATTTGATTAATTTTGCTAAAAAACTACTGCCATGTTATTTTCAAAAATACTAGCGAGCCTACAAGCTGGACAACACGAACTAGCAAGATAAATGGTAGAAGTGCCGCTTGGTAGAGATCAAACATGAAAAAATACGTGTATACGTTTATGGCATTGTCCAAAAATAACATGCCTACAAAGAACATCATTCCCAAATGTACTTGAGATTTTGTCTTGGAATACATCTTTGCAAATGTTGCAATCAAGATACTAAAGACTGCAAGATTTGCTATTGCTACAATGACACAGTATGGAACTATTGTCATTTCAAATACACTCCTTTGCGTTCATGTCTTCCTCTGGATAAATTCAATACAAGTTCATCAAATACTCCCATATTTACCTCAAGTAGAGGGGATGGAAAGTAGTTTGTGCCATATTTCTGGCCAATATGTGACACTAGGTTATTTTTTTCCAGAACCTCAATGTGATGTTGTATTGCTCTATAATTTAGATCAAGTTCCTTTGTCAATTGATGTGCATTGAGGGGGGATCGTTTTAATGCAAAGATGATTCTTATTCTGTTTTGTCCCCCTCTAGAGGCAGCAAAGACCATCCAGAGCAGATGCTTTACATGTGAAAGATCTGGTTTGCTCAGATTTTCAAATTTTTCAGTTACAAAATAATTGTCAGGTGAAGATGAATCATCATGATGCATTATGACGACATCTTGGCGTGATAGCATAAATACATTTTTCAAGATTGGGTACAAATTCTACACTTGCCCCTTTTTTGATTTTGATATTATTTCATGATATGTCTCGATATGAGATTCAAAGAAAACGGAAGGAAAATAATTGGCGCCGTATTTATCTCCAACTTTTGTAATCATGTTGTTTCTTTCCAAAACCTCGAGGTGGTGCTGTATTGCTCTGTAGTTTAGATTCAATTCGTTTGCAATCTGGTTTGCATTTTTTGGAGAGTCTTGCACTGAATTCATTATCCTTATTCTATTGTCACCTCCCCTTGATCCTGAGAATACATAAAAAAGAAGATTCTTTGCATATGGGAGATCGGCCATGCGTGATTAACCATCAGGCACCAGTAAATTAAAAGAATGTTCTAGCCCGACATTTGCCAAATTCCAAATAAAGAATTTTGCCAATCATCAGAAAAAAGAGAAAAGGGGGAGGACTAGGATACATTTATTGTTCCACGCATGTGCGTGTGAATGTTACAAATGTACTCGTATGTTCCAGGTTTGTCAAATTTGTAACTAAACGAGTTTCCTGCCTTGATTATTCCGCTATCAAAGATTCCATCGGGATCGACTGTACCTTGTTTTACTGATGTTACGGTGTGAGAGCTTCCATCAGTGTTCACAAAGGTTACCGTTGTTCCCACCTGAATGTTCATCACATTTGGAGTAAAGAACGGAGCCTCTAATCCGATGATATTGATGGTGTTTGCAGTTGGTACAGCGTCTGCCCCCGTGGTCATTGCTAGACCCCCAGAAGGTTCCGAGACAAAGACATCAAATCTAGTATTGGCACTTCCCCAATTGTAGTTGGACAGGGGACTTGGTTGGAGTTGTATATCCAGAACATAATGTCCTGCACTTGGGAATGTCTCTGTGAGCGTCATTACACCAGTATGACCATGTACTGCTCCCTTCATTGTCATTTTGCCTTCAACTGGAGCTGACTGGGTTGAAATATAGTCGTCGACCTTGGCTGTCACCTGCATGTCTGGATGTGTGATCATTGAATCATCTACTGCCTTTGTAACAGTAAAGACAAAGGTTGTTGGCGTGCTGGCAGCTATTTTCTTTGCAGTTGTTGACAACTCAACATTGATGGATGTTCCAGCTTCTGTACCTTGCAGTGTATGCTTTTGATCTATTGGTTGGACATATACTGGAAATTCAAAGGTTCTTGCACCAAAATCGTTTTGAGGATCTGTTGCAAAACCCTTAGGGCTTCCAGAAAGCATCGTATGTGTTCTGCCTTTAGGTTCAACTTCCATTCCCATCATTGTCTTACCAATAGACGAGGTTGTCAGCGAGACCGTGTTTTCCCCAGCAGTCTGGAAGGCAACCTTAAAGTTCATGATGCCAACATGTGTGTGTCCAGTAGTGGTCTTGTATATCACATTTCCATCTGGATCTTTTACTACTATTGCCCAGTCTACATGACTAAGCTTTGCCCCAGATTTTTCATCAGAGACAGTCATGTTTATTGACGCCAAGTCATTTGCATGAATTGTTCCTTGTGCCGCAAAACTTAGTGTTATTCCATCAGATGACTTTGATAGCGGCGTATTTTGCATCGTCGCATAATTTTCTTCTGTTGCCTCAGAAGAGTTGGAACCTCCCATTTGGTCACCGGTCATACTCATGTTTTTTGACTCTTCTGCAGTAGCATTGTTTGCATGGTTCTGCACTTGAAGAGCAACTAGCATTACAGCTAGTGCAACAAAGATTACGCTTGATGCTATTATTACCGCATTTTTCATCCGCATGCGGCATTTTTCAATAACAAATTATTTAGCGATATTTCAAGATCACATGCAAATCGTATGCAAATCACATGCAAATCAAAGTGATAGCAGTGCATCATCCAAAGATTATCGGTAGCAATTTCAGAAGAACACTAGGTATACACCAAAGAGGGTTAGGCTATCAACATGATTGTTGTTATTTTGGGCTTACTTTATTACTCAGGTTGGGTATTTTCAGATAACTATTTCTTGCTCATTACTGCAAACAATGCTTTTGGAGGAGGATCAAGTGTACCGTAATAAACGGTGTCAATTATGCTTTCAATCACAAAGTCTTTGCCAAAAATATTTCTTATTCCTTGCTCAGAAAATCTGTAAGGACCATAATCTAACTTTTCTTCTTTTATGCTAAAACATTTTAGAAAGAACAATCCGTTTTTGTCAAGTATATACTGTATCTTTTTGCAATAGTGATCCCATTTGTCATTAGATAAAACATGAAAGCAACCTCTATCTAGAATATAATCAAAACTATATTTTCCCAATCTTGAATCCAGTATGTCATCTACCATGAAACGTATGTTGCCGTCAAGTTTTCTTGCCTTTTGTATGGCATTTTCTGACAAATCTGTGCCTGTAACGTAAAACCCCATTTTTGCAAGCTGGATTGCCTGTGTTCCAGGGCCAGTCCCAAGATCAAGAAATCTCCCCCTTGTAATTTTTCTTTGTTTTATCTCGTTTTCCAAATCAACATCCAGTCTTTCGTTGTACCAAGGCATAGTTCTTACATCTTGCCTGTAAAGATCATTCCAGTCGGGAAACCTGCCTCCTCTACCGTTTGCCATCTATAATCATCAAATTACGATTGCATCTATTCATTTGTTTTCTGTAACTGCTTTTAGCTATTCAGTTTTTTATAGATCAAGTTGCTGGTCCTGTAGGACCCAACTACTATCTTGTAATTATTTCAGACCCGTGTTACATCTACATCGCAGGGATTACACCACCAGAATGGACTAATTTTGGACCCAGTTTATTCGTAAAATAGCAGCGGGCCCGGGGGGATTCGGTACTATCATGGTACGATTTCCAGCCCAAATGATTTTGTTACAGTGATACAATAATCAGCAAGCAGTTTTGTATACCGTTTGACATCATACATTTTTTCTTTTTCCACAAAACATTCCTTTTCAAGATATCCTTGTCCTTGAATATGATCTATGTGTAGTACTTGCATATCCCTTTCACCACATTTAACACACTTCCCTCCATTTTTTTGAGCAGTTCTTTTCTAGCGTCAGATTTACTAAACGATGCTTTTCAAATGATCTTAGTTCTAAAGTTTTACGACAATAGTATGTTTCTAGGCATAAAACGGCGGTAAACCATTTTTATCGACAGCGAGTAAAATGGGAAATCTCCCCTCCTCCCAAGCATGAAATTGTTAGCCCATCTAAACGATAACACATTGTAGGATTTGTTGGAAATTGCTAAACAGAGGCAATTATTGTGCTATTATTTCGTAAAACAGTGGAACTGGAAGAATATCCAAGTGTTTGAAGCTTTGAATCTGGAACCTATCAAATTCAGGACTCTGATGCATCTTTCCATATTTTTCAGCATTTTCAAATTCTACCAGTATTCTATGGGAGCCATCGCTTTTTTCAAGCAGTCTTCTTGAAACAAATCCGTCAAATTTTGATGCAAACTTGTTTGTTTCTACAAATGTTTTTTTGTAAGCCTCTTCTTCATCTTTTTTAATTTTCAAGTCTGCTATTACAACGAACATATTGACTCTCAAAAAATTGTATTATTAAGCATATCCCATATGAATTACGTAAGTCTCAGAATTGAAATGGCCCAAGTAAAAATGATCTACCTCCGATAACGCACAAAATTGGTACACTAGTTAGTGGTATGACGCTGGCGTGATTTGTTGAAAGTCTACAAATCATATTATCAGTTTTATGCACAGCAGATTCTGATAAATTGGCATCATGCTCAAAGTTAGCACCATGTAAAATAATTTAGGTTGCTTATATGCCATCAACGAGTAACAACACCATGAACATATTCAGATGGATTGCAGTGGGGCTTACATCATTTGTAATACTCGCAGTAGTTGGATACATGGTTTTGACAAATGGTCATCCACTGGGAAAATTTTAGTTATTTTTGAATATCACTAAACATTTCCGCCTGTTTTTTATTACCAAATTATTATCGATTCGCATTATGATGTATGCATAATTTGTTAAGCATTTCATGGATTTAAGATCAAGTTCTATGCAAGAGCCTTGCTGGTCTAAAAGATAAAAAGATTATTGATATGATAGAAATTAAAAGTGTGATGTTTGCCACAGGACCAAACTCAGGAACTGTTGCAGTCATTGTCTTTGTCTGAGTAGTGATAAAACCATTGATTCTGGCGGTAGCAATTATGCTAAAATCCCCTGATGCTGCAGTCGAAGGAATTTTAAATGAAAGCGTAAAGTTTCCGTTTTGATCAGATTGAACAGTCCTGATGAGTATAAAATTTCCAGCGGGATCTTTTACTTGTAATGCAACCAACACATTTGGCTGACCTGTCACAGTACCGCTCAGTTAAAACCACTTTTCTTGATAAACAAAAATAGATAGAAGACCATTAAACTAAAAAAATTCATAATGACAATCTCCATTTAATTCCAATAGGCAGGCTCATCAAAAAATAGCAATTCAGAATAAACGATCGGCCTTCCTTGTCCTTCACCCATACACGGGCTTTGAAAGAAGGAAAAGATCGGCAAAAATCATATCCTGGCTATATAGAAGTTAATTTTGCATCTATTTTGTGTCTGAATAGACTCACCTACAACCTCTAAATAGAACTATTTCAGAATAGCAAACATGGAAATTCACGTATATGATACATATGTAGAGGCAAAGGACGGCCACACGATGCATTTTGACGTCATTACCAGTCAGAAGGATCATACAAAAGCAATCCAGTATGCAAAGGAATGGCTCAAGACAGTCGGAGAGGGAGATTCAAAGGTCTCAACAGAGGAATGCCAGTTCTGTCACTCACAAGGTGCACCAGAACCCATAGCCAATGAGATCCAAAAGAAAGGCTATTTCATCCAAAAGATGGAAGGCTGCCCGTAAAGATATCTACTCAATTTTTTAATCCAATCACTATTTTTAAAAACACTATATTAGCGCCATACATATCATATTATTC
>Ga0209698_10001546_pt1 | contig 26556 bp, 19 predicted proteins | sample LitLauG_LLR_2012_FD_187203 | JGI IMG/M metagenome (GOLD analysis project Ga0209698, IMG submission 187203) | Freshwater sediment microbial communities from Pennsylvania, USA - Little Laurel Run_MetaG_LLR_2012 (SPAdes) (version 2) | ecosystem: Environmental > Aquatic > Freshwater > Creek >... | reverse complement strand
CACAGGACAAACTACGCCGAGGATGGCTAGCTGAGGCAGAAGCAAGGGTTCGCAAGTGAGTCGCGTGTGGCGCGGGCGCTCCCGCCCGCGTCCCGCCAACACACAAAACGCCCGCAGGCTACCGCGATGTCTCCGTAAAGTCGGCGAGTGCCCCACCCTTGTCGCGTTTTGTGCGACAGAGCCTGCCCTGAGCGCAGTCGCAGGGGTGGGGATTTTGACTTTCTCTCAGCGGCCCAGTTGCCGCCTCGCCTACTGCGATGTCTCACTAAAAGTAGCCACAGGATGCCCTAGTCCGTACAGCCCCTCGGCCGTCACCGTCACTGGTCCCGCCGTCAACGGCAGCGTGAGATTAATCGGTGGCGTGACGCCCGAACTGTTCGTCACCACGATAAGCGTGGGCCCACTATTCGTTCCATCGGACAGAGATCCTCCGCTGGTCGTGAACAGCACGCTTGCGCCCGTCGCCGTCCCGCCAGACTGGCCCGGCGTCAAGGTCGCGGTTAAAGCCACGGGAAGCTGAGACCCTCTACTACCCGTTTGTCCGTCGCCAGTCGTCTTGGCAAGCGTCGCCGCCGGATTCCCCACCACAATCCATCCACCTTGCGTCTGCGATACGATTCCGTCCGTCCCGGTCACCGTAAAATGGCAGAATCCCGGTGTGCCACCCGCATTCACCGTAACTATTCCGTTGGCTGTGTTTGTGATGTTCGCGGTAGTCAGAAGAATCGAGCCTCCCGTACACGTCGCAGCACCCTCATAGCTGTCAAAAACTGCGTTCGTCAAAGTCACCGTACCGGATACGCCGGTAATGATAGGTTTCAGTATCACCGTTCCGCTTGCCGGAACCATGATCGTGTCCGGATTCAAATCCCACTCCACACTTGGGATACTCGGAACGCTGCTGCCATTAACCACCAGCAGCGTGGCCGTGTAGGGCGCAAACGTTTGTGTCGCCGACCACGCCTGAGACGTCCCCGCCACGATCGTGGTAGACGAACTCTGTGACAGCGTATAGGCCGTCGCGTTCGTGGGATTGAATCCATTTGTCGCGAAGGTCACCTGTGCCGCATTGGCGGGATCCTTGTTCAACACCATGATCGTGAGCACGGTACCTGCTGAATTCAACGCCGCGTACGTGCTGAACAAACTTGGGTCGCCGTTGTGCGTCGCCGAGACCGAAGTCGTTCCGAAGCCGTGATGCCCTCCGTCGAAGTTGGTGTACAGTTTCAGCGCCTGGTAATTCGGATTCGTCGAAGACGGAGCTGTCCACCTGGTTGACAGCGACACCCGCTCGCGCCCGAGGATTCCATATGCATCCGCGTCTCCCAGCGCAGTCGAAAAATCCGATCCACCGGCGAATTCCGCGCTCCATTCGGTGATCGCGAGCGGAGTGCCGGGATAAATCGAGTTCACGATCGCCCGCATCCGCGGAATTCGGAACGGAATCGCGTGGTTTGGCTGAATCTGCGTGGTATATATCTGGTTGATTGTCCCCGAAGGGCTCGTGTACGTCGGATCCCAGTAGTCGCGGTAGATGCTTACTGCCAGCGCTTGCTTCTGCGCCTGCGAGTAAGTCGATGTATCCGGCCCGTCCGGATATGCATGGATATCGAACAAGTCCAGCGATCGCGGGCCAGATATCTGGTCCTTCCAATAAACCTGGTTCAGCCACCATGGCAGGAAATCGACCCCGGCGTGGGCGCCCTTGTCGTTTCCGTTTGCTCCATTCCAATAGAACCACCAGCAGCAGCTCACCGGACCGAGCCGAACCGCTTGCGGGTCCCAACCCTTCAGATTCGTCGCTTGGGTCACATACGTGTTCGCCAGTTCCTCGTACCCCGAGGGATTCGGGTGAATGTCACGATGCGTACCGCCCCAAATATCGACTTCATTGTCCATATCGTAAAAATGACACGAAGTAATGGACGAGTATGGAATCGCACAGCTGCCGCTGGCGCTGTTGAACGCCGAAGCAAGTGCTGTCGCCCAATCGCTGCGATACACGCAATTGTTGCCGGCGTTACAAGTCACCGTGTGATCGTCTAGCAATGGGAAGTAGGTATTGTTGAGGTCCGTCGAGTCGGCCGTAATGTACGTTGCAGAGCTGTCACAATTCGCCTCCGCAACAATCCCATCCCCGGCATCAGAGTTAAATGGATCCGTGTGACACTGCGCGCCGTGCCGGGTGACTGAAAAACTCCAATGCCCGTTCCCGCCCCCTTCGGCACTCTGCGCCACCCACGGAAGCATCACCATCGTCATCAGCGGGTTGCTGCCAGCAGTTTTTACGTCGGTAATGAACTGAGTGGAACTGGCATCGGTGCCGGTACCGTTGTTTCCATTGCCCAACCCAAAGAAATTGAAATCCTCGAAAAAGTAGTCATTGTCGGCGTTGTAGGTATGCAGTTGCCAGTTGTATGTCGACGCCGCGTTGCCGCCCCACCGCACCACGGTCGTACCGCTGTCGGTAATCGCCGACGTGCTCGCAGGAAACGCGCCTCCGTACGCATACGGACTGATCGCATGCCGGTTCGCCAGCACGTCAATCGTCACCTGAACGCCGGTGGTCGGAGCTGCGGGCGTCGAGGATGCCTGCCCCGAGTTCCCGCTCTCCCCATTCGCGTTCACCGCTGACACCACATAGTAATAAGCCGTTCCGTTGGTCAGGTTTGAGTCCGTGTAGCTGGTTGTAGTCGGCGACGTAATCGTGCTGTACGGCCCGCCCGACGTCGTCGACCGCTTCACGTTGTAGCTGGTCGCGCCCGAACTTGCGTTCCATGTCAGACTGACCTGCTTGTTCCCCGCCGTCGCGGTCAATCCCGACGGTGTTGCTGGTGACTGGCCACTTCCACCTCCACTCCCACCCGAGTTGCCCCCGCAGCCCGGAAGGAACATCACAGTTGAAACGATTAGGACGCAATGAGAGAGAGAGAAGGCGGGGACCGAGGGGAGTCGTGCCATAACGATTATGGTAGCGAAAACGGCACTCTTCCCGAGCACGATTCCGCCGCAAATCGCACGCGAAGGTACGATGTCTAATCGGCCGAACGGATCCCGTACTTCGTGAGCTTATACGCCAAAGCGCTGCGCGAAAGCCCCATCCGCCGCGCGGCTTCGGCCTGCGCTCCATGCGTCGAGGTCAAGGTACGAACAATCAGTTCTTTTTCGGCGTGTTCCAGAATACCTGTCAGATCGAAAGAATCCGCAAACGGAATCGAAAGTCCTGCAGCGTGCGCGCTGCCGTTGCCGTTCGCCGCAGCGTCTTTCTGGCCAATGGGAAGATCGTCCGTGCCGATCTCCTGGTTGCTGCTCAGAATGTACGCTCGCTCGATCAGGTTCTTCAATTCCCGCAGGTTTCCCGGAAACCGATAGTGCTTCAGATTCCCCAGAGCCTCGGCACTCAGCCGCCGGCGAGGCATCTTGAGTTCCGTCGCTACCTGGTTACAGAACACGTCGCTCAACCCCGCAATGTCATCCCGCCGATCGCGCAAGGGCGGAAGATGAATCGGCACCACCGCCAGACGATAAAACAAATCTTCCCGGAACTGACCTTCTTTGACCCGCTGCTCCAGGTTCCGGTGAGTCGCTACCAGCACCCGCACGTCCACCCGCCGAGGCCGGGTCGAGCCCACACGCAATACCTGCCCATCGGTAAGGACGCGGAGCAGCTTGGCTTGCGCCGCCAACGACATCTCCCCCGCTTCGTCCAGAAACAGCGTGCCTTCATGCGCCGCTTCGAACAGTCCCTGCCGTTGTCGGTCTGCTCCTGTAAATGCACCCTTTTCGTGCCCGAACAGTTCGCTCTCCAACAGCGTCTCGGTGAAGGCCGCGCAGTTGATGGCCACAAACGGCTTCGCCGCTCTTGGACTATTGCGATGAATCGCTCGCGCCACAACTTCCTTGCCAGTGCCCGTTTCGCCGGTGATCAACACCGTCGCGTGCGTCGGTGCCACCCGCGCGATCCGCTCCCGCACTTCATGCATCGCCGGGCTGTCGCCATAAATCTCAGACGTGCCTTCCAAACGTACAACAGCGTCCTTCAGCAGAATATTTTCGCGCAGCAGCCGAGTACGCTCGCACGCCCGCCTCACCGTCGCCCGTACCACTTCCGGTTGAAACGGCTTGGTCAGGAAATCAAATGCGCCGCTCCGCATGCTCTCGACCGCCAGTTCGATCGTCGCTACGGCCGTCAACAGAATCACCGGCAGAGTGGGATCGTTTTCACGCGCCGACGCCAGCACCGTCAGGCCTTCGCCATCCGGCATCTTCTGATCCGTAATCACCACATCGAAGTCATTGGCTGCGAGACTGCGCTGCGCCTCTTCCACTCCACCCGCTTCCCATATCTGGTGCTGGTCCTGGCGCAGGTTCGAGGCCAGAATGCGGCGCATGTTCGGTTCATCGTCGACTACCAGGACTCTTCCCATTGTTTTAATTCCCTCGCTCCTGCGGCGTGTGGCAAAACCTCGGCATGATCAAAGAAAAACAAACGCGCCCGGGTTCGTTTACAGCAAGCACAAGATCGCCCCCCTGGGCCCGCGCAATGTTGCGCGCGATCGCCAGCCCCAGGCCGGTCCCGCGTGGCTTGGTCGTGAAAAACGGCTCGAAAATTCTGCTGATCGCTGGTTCCATGATGGGTGCGCCTGCATTCTCCACATCAATGTGGATATTCGCGCTCTCGTCTCGCACCCGGATCAAAATCGGCGCCTCAGGCAGAGAAGCGTCCACCGCGTTCAGCAGCAGGTTCATCAAAGCCTGCTGCAACTGGCTTCCATCGGTGCACACCGTGAGATCCTCCGGAACAACCAGCTCAAAATGAACTCCCTTTTTGCTGGCATGAGCTCGCGAGGCATCGGCAACGTAACCCACCACGTCTCCTACCGCCATCTCCGAGAGGTTCAGCGGACGGGTACTGGCGTAGTCGAGAAACTCGGTCGTCAGGTTGCTCAGTCGGTTCGCCTCATCCGCGGCGATCGCGAACATCTCGTCGCGTTCCTCCCCGGTCAACTGCTTGGCTGTTGCGATCGAACTCGCGATCATCGCCACCGGGTTGCGAATTTCATGCGCGATCGCGCTCGACAAACGTCCCACCGCTGCCAGCCTCTCCTCGCGAAGTAGTTGTTCCCGAGCTCGCTCCAGCTCAAGCAAATTGTTTGCCAGACGAGTCTCCTTGCGCCTGAGGTCCGCCAACAGCAGCCAAACCAGCACTCCGACAATGAAAAAGAGCAGCGATGAGATCCCGGCCTCGTAGTACTCACCGACATCGAGAGGCGGGTGGTTGTCAAAAAACCAACGCACTTGCCAAAACTGCGATACATCCGCAACCGTCACGACCGCGGCAATCGCCGGCAGTTCAAAGCGGAATGCAGCCTCCAGTACCGCCACCACCATGAGAGCGAAATAAGGAGTGTCTTCCTTGTCCGTCAGGATGCCCAGAATCGTCGCGAGGGTAATGTTTAACGCGATCGACGCCCAGGTCAGAGTCGCCAGCTCCTTTGGCGTCAGAGCCCGCGTAAGTCGCCGCAACCAAAGCCATTCTGCCCCTTTCAACAAGACTCCTGCGCACACTGCCAGGATCAACAACGCTCCCGGCTTTCCCCAAAATGACGCGAAGTATAGGTGCAGTGAAAACAGCACCACCAGGATCAGAAGATTCAGTCCGATCAGTATCGATTCCTGCCTGCGGAAAGAATCGAGGTCCGATGCAACCAGAGATTGCGATGGAAATACGGTTCTGAGCACGTCCCCCCTCACGCCCACATTCGCGACTGCGCAACGTTGCGCTCCACCCGGCTTCCGTCCCGCGCTAAGAGCATGCGACTGGCGGCGCACGACGTATGTGATCGTAATCACACCGAACTGCTCAGCCGCAGTCCGAAATTTGGATTTTGATGGACTTCGTACAGAAAACTTTCGGCGAAGCGTTCAAAACTCTTTACAAGGCCAGACCATCCCTCTCGCCGTGAAAACACCTAGCTGATCGTTTCGATGCTTCAAGAATTCAACCCGTCGCCCCATGCACCGCCGAACGGCGACGAGTCCACGCCTGGGATGAATAACCGGGGTGTACCATTAGTGACTGGCATATACCCTGTTTTTCTCGCTAGACTTCAAAACATCGTACGTGGCCATATAAGGCCGACTCTTGAGGGGTGTGGTGCGCCGCAAGCATAGAGGACAACCACTTCACAGTAGACCTCGCATCGCAAAGCGTTGCACATCCGCGTCGCTTGTGGTGCACTTCGCTCTCCGGATCGGCCTTTTCCTCGTCGGCTTGATCCTGTTCGGCGGCGTCAGTTCTGCTCAGATCTCGCCTGGCCCACTAGCGCGGCCGCACCAGTCGCTGAACGGGTCCACCAATTGCACGAGCTGTCACAAATTTGGCGGTCAGGCAGCCCTCAAATGCGTGGAATGCCACACCGAAATCGCCACCCGCCTGTCCGCCCACAAGGGGCTTCACGCGACCTACCACATCCCTCCCGGCTCGAGCCAGGAGTGCGCCCGCTGCCACTCCGAACACAACGGTGAAGACTTCCCCCTTATTAAGTGGGACACCAAGACTTTCGACCATAGAGAAACCGGATATCTGCTTGAGGGCAAGCACGCTGGGGTGGCCTGCAACAAGTGCCACAATCCCTCGCACATCTCTCCGCAGGAACGCCCGACGATCAAGGAAAAGGACCTGAACCGCACCTACCTTGGTGTATCCACCGGGTGTGTTACCTGCCACGAGGACTTTCACAAGGGCCGCTTGGGCGCCACCTGCCAGTCTTGCCACAACTTCGTCGACTGGAAATCAATCAACATAGGCCAGTTTGACCACTCCAAGACCCGTTATCCCCTCACCGGACTGCACGCGCAAGTACAATGCGCCAAGTGTCACACCAGCGGTCCCGATGGTAAACCGCAGTACGTCGGCATCCCTTTCAACCAGTGCTCGGATTGCCACAAAGACCCCCACCACGGCAGTTTCCCGCAAGGCTGCCAGTCCTGCCATAGCACCGCCGGATGGAAGAAGATCAACCTGCAGGCCGTCAACGAGCGCTTCGATCACTCCAAGACCAAGTTCCCTCTCGAAGGCAAGCACGCTGCCGTCGGTTGCGCCCAATGCCACGCCAATGGCGATTTCAAGAAGCCCATCCCGTTCCAGAAGTGCATGGATTGCCACAAGGATGCTCATAACAGGCAGTTCGCCAAGCGTAAGGACGGCGGCGAGTGCGCCTCCTGCCACAACGTGCAGGGGTGGAAGCCCTCCCTTTTCACCGTGAAAGATCACGCTTCGACCGCTTACCCTCTGCAAGGCGGTCATGTGCGGCTGGAATGCATGCAGTGCCACATTCCCAAGGGTAAGGACACCCTGTATAGGGTCAAGTTTGAGCGCTGTACCGATTGCCATACCGACCGTCACGCCGGTCAGTTTGCCGCCGCCCCCTACTTCAACGCCTGCGACCAATGCCACAATCTGGAGGGATACAAGCCCTCAACCTTTACCCTGGCCAAGCACAAGCAAACCCGTTTTGTGCTAACCGGCGGCCACGTCGCCGTAACCTGCGCCGAGTGCCACAAGGAGTCGGCCGAGTTCCAGCCCAAACCGGCCGTTATCTATCACTGGAAGAGCCTGGACTGCACCAGTTGCCACAACGATCCCCATAAAGGCCAGTTCAAGGAGCGCATGGAGCAGACCCGGGCGGATGGCACCCCCTCCGGTTGCGAGGCCTGCCATATCACTAAGGCCTGGAAACAGCTCTCCGGTTTCGACCATTCCAAGACAAAGTTCCCCCTGCTAGGGGCACACCGGGCGACGGCCTGCAACGACTGCCACAAACCGCCCAACCTCGAAACCAACCTGATGAATGTGGATTTCAAGGCCGCCCCCACACTGTGCGAGGACTGCCACGAGGACATCCACGGAAAACAATTTGCCAAGGGAGAAACTACCCCCTGCGCCGACTGCCACAACAGCATGAAATGGAAGCCCTCCCTATTCGATCACGAGAAGCGAACCGCCTTCCCCTTGCGTGGCGCCCACCAGAACGTTAAATGCGCCGAGTGTCACAAATTGACCAAAATCGTTGCCGACAAGACGGTCCTTTTCTACAAACCGACGCCCAAAGACTGTGTGGCCTGCCATGGCCCAAACGTCCCGGTGGCTGACAGCAAGAAGTCTGGCCTGTGATCGCGGCATGTACTTTCGAGTAATCCGAGGCGTGTCTTCCCGTTTACGCTAAGTTGTACAACCTCTGATCGGCATCCACATCCCTGGCTGATGTATATCTAAAAGGTGCAGTCGCTATTGCCCGACAGGCCAAAGTAGAGTATTTTGTACAGCCATTAGGTTCTTACTACCCTGCGGATTGACGGGAAAAAGCTGCCGAATGATTGGCAAGACTTACACGAAAAACTTCGGTAATGGCCCATCAAGCAGGATTAGACCATTGACCCGGAGTACGTTCTGACCGTCACTGGCGTAACTTTTGGCTAAGCTCTCGAACTCGATACTCTAGGTGGACTGCGAATTGCAGAAGCCGATATTCAAATTGTCTTCGGCTACGTTTTTCTAAATTCTTGGGCTAGAGAACGAAAGCAAGGGGCAGGTCAATGAGCGCTGGGGTCACACCTAAACTGAAGATATTTTTCGTTTTGGTAATTGCGCTGTCCGGACTCTCGGGAGCTGCGCATGCGCAGGTCTCTGAAGGCACGCGTAGTCCGCACGGCAACTTGGCCATCCCTTGCCAGAACTGCCATACGGCGAGTGGTTGGAAGCCGATCCGCGCCGTTCCCGAGTTCGACCATAACCAGACACGCTATCCTCTGCGAGGCATGCACGCAGCTGTGGCTTGCACTCAGTGCCACGCAAAAATGGTTTTCTCGAATGTCGGTCACAGCTGCCAGGACTGCCACGCTGATATTCACAAGCGGCAGCTGGGCGCGAATTGCGAGCAATGCCACACCGTCCGGGGATGGACTGTCGCGATTAAAGACGTTCAGGAGCACAATAATCGCTTCCCGCTGACCGGTGCCCACGCTGCGGTTGACTGCGATGCCTGCCACAAGGGAGGCGCCAACAGCAAGTTCCAGACAATGTCGACGGCGTGCTACTCCTGCCACCAGGCCGACTTTCAGAGCACGTCCAACCCGAACCACGTTACGGCCAAGTTCTCGACCACCTGCGAAACCTGCCACACCACAGACAATTGGCTGAATGCCAAGTTTGACCACAGCTTGACCGGGTTCCTTCTAACTGGAGGACACGCGGTTCCGCCCCGCCTGTGCGTCGATTGCCACGTTAGCAACAATTACAACTTGAGCGGCATGACGTGCTTCGCATGTCACCAGAAGGATTTCGCCAGCGCCACGAGCCCTTTGCCCCACGCGGGTTTCCCCACCACCTGTGAACAGTGCCATGACACAGTGCAGTGGACCGACGGCAAGTTTGATCACTCCACCACCGGCTTTACCTTGACGGGCATGCACACGGTCCCGCCGCGCCAGTGCGCTGATTGCCACGTCAGCGGTAACTACACTCTGAACAGCACCGCCTGCGTGGGCTGCCATTTGAAGGATTTCCAGGGAACCACGAATCCCAACCACGCGACGGCAAACTTCCCGCAGACTTGCGAAACCTGTCACGACACCACCAACTGGATGGACGCGACATTTAACCACAACACCACCGGATTCGTGCTCACAGGCATGCACACGGTGCCGCCGCGCGCCTGCACCGATTGCCATGTTGACAACAACTACACTCTGAACAGCACCGCCTGCGTGTCGTGCCACCTGAAAGACTTCCAGGGCACGAACAATCCGAGCCACGTCTCGTTGAATTTCGCGACGACCTGCGATACCTGCCATACCACCGCAGGCTGGTCGCCGGCAACCTTCGATCACAGCACCGTCAACTTCCCGCTGACCGGCATGCACACCGTCCCGCCGCGCGCCTGTAGCGATTGCCACGCCAACAACAACTACAACCTGACCAGCATCGCTTGCGTCTCGTGCCACCTCAAGGATTTCCAGGGAACCACGAATCCCAACCACGTTACTGGCGGATTCGCGCAGACTTGCGATGTCTGCCACAACACCGCGGCCTGGCAGCCCGCAACCTTCGATCACTCCCAGTCGGGCTTCCCGCTCACCGGGTCGCACACCGTTCCGCCGCGCGCCTGCACCGATTGCCACGTCAACAACAACTACAACATCACGGTTATAACGTGCATCAGCTGCCACCAGACCGACTACAACAACGCGGCGTCGCCGGTGCCCCATACTGGATTCCCAACGACTTGCCAGCAGTGCCACGATACCGTGCTGTGGACGGACGCCACGTTTGATCACTCCACCACCGGCTTTACCTTGACCGGATTGCACACGGTTCCGCCGCGGCTGTGCACCGATTGCCACGTCAACAACAACTACACCCTGAATACCGCCGCCTGCGTGAGCTGCCACCTGAAGGACTACCAGGGAACGACGAGTCCCAATCACGTCACTGCGAATTTCCCGCAGACCTGCGACCAGTGCCACACCACCAGCACTTGGCTCAATGCCACGTTTAATCACGACAGTACCGGCTTCCCGCTCACCGGGTTACACACGGTTCCGCCGCGGCTGTGCACCGATTGCCATGTCAGCAACAACTACGGCCTCAACAGCACGGCCTGCGTGAACTGCCACTTGAAGGACTACCAGGGAACGACGAATCCCAATCACGTCAGTGCGAATTTCCCGCAGACCTGCGACACCTGTCACGACACTACCAACTGGTTGGACGCGACGTTCAACCACAGCAACACCGGCTTCCCGCTCACCGGGTTACACACGGTTCCGCCGCGGCTGTGCACCGATTGCCATGTCAGCAACAACTACAGCCTCAACAGCACGGCCTGCGTGAACTGTCACCTGAAGGACTACCAGGGAACCACGAATCCCAATCACGTCACTGCGAATTTCCCGCAAGCCTGCGACCAGTGCCACACCACCAGCACTTGGCTCAATGCCACGTTTAATCACGCCAGCACTGGGTTCACACTCACGGGCAATCACATGGTCCCGCCGCGCTCCTGTACCGATTGTCACGTCAACAACAATTACGCTCTGAATAGCACACTGTGCTATTCGTGCCATCAGACCGACTACACCAATGCGGTCACGCCCGTGAATCACGTCGCGGCTAACTTCCCGACGACCTGCGATACCTGCCACGACACCAATCTGTGGACTGATGCCACGTTTAACCACACCAGCACGGGCTTCCAGTTAACCGGAGCGCACCTGGTCCCGCCGCGCCTTTGTACCGATTGTCACGTCAACAACAACTACGCGCTGAACAGCACACTGTGCTATACGTGCCATCAAGCGGATTACACGGGAACAACCAACCCGGTCCACGCGACGGCTGGATTCCCGACCACATGCGAGCTCTGCCATGACACCACTGTCTGGACAGATTCCACGTTTAATCACAACAACACGGCCTTCCCTCTGACCGGATCGCATCTGGTGCCGCCGAGGGTATGCACCGACTGCCACGTCAACGGCAACTACACGACGTTGCCCACGACCTGTATCGGCTGCCATCAGACCGATTACAACAACACCACCAATCCCGGCCACTCCGCGCAGCCGCAGTTTTTCCCGACTACCTGCGCGACCTGCCATACCACGACCGCCTGGACTGGTGCGACGTTCAATCACACGCAGTACACGCAATTCTCGATCAACCATGGCAACGCAAACGGTGTTTGCTCAACGTGCCACACGAATTCGAACGACTACTCCGTATTCCAGTGCACGGCTTGCCACGGCGGCAACAACGCCGCCAACTTCCACCACGAGAATGTGAACGGGTATGTGTACAACAGCATCAACTGTTACCAGTGCCATGCGAGTGGCGGTGGCGGATAGTCGCGATCGCCGGCCCGCCCGGTCTCGCAGGAAACGGTAACCAAGCGCAAATCGCGGCCCCCAGGGGCCGCGCGGGGTCTGGAACCTTGGTCTCAGACCCTAAATCCCCCAGGCGGCAAGTGGAGCGCCAGCGAGTGTCAGCAGAGAATGACGTCAGTTCAAAAACATCTTGGAATCGCGGTGCTGCTTTTGTCTTGTGCCGTGGCGCAGAATCCCTCCCCAGTATCGGTGCGGACTGTCACCACGTCACGACAGGGATCCGACTTACGTATTGAGATCACAACCACTGCTCCGGTTAAGCCCTCAGTAGAAACCGCGGAGAATCCCAGCCGCCTGCTGCTGGATTTTCCGAACACGGTCTGTAACTCCAGCACTAGGAATGTCTCGGTTCGCGCCAATGGCGTGCGTCAGGTCAGAACCGCCCAGCACAGCACCGCTCCATACGTCACTCGCGTGGTTCTTGATCTGGATGAGGTTCGTCCCTACGTCGTAACGGCCGAGGGAACCAGCATCATTCTCACGATCGCGGGCGAAGACAAGCATGTTTCTCATGGCGCCCCGGTAGCCGCCACCTCCGGCAATCTGCTGGCTGTGTTTCGCAAGCGTCGCGACGGCACTGGCCCAGTAATCACCGATACCTCGAGTAACCCGGGCCCGTCCCTGCCACCACCGCCTCCTGCCGTGGCGGGCCCCGCCTTCCAGCCCCCTAACGGTTCTTCCTCGGCCAACCTTCCGGCTCCGCCTCCGTCAGTTTCACAGCCCCAAACCACTGCCGCAAATCCATCGACTCCCGACACCGCACGGGCCACGTTCAATCAAAACCAGATTGCCGTCACGCCCAAACCGGGTGCTTCCGCGGGCGTCATACCTTCCACTCCGAGTGTTCCCGCTGTGTCTAAGGCGGAAGAAAAACCAGTGGAGATTGCCGCCGCACCTGCTCCGGTTCAGCCTGTAGTCGCCCCGCGCGCGCCATCTGCGCCCGCCGTGGCATCGCCGGAACCGACGCATGTACCGACCACTCCTACGGTTGAGCCCGTGACTCCCAAGGCAGAAGAAAAGCCGGTGGAGATTGCCGCCGCACCTGCTCCGGCTCAGCCCATAGCCGCTCCGCCCGCGTCATCTGCGCCTGCCGTGGCATCGCCGGAACCAACGCCCGCACCTGCCACTCCCACGGTCGGGCCCGTGACTCCCAAGGCGGAGGAGAAGGCCGCTGACGTCGCGCCGCCGTCGACGCCTGCAGCGACCGCTCCGGAAACCGCACCGGCCTCGGCAGATGCAACGCCAGCTACGAGCGTTACGGAATCAGCTGACGCTTCGCCTTCGCCCGCGGAACCAGTGGCCGCAGCACCGACAACCACTCTCATCGCACGCAGCGATGATCCCAGTCTGCGCACTGTCTTCCGAGTCAAGTATGTCGCTGAGGGCGTTGCCTATCTCGAAGGGGGACGCACCCAGGGTCTGACTGAAGGCATGAAGCTTCTGGTGGAAGACTCGAATCATCCTGCCAAGCAGGGTGAGAGCGTCAACGCTGCCGACCCCAGAATCGTCGCTGAACTCGAAGTTTCAGCAGTCGCCGACACCTCCGCTGTCACCGACATCCACAATCCCAAACGCCAGGTGAAGGTGGGCGATCTTGCGTATTTGTCTAGCGGCGACGCCGAAGCACTGGTGCAGCAGAGAACACTAAGCGCGACCCGACAGTATCCGGTCGTGATCTCCTTCACCGAGGGCGACACGCTCGACGAAGAGGCACGCCAGGAAGTTCCACGCCCGCCTATGCCTTCCGTGAACCGCGCTCGCGGTCGCATCGGCTTCGATTCGATCGAGACTTTCAGCCACGGCGTCAACACCGTGAACAGCAATGACCTCGGCGTGGTTTTCCGCGGCGACATCACCCGAATCGGCGGCACCTACTGGAACCTCAGTGGCTACTGGCGCGGTCGCATCACCAAGGAATCGGCCGCAGCCCAGAAGACGCTCCAGGAGACGCTCAATCGCACCTACCACCTGAACATGACCTATGACAACCCGAACTCCGCGCTAGTGGCGGGTTTCGGTCGCCTGTATCTGCCCTGGGCTCCCAGCCTCGACACCATCGACGGCGGATACTTCGGAGTGCATTTGTCCAGGGGAACGATCCTCGGAGTCTTTGGCGGCTCGACTCCCGATCCTTCCTCCTGGGACTATAGCCCTGACCGGGTTATCGGTGGCGCCTTCGTGAATTTCGACGGCGGCGACTACAACGGCTTCCATTACAGCAGCACCAGCGGCGCCGGAATCAGCATGATCAAATGGGCGATCGACCGTCCATTCCTCTTCTTAGAGGATTCCGTTTCCTACAAGCGCACCTTTGCCATCTACGAATCGGCGCAGTTCGACGACCCGAAGGGAAATTCCGTAACCCCCTCGCCTGGCCCCGGCCTTGGGCGTAATTTCTTCACCATGCGCGTTAATCCTGTTTCTCGTTTGGAACTGGACGCAAACTACAACTACTTCCGCGATGTACCGACTTTCGATACGACCCTGATTGGCACTGGTCTGCTTGACAAGTTCCTGTTCCAGGGCTTCAGCGCCGGCGCCCGCGTCGAAGTCTTGCCGCAAATTTGGATCAGTACCACCCTCGGACGCAGCACGCGCAGCGGTGACGCTAAAAGTTCGTTGAATCAGATGTACGGCCTCACTTTCGGCCGCCTGCCCATCGTGAAACTGCGTGCCGATGTTCACTATTCTCGCTTCAACAGCTCCTTCGGGGATGGCCACTACGAGTCCTTTTCCCTGTCGCGGCAAGTGAGTGATCACCTGCGGATCGAGGCCCTCCTCGGACAGCAGAACTTCGGTTCCACCCTCACCACCGCTAATCGCAGCCGTTTCCTGACCGGAACGATCGAAACGACCCTGGGCTTGCACTACTATCTGCAGAGTAACTTCACCACCAACCGCGGCGATCTGAGTTACGATCAGATCATGTTCTCGATTGGCTACCGCTTCGACAATAAGAGGAAGCGCGAATGATGCCCCTTTCCAGAATCACCACACTCGCTGCCGTCGGTGTCACCCTGGTCGCTGTTCTGGCCGGAGTCAGTTCCGCGGCCGTGGAATCCAGCGCACCCGAGGCCCAGAGGCTCAATGACGTCCTTGAGCGTACTGCCGGTCAGACCGCCGTTTTCCTCGATCAGTTCTCGGATGTGAAGTGCACCGAGCAGGTTCGCCAGGAGAAATTGGGAAAAGACAACAAGATCGAACTCAAGGAAGAGTCCACCTACGACTATCTCGTGATCCTGACCAACACCGGCGGCGAACTGAACCTTTCGGAGTCGCGCATCCCCGTTCACGAAGCCAAGAAGGACCGCAAGAACACCTCCATGCTCCTGAGCAACGGGTTTGCTACGCTGTTCCTGGTCTTTCACCCGGTCTATGCGCAGGCGTTTAAATTCACGCTAGCCGGCCAGGATGTCATCGCGGGGCACACCGTCGAGAAGGTCACCTTTCAGCACGTACCCGGCATGAAGTCGCCTGCGGCTCTGGCTCTGCGAGGCCGGGAGTATCCCTTGGAACTCACAGGAACTGCCTGGATCGACCCTGAGACCGGTTCCATCGTCAAAATCGAAGCTGGTGTCGCCGATACCCTACAGGACGTGGGATTGAAAACATTGAGCTCCGAAATCGATTTTTCTCCCCTCACCTTCGCCGACTCCAAGCAGGCCTACTGGTTCCCCACCCAGGCCCGCGTGGAAGTCGAAACCACACGCCAGCACTGGCGTAACTTGCATCAATTCACGGGCTACAAGAAATTCTCAGTAAGTACAGAAGAGAAGGTCACGCAAAAATGAGTGCAACCGCCGCTACCGCCAGCATCGCCCAGCATACCAAGCCGGCAGTCGACACCGAAAGAGGCCATCGTCTCCGAATGCGCTTGTTGTACGTTCTGGCCATTGTCTCCAACCTTGCTATCTTCATTTACGGCTTCGACTACTACAAGCTCTCAGCGATGGACCGCCCGTTCTCGCCCAAGCATCACATGCTGCGCCCCAGCGGTCCCATTGGACTTTATCTCGGATTCGTGGGCGTCGCCCTCTTCGTCGGAATCTTCGTGTACCCGATCCGCAAGCACTGGGCTTGGCTCGGCCAGATTGGAAAAACGCGGCGCTGGCTTGATATCCACGTGCTCATGGGCCTGACTGCGCCCTTTATCATCGCGTTCCACTCCACCTTGAAGTTCAAAGGCATCGCCGGCATGGCCTTCTGGATCATGTTTGCCGTCTCGGCCAGCGGCGTTGTCGGACGGTATCTCTACGCCCAGATCCCGCGTAAAGTCACCACCGTAGAGCTTTCGATGAAGGAATTGCAGGAATTGCAGGAGAACCTTTCCCAGGAACTAGCCTCGCAGAAGCTCCTTCCCGAGGCCGACCTGAGGGCTCTGCTGCGCATGCCGAACGCCCAACGGGTCGCTCGCCTGCCGATTCCGATCGCTCTGGTCTACATGCTGATCCTGGACGCGGTGCGCATGTTCGGTGTGGCGCGCCTTCGCCGCCATGCCTTGAGCACTGGCGAAATTTTCACGACGTTCTTCGGATTCTTCCCTACGCAGCATCGCGAACTCGAGAAAGCGATCCAGGCTGCCGCTGAAGAAGCCGCACTTTCCAAGCGCCTGCTCTTCCTCTCACGCTCGCAAAAGGTCTTCCATCTTTGGCACGTCATTCACAAGCCCTTCAGCTATGCCTTTGCGGTATTAGCACTGCTGCATATTGGGCTGCAGTTCGTTTTGGGGTATTTTTAGTCGATGGATACCCTGCTTACCTACGGCATCGGCGGCGTTATCAGCTTCATCTTTCTGATGATTTATCTCAAAAGTCTGAGGAAGCGGGAGGCTCTCGCCCGCGAGGCCGTCGAGAAGGGTAAGCTCTTTTCCCATGGACCCCAAGCGCAACACCCGCACATCGACAACAATTACTGCATCGGCTGCGCCACCTGCACCAGCGTCTGCCCCGAAGGCGACGTCCTGGCGATGATCGGCGGCAAGGCCGTCATCGTGAACGGTCACAAGTGTATCGGCCACGCTCTCTGCGCCGATGCCTGCCCCGTGGGAGCCATCACGATGGTTATGGCCAGCCCGAGCATGGCTCGCGACATGCCTCAACTCACGCCGGATTACGAAACCACAATTCCCGGCCTGTTCGTCATCGGAGAGCTCGGTGGCCTCGCTCTAATCAAGAATGCGGTCAATCAGGGTCGTGACTGCGTTGATACCATCACCGCCCGCCTCAAGGAGCACCCTATTCCGCCCGTGCCGGGCGTCCACGATATTCTGGTCGTTGGCGCTGGACCCGCTGGAATCAGCGCTTCTCTGCGCGCCATCGAGAACAAGCTGAATTACCTCACCATCGAGCGCGATGAAATCGGCGGCACCGTCGCCAAATATCCCCGTCAGAAACTCGTCATGACCAGTCCCGTCGAATTTCCCATGTACGGCAAGTTCAAAAAGATGCAGCTCTCGAAAGAGAACCTGCTAGCCTTCTGGGACATGATCCTCAATCGCGCCGACTTCAACGTATGTACAGGCGAAAAGGTCGATGACATCCAGAAGGGTCCAGACAGGATCTTCACCGTCATTACCACCACCAATCAGTATCGCGCCCGAACCGTTATTCTTGCGTTGGGACGCGCTGGCGAACCCCGCAAACTCGGTGTCAAGGGCGAAGACTTGCCCAAGGTCATGTACCGCCTCATCGAGGCCGACCACTACATCAACAAGAAGATTTTAGTTATCGGCGGCGGCGACAGCGCCGTTGAAGCCGCCATGGGTCTAGCCTGTCAAAGCGGCAATAGGGTCACCCTCTCCTACCGCAGCGAGCGCTTCAGCCGCATAAAAGAACGCAACGCCAAGCGTATCGAAGAGTTCACGAAGTCGGGGAAAATGCAGGTGCTGTTCAACTCCAATCCTGTGGAGGTCAAGCCAGAATCGGTAATCCTCGAGGTTGCTGGTCAGCAGCAGGAACTCCCCAATGACTACGTCTGGATTTTCGCCGGAGGCACGCCGCCCACCGCGTTCCTGCAGAAAGTTGGAGTCGGCTTCGGCTCGCAAGACGTCACGCTCGAAACCAGCAAGGCTGCCAAGCAGGCCGATGCCGAGCGCAAGCAGCTCGCTGAGGCTGCGGTTGCGCCCGCACGTTAAGTCCGGGAACCTATTCCGTAGTGGTGATCTTTGCCGCCCGTTCGAATTTTCCCGCCTCACGTCCGGCCAGCGCCGCCAGTGCAATCGTGATCATCTGAACTGGCAGCATCTCCAGAATCGGCCGGATCGCGTCATTGTGCCCCGCCAACCGGAAGCTCTCCAACGTCGACGTATCCCCAATCAACTCGCACTTGCCTTCGATGACCTGCAAATTAACAGGCGCGTTGAAACCCCTCATTCCCAAAATGATGAGCCACTCGAAGTGCAACTCATCCGATTAGAACTTATCTCACCAGTTTTGAAAGGGCGCGGCTTCCAGTCGCGCCGTCTGCAGCCAAGAAAAAAGCGGGCTTTAGCCCCTGAGGAAAAGCACTCGTTGGTCAAGAACCCGATGGATGGGGGCAATTCTCAAATCCCTCCACCCGCCTGCTTGCGATCTATCTAAGTAATCAATCGTCGTTATCGAAAAAACAGCTGCATGGCCGGACATATGCTATTGACCCCAAATCGCCCGCGCCCTATCCTGTCAGTGTAATGCTGTCTCATCTCCACCACCGCCATCATCACCATCACGCGCACAGCGCGTCGGCGGGGGTGCACCTGACGTAACCCAGCACTCATAGCAAGTTCAGCCCGCTGACGCACATAGCTCAGCGGGCTTTTTGTTTTCCGGAGAAAAGCCAATGAATACCGAACTCGATTTCGACAAACTGGGCGGGCTGATGCCCGCCGTAGTGCAAAACGCTTCCGACGGCGAAGTGCTTATGGTCGGATTCATGAATCAAGAGGCCTTGGATCGCACGCTCAGCGGCGGTTATGTCACCTTCTTCAGCCGAACCCGCCAGAAGCTCTGGACCAAGGGTGAATCCTCTGGGAATCGCCTCCGCCTTATCTCCGCCTGCACGGACTGCGACCGCGACACTCTGCTTCTTCGCGTCGAAGTCGAAGGCGCCGGACTCGTTTGTCATCGCGGCACCCGCTCCTGCTTCACCGAAGACTTGTCTTGGAGTTCCTCTCAACCCGCTGCCGCAAAGGAGACCGTATGAAACTCCGCATCGGCATCCCCAAAGGCAGCCTGCAGGAAGCAACTCTGCAGTTGTTCGCGCGCGCCGGACTCCCCGCCTACACCAACGGCCGCTCCTATTTCGCCACCACCGCCGATCCCGAGATCGATTGTCTCCTGATCCGCGCGCAGGAAATGGCCCGCTACGTTGAGCACGGAGCCATCGACGCCGGCCTCACCGGTCTGGACTGGATCATCGAAAGCGGTCTCGAGGTCGCCACTGTCAGCGATCTGATCTACGCCAAGCGCAGCCGTGGCAAGGTCCGATGGGTGCTCGCCGTCCCCGAAGATTCCCCGTTCCAGCGCGCCGAAGATCTTTCCAACCGCATCATTGCCACTGAACTCGTCAGCGTCACCCGCAATTACTTCAGCAAGAAGGGCGTCAATGTCCGCGTCGAATTTTCCTGGGGAGCCACCGAAGTCAAAGCTCCCATGCTCGCCGACGCCATCGTCGAAGTCACCGAGACCGGAAGTTCCCTCCGCGCAAACCGTCTCCGCATTCTCGAAACCGTGCTCGAATCCAACACGCAATTGATCGCCAACAAGCTCTCTTACGCGGACCGGGAAAAGCGCCGCAAGATCGATAACCTGGCCCTCATGCTGCAGGGCGCCATGGAAGCGCAAGAGCGCGTCGGCCTGATGCTGAACGTGCGCAAAGAAAACCTCGCAGCCGTCCTCGGCGTCCTTCCCGCCCTGCAAAAGCCCACCATCTCTCATCTCAGCGACGAAGACTGGCTCGCGGTCAACACCGTGATCGACGAATCCGCAGCATGGGACGTAATTCCGCGTCTCAAAGAAGCGCACGCCCACGGCATCGTCGAATATCCGCTGAACAAGGTGGTGCTCTGATGCGGATCCTCTCCGGCCAAAATGCGGTCAGGACCGTCGAGATGCTGTCTTCCCGCGGAACGAACTTCACCGCAATTGAGCCCCGCGTCCGCGCCATCATCAATGATGTACGCCGCAATGGTGACCGTGCGCTCCGCCGCTACGCAGAACGTTGGGATGATCTTGCCAAGAATCACCCCCTGCAGGTCTCCGAAGCCGAAATGGCAGCTGCACTGAAAGCACTTCCATCAGATACGCGCAAATCTTTGCGTCAGGCAGCCCAGAGCATCCGTCACTTTTGCGAGTGGCAAAAGCCGCGCGGCTGGACTCGAAAGCGCGGTGGAGTATCTCTCGGTCAGATGGCCATCCCTCTCGACTCAGTAGGCTGCTACGTCCCCGGAGGCCGCTACCCCCTTGTCTCAACGCTGCTGATGGTCGCGATTCCCGCCCAGGTCGCAGCAGTCGAGAACATCCGCGTTGTCTCCCCCAAGCCTTCGACCGAGGTCCTCGCCGCAGCGGGAATGCTCGGCGTCCGCGAGTTCTATCGCGTAGGCGGTGCGCAAGCGATCGCCGCCCTCGCCTACGGCACAAAGACCGTCCAGCGTGTCGATAAAATCGTAGGCCCCGGAAATGCCTACGTCACCACGGCCAAGAAGCTGGTCTCGTTCGATTGCTCGATCGATTTCCTGGCCGGCCCCACCGAAGCCGTCGTGCTCAGCGAATCCGGCAATCCGAAATTCATCGCCGCCGATCTTGTATCGCAAGCCGAGCACGATCCCGATGCCTTGTCCATCTTCATCACGACAAACCAGAAGCTCGCCGAGGCGGTTGCACTCAGCATGGACGAAGCCGCGCGCGACAATCCGATCGCCAGGAAATCTCTGCAGCGTCAAGGAGTCATTCTCCTCGCCACATCCCGTGAAAAAGTTCGCGACTGGGCGAACGCCCTCGCGCCCGAGCACATTACCATCGCTCGCGAAGACCTCCGCTACATTCGAAACGCCGGCTCGATTTTCGTTGGCGACTACTCCCCGCAAGCCGCGGGCGATTACGCCTCTGGCCCCAACCATGTTCTACCCACCTCTGGGCAGGCCCGCTTCCGCGGCGGCCTTAGCGTTCTCGACTTCATTAAGCTCATAACCGTCCAGGAACTCACCCGCAACGGCCTGAAGCAAAAACGAAGGACCGTCGAAACTCTTGCTCAGGTCGAAGGTCTCCGGGCCCATGCCGCATCCGTCAGCGTGAGGTACGCTCATGATTAAACCACGCAACGCCGTAAGCACCATCCCGGCCTACCATCCGCCACTGGCTGGCCGTGAAGGACTGCGCCTCGACTTCAACGAAAACACCGTCGGCTGCTCTCCCCGCGTCATAAACCGAATTCGCTCCCTCACGGCAGAAGACCTCGCCCGCTATCCCGAGCGCCAACCACTCGAAGCAGCGGTCGCCAACTCTCTCGGCGTATCTGACTCGGAACTCTTGCTGACCAACGGAGTCGATGAAGCAATTCATCTCCTCTGCCAAACCTATCTCGCCCCTGGCAACGAAGCCCTCATCGTGGTGCCGACATATTCCATGTACCGCATCTACATGAGCGCTGCCGGAGCCCAAGTCGTCAGCATCCCCGCCGATAACGATTTCCAACTTCCGCTCGACGCTCTTCGCAGCCGCATCACCGATCGCACCCGCCTGATCGCCATCGCCAACCCCAACAATCCAACTGGGAGGCTTACTCCTGCCGAACAACTGCTTGAAATCGCCCACTCCGCCCCGGCCGCCGCGATCTTGATCGATGAAGCCTACTTCGAATTCTGCGGACAGACTCTTCTGCCCCACCGACGCGAGTATCCCAACCTTTTCATTACCCGCACGTTTTCCAAAGCCTACGGTCTGGCCGGTCTGCGCATCGGAGTTCTCATCGGCGATACGGAGCAGATGCCTTCTCTCCGCCGCGTCTGTTCCCCCTACAACGTCAACGCCGTCGCGCTGGCATGCCTGCCAGAAGCTCTCGCCGATAAGAACTACATCGAGCGTTACGTGACAGAAACTCTGCAATCGCGCGCGCGCCTGGAAAGTACACTCAAATCCCGCGGAATCCGATTCTGGCCCAGCCAGGCTAACTTTGTCCTCGCGCGCATCGGCTCCAGCAAGTCCGATTCACGAGCCTTCGTCGAGCAGATGCGCCGGCGTGGCATCCTTGTCCGTGATCGCTCGGCCGACCACGCCTGCGAAGGCTGCGTGCGCATAACTCTCGGCACCGAACAGCACACCAATCGCCTGTTGGCTGCGCTTGACGAAGTCCTCGAAAAACTTTCCATCCCGCAGGGAGCGTCACGCTCATGAGAAAAGGTACCGTCAACCGCATCAGCAAAGAGACTCAGATCCAGGCCTCGCTCACCATCGAGGGCCGCGGCCGCTACGAGGTCTCCACCGGCATCCGCTTCTTCGACCACATGCTCGAACTGTTCGCCCATCACGGAGGCTTCGACCTCAAGCTAAAAGCCCGCGGCGACCTCGACGTCGATCAGCACCACACTGTCGAAGACGTCGGGATCGTGCTCGGCCAGGCCTTCGACAAGGCCCTCGGCACCAAGCGCGGCATCCTGCGGGCCGGATACTTCCTCATGCCCATGGACGAGACGATGGGCATGGCCGCTGTAGATTTCTGCGGACGCACCGCCGCCGTCATCGATACAAAGGTCCGCACACGCCTCGTTGGTGATCTCCAATCCGAATTGGTCGACGACTTCTTCGAAGGCTTCGCGCGTGGCGCACGTGCCAATGTTCACGCCCGCGTGCTCTACGGCCGTTCCAGCCATCACAAAATCGAGTCCCTCTTTAAAGCCTTCGCCCGTGCCCTGCGCGCCGCCTGCTGGCGCGATCCCCAGATGATCCGCTTGCTTCCCAGCACCAAAGGAGTTCTCTGATGATTGCCATCGTTGATTACGGCGCCGGCAATCTCGTCTCCGTGAAAAAGGCGCTCGACTGGGTCGGACAGGATTGCGCCATCACGTCCGATCCCAGCGAAGTTCGCCGGGCCTCCAAGATCATCCTCCCCGGCGTCGGCCATTTCGCCTCGACCGCCACTCTCGCACGCTCGGGCCTGCAAACCGCCATCACCGAGGCCATCGAGCGTAGAGTTCCATTCCTCGGCATCTGCGTCGGCATGCAGTGGATGTTCGCCGGCAGTGAAGAATCACCCGAAACCCGCGGTCTGGGCCTGTTTCCGGGCACTTGCGCCCGCTTCCCCCAGACCGTGAAATCACCCCACGTCGGCTGGAACCAACTCGAGATCGCCTCAACCTCTCGCCTGTTCCGTGGCCTGCCGCCGTCTCCATTCGTGTACTTCACGCACTCCTATCACGCGCCCCTCAACGGCACGACGGTTGCAAGCTGCGAATACGGTGGGAAGTTTTCGGCAGCGATTGAGCGCGATCTTCTCTTCGGCGTCCAGTTTCACCCGGAAAAATCCGGCGACACCGGACTCAGACTCCTCGCCAACTTTTGCGCGATCTGACATGTTGACCAAACGCATTATCGCCTGCCTCGACGTCGACGACGGCCGCGTCGTCAAAGGCGTTCAGTTCGTGAATCTGCGCGATGCCGGCGATCCCGCCGAACTCGCGAAGCGCCATAGCGAATCCGGCGCCGACGAGATCGTTCTCCTCGACATCTCCGCCGCTCACCAGCGCCGCGCCACCCTGCTAGACACCGTTCGCCGCACCGCCAAAGAAATCTTCATTCCCTTCACGGTCGGTGGCGGCATTCGCACCTTGCAGGAGGCCGCCTCCGTCTTCTCCGCCGGCGCCGACAAGATCAGCATCAACTCCTCCGCCCTCGCCAATCCCGCGTTGATCACACAAATCGCCGAGCGTTTCGGCTCACAAGCGGTCGTCGTCGCCATCGACGCCAAACGCCACAACGGCTCGTGGCAGGCCTTCACCCACGGAGGCCGCGTCTCCTCCAATCGCGATGCCGTGGAATGGGCTCTGGAAGCCGAGTCCCGCGGCGCCGGAGAAATCCTTCTCACTTCTATGGACCGTGACGGCACCGCCTCCGGCTTCGATTGTGAATTGACTCGCGCCATCGCCGATCGCCTGCACATCCCGGTCATCGCCTCCGGAGGTGCCGGCGGAGCCCCGCACTTCGTCGAAGTCTTCCGCGAAGGACACGCCGACGCCGCCCTCGCCGCCTCCATCTTCCACTACGGCCTCAGCTCGCTCGGTTACCTCAAGCAGCACCTCCACGACCAGAACATTTCCGTGAGGTGGCCGTGCTGATCCCCTCGATTGACTTGATGGAAGGCAAAGTCGTGCAACTTGTCCAGGGCACCCGCAAGGCCCTCGAGTTCGACAACCTTCAACCCTGGATCGATCGCTTCTCGAAATATCCACTCGTGCAGGTCATCGATCTCGATGCCGCGATGGACCGCGGCAACAATCAGAATCTAGTCCGCGAGATCGCCCGCCAGATCCCCTGCCAGGTCGGCGGAGGCATCCGCTCAATCGATTCCGCCCGCGCTACGCTCGATCTCGGAGCCCGTCGCGTGATCCTCGGCTCGTCCCTCATCTCGCAGGGAGCAATCAACGTCTCCTTCGCCCGCGACCTCTCCGCCCAACTCAGCCCTGAAAAGCTCATTTTCGCCGTTGATTCCCGCGGAGGCTACGTTTCCATCAAAGGCTGGCAGGAATCTACTCCCATCAAAGCCGCCGACATGATGCGCGCGCTCGATCCCTTCTGCGGCGCGTTTCTCTACACCCACATCGACACCGAGGGATTACTTAAGGGAATTCCCATGGAAGTTGTTCGCGAAATGCGTAATGCCACCTCGCGCCGCCTGATCGCCGCCGGCGGCATCCGCAGTCAGGAAGAAGTCGACGCCCTCCACGCCATCGGCGTCGACGCCGTGGTAGGCATGGCAATCTATCGGAACCTCATGCCAGCCTGAACCGTCCTCCATGGATATCAGCAAGCCGTCAATTCAAAGCGCTTTTGAGACAGATTCGGAGTTGTCAGAAGGGATTTGAAATCTTGAGGGTGCCCCACCCTTGTCGCGTTTTATGCGACAGGGTGGGGATTTTGACTTTCATGACATGGCTTCAGCCCAGCCTTCACTTCGCCCCAGTCACCGACTGAACCTCAATCACACCGCCGTTCTCCTCGCCCTTCACTTGCGCGCGCGCCTGTTGGCTGGCCAGCTTGTCGAGAGTGTCGGCCACCGACTGATCTTTGAAATTCAACACGTACACCTTATCCCCGACCACCAGATCGTACTTCGATCCCCTCTGGATGCAGGTCCGAAGACAGGAAATGTCATCGCCATCCATCGTATGCTTCACGCCGCACACCGCATCTCCCACGATGCCGGTAAAGCTTTGAAGCTTCGCACCAAACGCAGACGATGCCACCAACACCGCCGCCAGAACAATCACACTCGCGCAGACACTCCCCTTGAGCGAACCAACTTTCATGAGACCCTTTTCTCCTTTGAGCCTATGCGATGATGTCGTGAATCACTTCCCCTGAAACGTCAGTCAGCCGGAAATCGCGCCCGCTGTATCGATACGTGAGCTTCGTGTGATCGATTCCCAGCAGATACAAGATCGTGGCATGGATGTCGTGCACGTGTACCGGCTTCTCCACTGCCTTCCAGCCGAAATCATCCGTCGCGCCGTAGGCCATACCTCCCTTGATGCCGCCGCCCGCCAGCCACATCGTGAATCCGTGCGGATTGTGATCGCGCCCGTTATGCGTCTGCCCGCCCATGAACCCGCTGCCCATCTCCACCACCGGCGTGCGCCCGAACTCCGACCCGCACACGATCAGCGTATCGTCGAACAACCCGCGCGATTTCAGATCCTTGATTAACGCCGCAAACGGCTGATCTGAATCGTGGGACGTCTTGCGATGCAACTGGATATCGAAGTGATGATCCCAGGGATCGCCCTTCGCGTAGTACACCTGCACCATGCGCACCCCGCGCTCGACCAGCCGCGCCGCCGTCAAACACCCACGTGCCGTGCTTCCCTCCCCATAAAGCTTCTGTACCGCGTCGGTTTCTTTCCTCACGTCGAAAACGTCGGGAGCTTCCGTCTGCATCCGGTAAGCCGTCTCCAGCGCCGAGATCGTCGCCTCCAGTTGCGGATCGTGAGCCTTCGTCGACGTCATGTTTAACTGGTCCAACTGGGTAATCAGATCCAGTTCCTTCTTCTGCTGGTTTAGATCGAACATCTCGTTGTGAATGTTCGGAATCAGCTTCTGCGGATCGAACTCCTTCGAGTGCACGTCATCGGTCACATACGTGCCCTGGTACATCGGCGGCAGAAACGCCGAATTCCACAGCGGAGGCCCCACCGTCGTCGGCACGTCCGGACACAACACCACAAAGCTCGGCAGATTCTTGTTCTGCGTCCCCAGTCCATACGTGATCCACGATCCCATCGACGGCCGCCCCGCGACATTCGCCCCCGTATTCATCATGATCATGGCGGGCTCGTGGTTTGGTATCTCCGTGTACACCGACCGCACCACGCAGATGTCGTCAATGCACTCGCCAATGTACGGAAAGAGTTCGCTGACCTCAATG
>Ga0209698_10001544_pt1 | contig 26587 bp, 27 predicted proteins | sample LitLauG_LLR_2012_FD_187203 | JGI IMG/M metagenome (GOLD analysis project Ga0209698, IMG submission 187203) | Freshwater sediment microbial communities from Pennsylvania, USA - Little Laurel Run_MetaG_LLR_2012 (SPAdes) (version 2) | ecosystem: Environmental > Aquatic > Freshwater > Creek >... | reverse complement strand
GGATTTGAACCCGCGACCTCCGCCTTGACAGGGCGGCGTGCACTCCGAGCTGCACCACAGGTCCTCGGTGTTCCCAAAGCCGAGACTTTGAGACGCGAATGATTAGTCTAACCGCTGCGACCACCCCGTCCGAAGGGTCACTGCTGGCGCACCAGACAAAAGGGGTGGCCCACCGGATCGAGGTACACCCGAAAGGTCTCTCCCGGTTGGTGGTCGGCCTTGGACGCTCCGACGGAGAGCACGTGCGCCTCACCGGCGTCCAGGTCGCCCACCGTGAAGTCGAGGTGCGCTTGCTGCGGCACGGCCCCCACGGGCCAGGTCGGCGCCACGTAGTCGGGGACCCTCTGGAAGGCCAACGTCGCGCCGCTGTCGATGACCAGTTCGATCCACGTGACGTTCTCGGGCGCCACGTCGCCGAGCGGCTCGACGTGCAGTCCGGTGACGCGCGAATAGAACGCGGCGAGTGCGAGGGGATCGGGGCAGTCCAGGGCGAAGAGTTGCAGGCGTGCAAAACCGCCCGGGGGTGTCGGGGCCGTCATCGGGCCATGGTACCCCGGTGCGCCGGGACGCTGCCATGAGGTCCTCAGTACAGTGGTGGGGGTGACACGGCGGGCTCCCAACTTGATGCACCCGGCGCGTTGGGGCGAGTGGATGCGCTCCCTGGTCGCGCTGGCCGTTGCCGTGGCGCTGATGGAAGAAGCCATTCATCTGCATCGCCTCTATCGCGTCGCGCACCATCACACCAACGCCGGGTGGACGGTGGCCGTCTACGCCCTGGTGGTCGGCCTCATCATCGCTGGCACCATCACCATCCGCTGGCTCACGCTGTGCCTGGGGAAATTGGTGACCGCGCAGTCGGGCATCGCCGCGGGCGCGGTGGTGCGCCTGGTGGCGACGGGGCTCGGGTACGTCTTGTTGCTCTTCGCCATCTTCGCGGTCTTCGGCCTCTCGGTGCAGCGCCTGCTCATCGGCGCGGGTCTCGCGGGCATCATCGTGGGCATCGCCGCTCAGCAGAGCCTGGCCAACATCTTCGCGTCACTGGTGCTGCTCTTCGCGCGACCCTTCCGGGTGGGTGAGGACATCGTCATCCGATCGGGCGCCCTCGGGGTCGTGGAGGGCGAGGTGCGCGGCATCGGACTCACCTACGTCACGGTGCGCACCTCGACCGGCGTCTTGAAGGTTCCCAATTCGGTGATGCTGGCGTCCGGCATTGGACGCCACACGCCCCACCCGCCGCCCGACGGCGAAACACCCGCGACGCACTAGAGCACCGACACCGCTAGCGACGCACTCGCGGCGCGTCGTCGTGGCGGGGGCCACAGTCGCGACTCGAATGACTCGCCGCGCAGTCGTCGCAGAGCAAGATCAGCGCACGGCACGCGAGGTTGGCGCAGTTGTAATAGTGGCTCGTCGGCGCCTGGCAACGCTCACAGCGACCGAGCACCGTGACGTCAGGCCCGAACTCCTGCGTGAGTCGCTCGTCGAAGACGAAGAGCGATCCTTGCCAGAGTCCGCGATTGGCGTATTCCTCGCCGTATCGCACGACGCCCCCTTCGATCTGGTAGACCTCGTGGAATCCGCGCGCCGTCATGACCGCACTCAACACTTCGCAGCGCACCCCGCCCGTGCAGTAGGTGACGATGGGGCGCGACTTGAGGTGGTCGTACGCGCCGCTGTCGAGGATCCTCACGAAATCGCGCGTGGTCTCGGCGTCGGGCACCACGGCGCCCTGGAAGCGTCCGATGGCCGCCTCGAAGGCGTTGCGGCCGTCGAAGAAGACCACCTCCTCACCGCGGCGCTCGACGAGTTCGTGCACCTCACGTGGTGACAGGTGCCGACCCGTGCCCACGACGCCGGTCTCGTCGACCCTGAGTTCGTCGGGCGCACCGAAGGAGACCACTTCGTCACGAACCCTCACCCTCAGACGCGGGAAGTCGCGGCCGGTCCCCTCGGACCATTTGACGTCGAGCCCGTGGAAGCCCGGGTACGACTTGGTGGCGCTGACGTAGGTCTTGAGCGAGGCCATCGCGCCCCCCACGGTCGCGTTGATGCCGTGGTGCGAGATCAGGATCCGGCCCGTGAGCCCGAGCGACTCGCACAGGGTGCGCTGCCAGAGGCGGATCGCCTCGGGGTCGCGCAGCGGCGTGAATCGATAGAACAGGATGACCTTGGGCTCGCGCACGGTCGCGACGGCTGGTGATTCGTCACCCACGCGACGAGTGTATCCACCGGTCTGGCTCACGTCGTGCGACGGCGCAACGTGGCAGAACCGACGACCAAGGCTCCGGTGATGTAGGCCACCATGATGGCGAATTGCTCCGCGTAGTACGCCGTGGACTGCATCGGCGTGATGGCGTGCACCGCCGCGGTCATCGGCAAGACGTTGGCCACGTCGCGCAGGGCCGTGGGCAGTTGGGCGAGCGGCACCATCAGTCCGCACAACAACAACTGGGGCAAGATGAAGGCCGGCATGAACTGCACGGCTTGGAACTCCGTCTTGGCCAGGGCGCTCAAGGCGAGACCAAAGGCGGTGCCGAGCAGGCCCGCGCACAGGGCCACGACGCTGATGCGCCAGGGAATGCCCTGGTGGGTCAGCCCGTACCACGTGTAGGACAGCGTCGAGACCAGGGCACTCTGCACGATGGCGACGACGGCGAAGGCTCCGGCGTAGCCCAGGATGAACTCCGCCTTCGCCAGTGGCATCGTCAAGAGTCGTTCGAGGGTGCCGTTGGTGCGTTCGCGCAAAGTGGTGACCGAGGTGACGAGGAACATCACGGTGAGCGGGAAGATACCCAGCAGGCGCGGACCGAGCGCGTCGAAGTTCCCCGGGCGATTGACCAAGCTCCACGCGAGCAGCCCCACCAGGAGCGACGGCACCGCGAGCAAGAGAGCGATGGTGCGCGGATCGTGGCGCAGTTGTTGCATGATGCGCCGCATCGTCAGCCACGTGCGCCGCGCGCTCACGACGAGCCCTCGATGAGTCGCACGAAGGCGTCGTCGTAGCCGGTCGACCCGGTGCGTTCGAGCAATTGCGCTGGCGCACCATCGAAGAGGAGTCGGCCCTCGCGCAGCAGCAACAAGCGTTCGCAGCGGGCCGCTTCGTCCATCACGTGACTCGAGACCAGCACGGTCGTGCCGTCGGCGACCAGTTGGGCGAAGGTGCGCCACAGGTCCTGGCGCAGGACCGGGTCGAGGCCGACGGTCGGTTCATCGAGGATCAGCAACGGCGGCGCACCGAGCAGCGCGACCGCCAGCGACACCCGCGAGCGTTCGCCGCCCGAGAGCGACGCCACGAGACGGTCTGCGAAGGACCGCAGGTTCACGATGTCCACGACGCGTTCGACCTGGGACCCGTCGAGACCGAGGACCCCCGCGAAGTACGTCAGATTCTCGCGCACGCTGAGATCGAGGTAGATGGACGACCCCTGGGCCATGTAGCCGACGCGCCGGCGCAGGTTGCGCGAACCGACCCTTTCACCCAGGGCCAGGGCGCGCCCGCTGGTGATCGCCTGCACCCCGAGCAGCGAGCGCATCAGGGTGCTCTTGCCGCTGCCGCTCGGTCCCAGCAGCCCGACCAGGGTGCCGGCGGGGACGTCGAAGCTCAGGGATTTGAGGATCTCGTGGTGTTGTCGCACCACCCGCAGTTGGGTGACCTCGAGGGCGGGTGCGTTCGTCATCTCTCCCGCGATGGTACTCGCGCGTGCGGTGGCGTCAGAGAGAGCGCAGGCGCGCCGCGATGACCGAGAGCAACTGGTCGACGTCGCCCTCGGTGGCCAAGGGGTTCATGAAGGTGAACTTGAGCGCGGCGCGACCGTGGATCTCGGTGCGACCGAGCACCATGGCCCCCTCGGCCAGGAGGTCTTGTTGGACCCGTCGCAAGTCGTCGGGCTCGTGACCCGGTGCGTCGAAGACGCAGGTCACCGCCGACGCGGGTGCCAGGAGTTCGAAGTCCTCGCTCGCGGCGATGGCCGACGCGGCGTACGCGCTGAGCGAGACCAGGTAGTCGAGCATCGCGGCGAACGTGGTGCGCCCGATGGCGCGCAGCGACGCCACGACCTTGGCGGCGTCGAAGCGGCGAGAGGTGTCGAGTGAGCGACCCACCAGGTTGACCATGCCGTCACGTTCGTCGCCGCGGTCCAGGTAGTTCGAGCGCACGCGCAACAGGTCGAAGCGCTCCACGTCACGCACGACGAGGGCCGAGGCGTTGAAGGGTTGCCACCAGAGCTTGTGGAAGTCGATGGTCACCGAATCGGCCCGCTCGAGTCCGGCCAGTCGCCCCCGCAGGGCGTCGGACATGATGAAGGCCCCGGCCACGGCCGCGTCCACGTGGAACCACGCACCGAGGTCGTGGGCCCGTTGGGCCAGCGCGGCGAGTGGATCGATCGCCCCCAGGTCGGTCGTGCCCGCGGTGGCCGAGATCGCGATGACCACGAGTCCGTCTTCGCGCAACTGCGCCAGCGTGGCGTCGAGGGCCGTGACGTCCATGGCGCCGCGCTCATCGGTCGCCACCGTGATCACCGCGTCACGTCCCAGGCCCAGTTGGGCGGCGGCACGCTGCACCGAGAAGTGCGCTTGGTCCGAGGCGATCAGACGCCACGAACGCGCCTCGTCGGGCAGTCCCGTCTTCAACACGTCCACCCCGAGTTGGGCGGCGGCCCACGAACGCGCCAGTGTGAGGCCCAGCACATTGGAGGCGGTGCCCCCCGAGGTCATGATGCCCGACGCACTCGAGGGGAAACCGATGCGCCCGCCCAGGAAGTCCATCAGGTGCAGTTCGACCTCGGTGGCGGCGGGCGCCTGGTCCCAGGAGTCCATCGACTGGTTCGAACTGGCGATCGTCAGTTCGGTCACGACCGCGGGGACGACGGTGGGCGGGTGCAGGTGCGCGACGCAGGAAACGTCGAGGGGGCGCACACCGTGTGCCCACACCGCGGCCCCGAGTTCGTCGAGCACCGTGTCCAGGGCTACTCCCTCGTCCGGGCACACCTGCAGGGCCCGGACCCCGGCGCGCAGCTGGGCCGGCGTGAGGTCCGATCGGGGCCCGTCACCGTCGTGGTCGAGGGAGAGCACCGCCCGCTCGGCCGCGTGCGTCAATGCGGCCAGACCTCGCGCGTCAGTGCTGACGAAGAGGTCGCGCCACGTGGCGTGGTCGCTCAACGTACCGAGGTGGCCTGCTCGACGGCGAGCGCCAGTCGGCCCAGTCCCTCGTCGAGTTGCGACGCCTCGATCACCAGCGGCGTCAGGAGCTTGACGATCGTGTCGCCGGGTCCGCAGGTCTCGACGATCAGTCCACGTTCGAAGGCGTGGCGCGAGATGGCCGCCGCCAGTTCGGTGTCGCCGACGGCCAGACCGCAGAGCAGCCCGTTGCCGCGAACGCTGAAGCGACCGCCGCTGAAGTTCTCGGACATCGCCTCGAGGGCCGTGCGCACCGTGTGGCCGAACAGTTCGGTGTTCTTCTCGAGTGTCGAGTCGCTCCAGTAGTGCGCCATCATCGTCGCCGACGTGGCGAAGGCCAGGTTGTTGCCGCGGAACGTGCCCGAGAACTCACCCGGGTTCCACGTGTCGAGGCTGCGCCGCACCAGGTTGATGGCCATGGGCAGACCGAGGCCGCTGATCGACTTGGACACGCAGATGATGTCGGGGTCGAGCTGGGAGCCCTCGAAGGAGAAGAAGGGACCGGTGCGCCCGACGCCCGCCTGGATCTCGTCGGCGATGACCAGGATGCCGAGTTCGCGGGTGATGCGACGAACCTGGGCCAGGTAGGCCGGATCGAAAGCGCGCGCGCCGCCCTCGCCCTGGGTGGGTTCGACGATGACCACGCCGATGCGCTGGCCGTTGACCGGCGTGCGCAAGGTCGTCGCGAGGAGTTCGAGGTCCTGGTCGGTGACGTGCTCGACGAAGGGCAGCGCCACGAAGTCCTTCAGGTGCGCACTGGTCTCGCGACCGGCCATCGAGTCCGAGATCGAGGCGGCGCGGTAGCTCATGCCGTGGTAGCCGCCCGCGAATCCGAGCACCGCACGGTGTCCGGTCAGGCGCTGGGCGAGCTGCAATGCGGCTTCGACCGCGGTGGCGCCGGTGGGTCCGACGGTCTGGACGACCATGTCGAGCTGACGCGGCGCCAGGATGGTGCGTTCGATGGTTTCGAGGAAGGTGCGCTTCTCGGAGGTGAAGGTGTCCAGGGAGTGCAGGAGACGGCCCGCGCGCAGGTGCTCGATCGCGACCTCGACGAAGAGCGGGTTGTTGTGGCCGTAGGAGAGGGCGCCCGCCCCCGCGAAGAAGTCCAGGTACTCCTTGCCGTCCTCATCGGTGATGACGCTGCCCGAGGCCGAGGCGAAGACCGCGGGCCAGCGGCGGCAGTAGTAGCGCACGTTTGATTCAAGGGCGTCAAAGGGGTTCATCGCGGAATCCTCTCAGTCGGGGAGCATCGCCACTGAACGGTCCGCTCAAATTTTTGCAGGGGTATCGACTATAGCCGACGGGGGCAAATCGCACAATCACTTTTTTCACCCTAGGACCCCCACCCGGTGACGCCGCGCCAGAAAAGTAAAAACTTTGCGAGAACGAGGTGAGCAAAGGGTCGCTAGTTTGTGTAGCCGTGGCCCCGACTCACCTGCGCTCTCGCGTCCGCTGGACTCTGGCGGCCCTCGTGGTGGTGATGGTGGGACTCTCGCTGGCCCCTCGCCACACTGCGCACGAACCCGCGACCGCCACCGAACTGGTGCGCGTGGCGACGCTCTTCGACCACGACTACCAGTTCAACCTCGACGGCGCGACCTGGGACCGGTTCGATCGCGCGTCCCAGGGCGTGATCTCGAGGTCGAACTACATCCGCTGGCACCAGGAGTGCCCGGCCTCACCCGGTACGGCGACGGTCCTGTCGGCGAGAGCCCTCGCCGCAGGGTGGTGGATGGTGAACTACGAGATCGGCGGCGTGTTGTTGCACGACTACTGGCACCAGGTCGACGGTCGCTGGCGCTTCAGCCTGCTGCGCTCGAATCCTTCGGCCGCCGCCCTCTACGCCTCGACGTTCAGCGCCTTCGCCCGCGCCACGGGGTGTTCGGTCGGCTGAGGCCGGTTAGTGGCGGTGCTCGCGCACCAGTCGACGGTCGGGGATGATCCACATCAACGACAACAGGGCGTAACACGCGTACGACGCGAACGGTTGCACCAGGGCGAGCACGATGCCCGCGAGGGACACGAAGGGCGAGATGGTGCCCTTGATGTCGCGGCCGAGGGCCCGCACCAGACGCTCATCGTGGTGGTTCGCTCGCAAGATCGCGCGCACGAGGGCGAAGTAGGTCAGCGCGCTCGCCAGCGAGACGACGCCGTAGGCGAGGGCCGGGAAACTCGATCGAGCACCCTGACCCACCCACTCGGTCACCACCGGGACGAGTGAGAGGCAGAACAACAGGGCCAGATTGGTCCACATGACCCCGGTGCTGATGGTCGTGGTCATGCGCAAGAGGTGGTGGTGGTTGTTCCAGTAGATGCCGATCACCGTGAAGCTGAGCATGTAGATGAGCAGCGTGGGCAAGCGCTGTGCGACGAAGTGCCACGAATCGTGCGCCGGCGGGCGCAAGTTGAAGGCCATGACGGTGATGATCACGGCCATGACCCCGTCGCTGAAGGACTCGAGGCGCCGTGAGGAGATGACCTCGCCGTGCGAGTCATCGTCCGGCACCGGGGGCGTGGGCTGACCGCTCATCGCTTCAGTGTAAGCAAGCGCGGGCGATCGAGCGCGATCACCGCAGGTGCCGGGGCTTCGGGGGCGACGGTGCGAGGTGACTGCCTATAGTGACAAGGTGCGTCCCACGGTGGTGGCGCTCGAGTGAAAGCAGATGTGAGTCCGGGAGCGTAGACTTTCGCACTCCGAGATGTTCCCGCCGTCCCGCTGTGTCTCGCCCCTATCCATCAAACCCGTCCGCGACCGTGACGTCGACATCCGTCGACCGAATGGTTTCTCGCGGATGGCGAACCCGAAGGACCCTCAAGTGACCGATCCCGTCAACAACGTGGTGCACGCCGACGTGCCCGACCCGCGCCGTTGGTTCGCCCTCTTCGTCATCGCCATCGCCCAACTCATGGTGATCCTCGACTCCTCCATCGTCAACATCGCCTTGCCACACGCCGCGTTGCCCAAGGCGATGGGCGGTCTCAACATCGCGCCGCACAATTACCAGTGGGCGGTCACCGCCTACACCCTCACCTTCGGTGGGTTCTTGCTCCTCGGGGGGCGCATCGGCGACTACATGGGACGTAAGAAGGCCTTCCTCATCGGACTCCTCGGCTTCGCCGCCGCGTCACTCCTCGGCGGGCTCGCCCAGAGCCAGCAGTGGCTCTTCGGCGCTCGCGCCCTGCAGGGGGTCTTCGGAGCGCTGCTCGCGCCCGCGGCGCTCTCACTGATCTCGGTCACCTTCACCGACTCCAAGGAGCGCGCCAAGGCCTTCGGCGTCTACGGCGCACTCTCGGGCGTGGGCGCGGCGATCGGACTGATCGCCGGCGGTCTCTTGACCCAATACCTCTCGTGGCGCTGGTGCCTCTTCGTCAACACCCCCATGGCCCTCATCGCACTCTTCTTGGCGATCCCCAACGTCAAGGAGTCCAAGGTCGAGGGCCACCCGCACTACGACGTGCCCGGCGCCCTGATGGCGACCGCGGGCATGGTGGCGGTCGTCTACGGCGTGAGCGAGGCGTCGATCACCAGTTGGGGATCCTTCAGCGCCTGGCCCTTCATCATGGTCGGCGCGTTGCTGCTCGGCGTGTTCTTCGTCATCGAAGCGTTGGTCAAACAACCGCTGTTGCCCCTGCGCCTCTTGGCGGACCGGGTTCGTGCCGGGGCCTACCTCACCCAGTTGTTGGTGGCGTTGGCGCTCTTTGGCATGTTCTTGTGGATCACCTTCTACTTCCAGGACATCCACCACTTCTCCGCGGTGAAGTCCGGACTGTTGTTCATGCCCTTCTCACTGGGCGTCATCGTCTCGGCCGGTGTCACCAGTCAGTTGTTGCCCAAGATCGGACCGCGTCCCCTGGCCACCGTGGGATCGCTGATGGCGGCCGTCGGTATGGCGCTGTTGTCGCTGCTGACCCCGACGAGCTCCTTCGTGCTGCACGTCATGCCCTCGTTGATCATCACGAGCCTCGGCCTGGGGCTGGCGTTCGTGTCGCTCGCGTCGACCGCGCTGTTCAACGTGCAGGGTCGTGACACCGGCGCGGCGTCGGCGGTGCTGTCGACCGCCCAGCAATTGGGCGGCTCCTTCGGGACCGCGATCCAGAACACCATCGTCGTGAGCTCGGCGAGCGCCTTCACGGTCGCCGCCCTGCACAAGGGCACGCAAGCCGGTCCCACCCTCGCCGCGGCGGCGAGCGTGCACGGCTACGACCAGGCGTTCCGCTTCGGTGCGGTGGTCTTCGTGGTTGCCGCGGTGGTCTTCTTCTTCACCGTGAACATCGATCGACACCACTTGGCCCAGCACGACGAGGCGCCCACGGTCGCGCACTGAAGCCCGCGGCGTGGCCGCGCTCAGGGGATGCGGATATCGTGGACGCGCGCCGCTTCGATGCGCTCGGCGTTACTCAACTGGTCGACCGGGATGGGCGTGACCATGCTCCAGTGTTTGCCGACGGGGCAGTGTTGATAGCGCTTGTTGCCCAAGCGCACTGATTTGAAGGACGCCCCTGGCACCCACATCGTCGTGAAGAGATGATCCTTCGCGCAACGCACCACTACGTCGCTCGTGCCGGGCCTCTTGATGCCACGGCGTCTCATCGAGCGGGTGGCCAGCCAAATGATGAGCGCGGCCACCAGGGCAACGCCGAGCAACGTCACGGTGAGGACCATGACTTGAGATTATGCCTCGCGGATGAGGACCAAGGTCCATTTCCGCGTCGCCACGAGAACTATCTCCTCACCGCGACGGCCCGTGCGACGACGTGTCAGAGGCGACGTCGGCGCTTCGGCGAGGTCGCCACGGCACGATGGCCGACACGCGACGCTGGTAGTCGCGGTACTCGGGGTACTTGCTCGAGGAGATCCGCTCGGTGAAGCGGGTGGAACCGACGAAGAGCAGGGTCAAGAGGAACGCGCCCAGCACCGTCCACGGCCACCACGAGCGAGCGGCGAGAGCGCCGAAGCCGGCGACGACCCACCACTGGGCGATCTCGAAGAAATAGTTGGGATGGCGCGAGTAGCGAAAGAGGCCCTCGCGCAAGAAGCCCGGGGAGTGCGTCTCGTCGCGGGCACGTTGCTTTTTTACCTGGTGAAAGCGCCACTGCTGTTGGTCGGCCACCGTCTCGCCCGCCAAGAATGCGACGAAGGACACGCTGAGCACGACGTCCCACGGGCCGAAGGGGGTCGCGCGATGCTGGTACGCGCTGAGGGCCGGCAGGGCGATGAGTACCAGGAGGGCGTTCTGGTAGAGAACGATGAAGAACAGGTTGAACAATTGGAACTGCCCGCGGGTCATGGACTGGCGCAGCACCCCCCAGCGATAGTCCTCGACACCCGAGTAGCCGCCCTTGCGCGCGAAGTTGTAGGTGAGGCGAAGACCCCAGAGAGTGGTGAGTATCGCCATCGTGGTGAGGCGGGCATTGGCCACGTGGGCGTGGGCCGCGAAGACCCAGACGTAGATCTCGGGCAGGATCGACCACAGGCGGTCCACCCACGAGGTATCGCCGCTGACGAGCGACGCGACCCACGCCGCGGCGCACGCCGTGCCCGCAATCCACCCGACCCACGCCAGTGCGCTCACGCCAGTCAGATTAACGACGAGGTCGCCCTCAGGACGTCACGGGTCCCACGAACTCGACGAGGATCTCGGCGAGCGAGGTGGGCGACAGGGGTGTGAGGTGGTTGGTCTGCATCTCGCAACTGAAACCGTCCATGACGAGGCGGCGCGACGAGGCCGCTCGGACGATCGCGGGCAAGAAGCGGTCCTGGGCGATCTGGCGCGAGAGCTCGTCGTGCTCGGCCTCGAAACCGAAGGACCCCGCGAGTCCGCAGCAACCGACGTCGAGCACCTCGACGTCGAAACCGGCGCGGGTCAAGACGTTCACGTCCGAGGTCGAACCTCCCGTGGCGCGCTGGTGGCAGTGGGGGTGGATACTCACCCTCACGCCGGCGGCGCTCGTCGCGGGCGTCCAGTCGATCGCGTCGAGATGCTCGCTGAGGCTGCGGCTCAGCGCCGCCAGCGCGGCGCTGCGCGGATCGTCGCCGACCAGTTGGGGGAATTCGTCGCGGAAGCTCGCCAGGCAACTGGGCTCGATCACGACGATCGGCAGCCCTCGCTCGAGGAAGGGACCGAGGACGTCGAGAACCCGTCGGGCCGCCTGCGCGGCCCGGGTGAGCATCCCCGAGGCGAACAGGGTGCGTCCGCAGCACGCCCAAGGTCCCGGGATGGCCACCCGTTCGCCCGCGAGCTCGAGCACGCGCACCGTGGCGTCGGCGCGTTGGGGTGAGAAGAGGTCGCTGAAGGTGTCGGGCCACACGACGACCGAGGGGTGGGATTCCTCGCGCAATCGATCAGCTCGCGTCCCGCGTCGAAACGAGGGACGTGCGAAGCGCGGCGCGGTGCGCCGCACACTGAGGCCGGCCGCTCTCATGAGGGCGCGTCGCGTCAGCCGGCCCTGGGTGAGCAGATTGGTGAGTCGCGGTGCCCCGGCCCCCACGCGCCCGGCCCAGGGCAGCAGGCTCAGTGCGTAGGCCGATCGAGGACGTCGACGTCCTTGGTAGTAGTGGAAGAGGAATTCGGACTTGTAGGTGGCCATGTCGACGTGCGTCGGACAGTCCGAGACGCAGCCCTTGCACGACAAGCAAAGATCGAGCGCCTCGAAGACCTCGTCGTTGCGCCACGTCGAAGGAACCACGGCACCCTGGAAGAGCTCGGCGAGCAACTTGGCGCGCCCCCGGGTCGAATGGCGCTCGTCGCGGGTGGCGCGATACGACGGGCACATCACGCCGGCGGCGTCGCTGCGGCACTTGCCGACGCCGACGCATCGATCGACGGCCTCTTGCATCGAGCCGTGGTCGTGGGAGAAGGCGAATCCCGTGGCCAAGAGGTTCGACGAGCGATAACCCGGCCCGTGGCGCAGGTTGGTGTCGAGGGGAAAGGCGTCGATCAGCTTGCCGGGATTCATCCGTCCCCGGGGATCCCAGATCTCCTTGAAGCGTCGAAAGGCCTCGATCATCCGGGGGCTGTACATGCGCGTCAATAACTCGCCGCGCGACTGCCCGTCACCGTGTTCGCCCGAGAGGGAGCCGCCGAGGGACACGCACAAGTCGGCCGCGCGCTCGACGAAGGCGCGATAATCGGCCAGGCCCTGCGCGCTCGAGAGGTCGAAGTTGTTGCGGGTGTGCACGCATCCCTGGCCGAAGTGGCCGTACCAGGCGCCCGAGTAGCCGAACTCGGCCCACAGGTCGCGCATACCGCGCAGGTACGCCCCGAGATTCTCCGGCGGGACCGCGGCGTCCTCCCAGCCCTCGTAGTTGACCGGCTGGCCCGGCGGACGTGCCGTCGCCCCCAGCGCGGACTCGCGGATCTGCCACACGCGTTGCTGTTCGAGCTCGTCGCTGAGGACGAGCCCGGTGACGCTCGCGGGTACCGCCGCCAGCAGTTCGCGAGCGGCGTCGAGGGCCTCATCGAGTGACCCCGCCCCGATCTCGCACAGCAGCCAGCCTTGCCCGGGGGGCAACATCGTGAGGTTGCTCACGAACAGGTCGGCGCGTCGCATCTGTTCGACCAGGGTGGCGTCGAATCCCTCGAGGCCGATGAGGGGGAAGTCGCGCAGGCGGGCCACGTCGTCGGCGGCCGCGTAGATGTCCTCGTACCCGAGGACGACGAGGACCCGATGGCGGGGCCAGGGCGAGAGCGCCACGGTGATCTCGGTCACCAGGACGCACGTCGATTCCGACCCCACGACCGCACGGGCCAAGGAGAAGCCGTTCTCGGGGAGCAGTTGATCGAGGTTGTAGCCCGAGACACGCCGCGCGAGGTCCGGGTAGCCACCGGAGATCTCCTCGGCGTAGTCGGCGCGCAGCTCGCGCAGTTCGTGCACGATCCGGGCGGCGTCGGTTCCCGCCGGCGGCTCCGTCTCGCCCGCGCCGAGCTCCATGAGCTCACCTTGGTAGGTGACGACGGTCAACCTCTCGACATTGTCCACCGTCTTGCCGTAGTGCAGCGCGTGGGTACCGCACGAGTTGTTGCCGACCATGCCGCCGATGGTGCACCAGGCGTGGGTCGCCGGGTCGGGTCCGAAGGTGAGACCCTGGGCACGCGCGGCGGCGTTGAGCTCATCGAGGACGACGCCGGGTTGGACCCGTGCGATCCGGCGCTGTGCGTCGATCTCGATGATTCGGTTCATATGACGACTCACGTCGAGGACGACGGCCACGTTGCACGCTTGACCCGCCAAGGAGGTGCCGGCGCCGCGCGCGAGGATCGGTGCGCCGTGTCGCGCCACGACCTCGACGGCTCGTCGCACGTCGAGGTCGTCGAGGGGATAGACGACGCCCAGGGGCACCTGTCGGTAGTTCGAGGAATCGGTGGCGTAGATGGCCCGGGTCGCGCCATCGAAGAGGACCTCGCCGCGCACGACGTGACGAAGGTCGCGCTCGAGGTCGCGTCGCGTCGCCTCGTCGATGTCGGAGCGATCGACGTCGGAGCCGGGGAGGTGGGCGCTCATGGGACGAGGGTGCGCGACGACGCGCGCTCGACGCGTTCCGGCGACGACGCGACCGACGAGGTGACGACGCCACCCGGCGTCGTGGACAAGGTGTCGTGGGTGGGCACGGCGACTCCCCTGCGTGATCGAAGCGACAGACGTGGCGACTTACCAGTCGTCCCAGTGTGCCAGATGGACCTCGCGCCACGCCGACCTCGGTGCCGGAGGAGAGTGCGCCACTCGGGCCCGCGTGGTTGACTCGGTACGCTGGAGCGACGAGGTCGCCGCCGCGGGGCCGAGTCCTTATATTGGAAGACACAGCGCGCCAGCGCCACGCCGCGGCGAGAGAGGTTGAGCCTGGCTCATGGCGAAGGACGACGACCAACTGCGCGTGAGCGAGCCCAAGACCACGTCGGTGGGGATTGCCGGCGTGCGTCACGCGATGTCGTACGCCCTGAGCGAGATGGGGGTGCGACGCAGCGCCTCGACCCTCCTCTCGATCAATCAAGTCACGGGTTTCGACTGCCCCGGCTGCGCGTGGCCCGACCCGCCGGCGGGTGAGCGCAGCCATAGCGAATTCTGCGAGAACGGGGCCAAGGCCGCGGCGTGGGAGGCGACGCGCTCGCGGGTCACTCGCGAGTTCCTCGCCACGCATTCGGTGCGCGAACTACGCGCACTCGACGACCACGATCTCGAACGCGTCGGCCGCCTGAGCGAGCCGATGTACCTCGCTCCCGGCGCCGCGCACTACGCGCCCATTAGCTGGGCCGAGGCGATCGGCCTCGTCGCCGACCGGTTGCGGGCGATGTCCTCGCCGCATCGCGCCGCGTTCTACACGAGCGGTCGCGCGAGCAACGAGGCGGCCTTCCTCTACCAATTGCTGGCGCGGCGCCTGGGGACGAACAACCTTCCCGACTGTTCGAACATGTGCCACGAATCGAGCGGGTCGGCGCTGAACGAGACCATCGGCATCGGCAAGGGCGCGGTGAGCCTGGAGGACATCACCGACCACGCCGAACTGATCGTGATCGTGGGCCAGAACCCCGGCACCAATCACCCTCGCATGCTCTCGGCGCTCGAGACCGCCAAGCGGCGTGGCGCGCGCATCGTGACGATCAATCCGTTGCCCGAGGCGGGTCTGACGCGCTTCAAGAATCCCCAGAAGGTACGCGGCATCCTGGGCGAGGGGACGGTCTTGACCGACCGGTTCGTGCCCGTGCGCCTCAGCGGCGACCTGGCCCTGTTCGCCGGCGTCAACAAGGCCCTGCTCGAACGAGAGGAGGCCCGTCCCGGGACGGTGCTGGACCACGGGTTCATCGCCGAGTACTGCGACGGCTTCGAGGACGCGTGCGCCCAGTGGCGCCAGACGCCGTGGTCACTGATCGAGGCGCTCAGCGGCATCGCCCGCCCGGACATCGAAGCCTTCGCCGATGACGTGGTCGCGGCGCGCAGCGTGGTCGTCTGCTGGGCCATGGGCATCACCCAGCACCGCAACGCGGTGGCCACGATCCGCGAGATCGTGAACTTCCTGCTGTTACGTGGCAACATCGGGCGCCCCGGGGCCGGACCCTCGCCAATCCGCGGGCACTCCAACGTGCAGGGCGATCGCACCATGGGCATCTGGGAGAAGATGCCCGACGCGTTCCTCGAGCGACTCGGCGCCGAGTTCGGTTTCACGCCGCCGCGCGAGCACGGCTACGACACCGTGGACACCATTCGCGCCCTGCGCGACGGCCAGATCGACGTGTTCTTCGCACTCGGAGGGAACTTCGTGGCCGCCACCCCCGACACCGCCGTGACCGAGGCGGCCATGGCCCGGTGCGGACTCAGCGTGCACGTGGCGACCAAGTTGAACCGCTCGCATCTGCACCACGGACGCGAAGCGTTGCTGCTGCCCTGCCTGGGGCGCTCGGAGCGCGACGTCCAGGCGTCGGGCGAACAGTTCGTCACGGTCGAGGACTCGATGAGCATGGTGCACGCCTCGCGCGGGCGCCTCGAACCCGGTTCGCCACTCCTGCGCAGCGAGGTGGCCATCGTGGCCGAGCTCGGCCAGGCCCTCTTCGGTGACGACATGGGCTGGACCGAGATGCGTGACGACTACCGGGTGATCCGTCGCCACATCGCCGCCGTGGTCGAGGGCTTCGACGATTTCGAGACTCGTGTCGCCCACGCCGGCGGCTTCACCTTGCCGCGCGGCCCGCGCGACGCGCGCGTCTTCGCCACGGCCACGGGCAAGGCCCGCTTCAGTGTGAACCCGCCCGAGGCGCCCGACGTCGCGCCCGGCTACCTGTTGTTGCAGACGATGCGCTCGCACGACCAGTTCAACACCACCGTCTACGGCCTCAACGACCGCTACCGCGGTATCACCGGAGGGCGCCGCGTCGTCTTCGTCAACGCCGACGACCTGGCCGAACGCGGGCTCGTCGACGGCGACGTGGTCGACCTGGTGAGCGTGTTCCGGGGTGAGGAGCGCCGCCTCGCCGCGCTGCGTTGCGTGGCCTATCCCACGCCGCGCGGGTGCGCGGCGACGTACTTCCCCGAGGCCAACGTCCTGGTGCCGCTGGAGTCGACGGCGCTGGTCAGCAACACCCCGACGTCGAAGTCTCTGGTGGTGCGACTCGAACGCAGTGCCCCCCGCGACGACTGAGGAGGTGCGGCGCGCTAGGACGTGGTCGAGGGACTGACGCGCTGGGCGTGGGCGTAGATCACGAAGGACGGATCGCGCAGGAAACCCACCAGTGTCATCCCCGTCTCCTGGGCCAACTCCGCGGCCAGCGAGGAGGGCGCCGACACCGCGCAGAGCATCGCCACCCCGGCCATGGCCGCCTTCTGCACCAGTTCGAAGGACGCGCGCCCCGAGACCAGCAAGATGGTCGCGCGCAGGGGCAGTCGATCCTCGCGTAACGCCCAGCCCACCACCTTGTCCACGGCATTGTGACGACCCACGTCCTCGCGCAGGACCAGCAGTTCGCCGGTCGAGGCGTCGAACAGCGCGGCGGCGTGCAGGCCGCCCGTGGAGGTGAACAGGTCCTGGGCCTCGCGCAGGCGCGCCGGCAACGACACCAGAAGCTCCGGAGCCACCGTGACGACGTCGTCGCGAAGCTCGAAACGCGACGTGGTCCGTACCGCGTCGATGGACGCCTTGCCGCAGAGACCGCACGAGCTGGTGGTGAAGAAGGCGCGGGCCACGCTCGCGTCGGGTGGTGCCACGTCGGGGGCCAACGCGAGGTCGAGCACGTTGTAGCGGTTGACGCCGTCGTCTCCCGCGCCGTCGCAGTACTTCATCGTGACCAGTTCGCGCGCGTGCGAGATCACGCCTTCGCTGACCAGAAATCCCGCCGCGAGGTCGAAGTCATTGCCGGGCGTCCTCATGGTGACCGCGAGTGACTGGCCGTGCACGCGGATCTCCAAGGGCTCCTCCCCGGCGAGCGCGTCGCGCACCGACACGGGGGGTTCGCCGATCCGGATGCGCGAGACGCGGCGTTGGGGTGCGGCGCGGCTCATCGGTGCTCCTCTCTCGTGGCGGCCGACATCGAGGCACGAGGCGGCACTCGCAACGAGGTAGAGCCTAATGAGACCACGGCGTCGACCTCGACGACGGCGTTATCATGCGGCGATGACCTCCTCGACGCAGTGGATCCAGGACTTCGCCCTTCGACTAGGGGCGGAGCCGCCCAGCGAGCAGGATGTGGCGACGATCCTGCGTCTCGCGGGGGTGGCGGCGCACGCCTCCGAGCGCACCGCCGCGCCGGTCGCCTGTTGGCTCGCCGCCCGCCACGGCCTCGATCCGCAGCAGGCTCTGGCACTGGCCCGCACCCTCGACGCCGACGCCGACGCCGACGCCGACACCGACGCCGAGTCCTAGACGTCCAGGCCGTATCGATGCGCGTCGGCGGGCGTGTCGATGTCGTCGAACGTCTCGCGGCCGGTGATGGACCCCCACTGCGACTCGTCGACCAGGACCACCCCGGGCGCACGCAGGAGCGGGCGCAAGGACCGTTCACCCCCGCGCACGAGCTCGGCGGCGGTATCGAGGTCGGGACCGCTCCAACGTGCGAGGAGGGGTTGGGCGCGGCCCTCGACCACCGGCACGACTGATACGGGCGCGTCGAAGGCGGCGAGCCAGTGCAGCAGATCCGCGCTCAGCAGTGGTAGATCACACGCGACGACCAGAGCGTCGCCGCGGTGGCCGCGTTCGAGCAGGGCCCGACGGCCCTCGGCCACCGCGGCCAGAGGTCCCGCGCCGTGGGGGACCTCGCGCACGAACGCGAGACCCGAGGTGCCCGGGCCGACTTCGAGGGCGGTCTCGGACACTTGTTGCAATAGTCGACCGGTGCGACGAGCGATCGTCATCCCTTCGAGCACGAGTTGGGTCTTGTCGCGGCCCATGCGCCGGCTCGAGCCGCCGCTCAAGAGCAGCGCCGCCACCGCGCGGCCGGCGACGGGACCCGACGTCGTCACTCGAGGGCGTGCGCCGGTCGGTGCCAGTCGCCCGAGGAGCCTCCGCTCTTGGAAAGGACGACCGCTCCCTCGATGTGGGCCGTGGCGTCGAGGGGCAAGAGGGCCTGGAGGAGACTGAGCGCGGCGAACGAACATGCGCTGAGGGCCTCCATCTCGACCCCGGTACGCTCGACCGTCACCACCCTCGTGCGCACTTGTGCGCCGCGAGGGTGCGCGTCGATCTCGACGCGCACGTCATGCAGCGCCAACGGGTGACAGAGCGGGATCAGGTTGGCGGTGTTCTTGGCGGCGAAGACGCCGGCGAGTCGCGCGGCGGTCAGGGGATTCAGTTCGTGGTCGCTCGTCGCAAGGGTCCGTGGATCGCGCACGGTCACGACCACGCAGCCCGCGTCGGCGACCCGCCGCGTCGGCGCCTTGTCGGCGACGTCGACCATCTTGACCTTGCCCTCGTGATCGACGTGAGAGAGAGCCTCATCGCTCATCGTAAGGTCCCCTTGGTCGTCGGTGACGAGGCATCGCGCCCCTGGCTGCGATGCTACCCGGGGGTCGTGGCGTCGGGCGCGGCGATCAATGCCGCCAACGTGCCACGTCGGCCGGCGGGCGCCGAGAGGACCGCGCCGTCGCGACGTTAGGCTTCGGGCGTGCAAGTCGATGACCAAAGGCGTGGGTCCGACGCCGCGGCGCGCACCGCCGTCGGCCTGTCGGTGAAGCCCGCGGGGAACGACGACCCGGGGTCGTCGCGACGGACCCCGGTGCCGATGCCCACGACGGGACCGCTGGTGGACACCTACGGTCGGGTGCATCGCGACCTACGGATCTCGGTGACCGACCGTTGCAACTTGCGCTGTGTCTACTGCATGCCCGAGGACATGACCTTCATGGACCGGCGCGAGCTGCTGAGCTTTGAGGAGATCGCCCGAGTGGTGGGCGTCGCGCGGAGCCTCGGCGTGACGTCAGTGCGACTGACCGGTGGCGAGCCGTTGGTCCGTCGCGGGCTGGCGGACCTGGTGGCGATGATCGCGTCGTCGGGGGTCGAGGACATCTCACTCACGACCAACGCGATGCTGCTGGGGGCCCAGGCGCGATCCCTGCGTGAGGCCGGTTTGCGTCGCGTGAACATCAGTTGTGACTCGCTGCGACCCGAACGCTTCGCGGCGATTCGACGCCGCGGCGACCTCGCGACGGTCCTCGAGGCCATGAACGTCGCCGAGGCCGTCGGGTTGACCCCGCTCAAGGTGAACGTCGTGCTATTGCGCGGCGAGAACGACGACGAGATCGAGGACTTCGCCGCCTTCGCGCGCGAGACCGGTCGCGTCGTACGTTTCATCGAGTTCATGCCCCTCGATGCCCAGGGTCAGTGGGAGCGCGGACGGCTGGTCACGGGACGCGAGGTGTGGACGCGGATCAACGAGCGCTGGCCGCTTCGCGCGATCGAGGGTTCCTCGCACGTGGCCCCGGCGGAGCGGTTCACCTTCGCTGACGGCCGCGGCGAGATCGGTCTGATCTCGTCGGTCTCCGAGCCCTTCTGTGGGACCTGTGACCGGTTGCGACTCACCGCGGAGGGGTCGGTGAGGAACTGCCTCTTCTCCGACGACGAGCTCAGCGTGCGCGACGCGTTGCGAGCGTCGAAGGACGACGAGGTAGTCGCCACCTTGTTGCGTCGCGCGGTGTGGGCCAAGTTCCCCGGTCACGCCATCAACGAAGAGAACTTCCTCGCGCCGCGCCGTTCGATGTCGATGATCGGCGGCTGAGCGCTCCGTCGACGCGGCGCTCCGATGTCGTCGACGGTCGTTGCCATTGCTCGTGAACCCGGCACCCAGTAGGAAGTCGCGCGGACCCTTCGCACCGCCCCCGCGAGCTCGCTCGTTAGTCTGGGGGCCATGACGAAATACCGCGTCGGACAGGCCGCGCAACTGCTGGGGGTGAGCGTCGACACGCTGCGGCGTTGGGCGAGCGCCGGTCGCATCGCCCAGAGTGTGGGCGCCGACGGGCGCCGCTACTACGAGGGGACGGATCTGGCCACGCTGGCGGTCGAGATCGCCGCGGAGGTGGTGCCCCACCAGCCCCGGGCCCAGTCGGCGCGTAACCGGTTCGTGGGCATCGTGACCCGGGTGGTCAAGGACAAGGTGGTGGCCCAGGTGGAGATCCAAGCAGGACCGCACCGTTTCGTCTCGCTGATCACACGCGAGGCGGCCGATGAATTGAAGTTGGCGCCCGGGGTCGTGGTGGACGCGGTCGTCAAAGCCACGAACGTCGGTGTCGAGATCCCTGATCAGTTCTGACGCGCGTCGGTGGGGTCGTGATCGGCGGACCGTCGTGAGGCCGCCGCGGGCGACAACCTGAGGCTGTCGCCGTCGAAGAGGATGTCGCAGTGGTCGCCGACGCGAAGATCGTCGAGTCCACGACAGCGAGCCTGGATCTCCAGCGAGGCCGACACCGACACGTAGACGACGTAGGCCGTGCCGATGTCGGCGATGTCGATGATGGCGCCACGAAGGGTGGTGGGGGACGGAGCGCCCTCGGCCGAGGGCGACGCGAGCGAGAGCCTCACGTGCTCGGGGCGCACGCTGCCCACGACTGCCGTGCCCGGTGCGAAGTCGCTGTGCGCTCGAACGTCGGCACCCTCGATGCGGATGGTATCGGTGTCGACGACGGTAGCCTCGAGCAGATTCGTCATGCCCACGAGGCGCGCCACGTCGGCGTCGGCGGGTCGCGACATCACCTCGCGCACGCTGCCCGCCTGGACGAGATCGCCGTGGGCGATGACCATCAACTCCTCGGCGAGCAGCGCCGCCTCGTCGGCGTCGTGGGTGACCAGGACCGTCGACAGGTTCGTCTCTCGCTGGAGACGGCGAACGACGCGATGCATCTCGGCGCGCACCGGCGTGTCGAGCGCGGAGAACGGCTCGTCGAGCAGCAGCACTCGCGGTGCGTTGCACAGCGCTTGGGCGAGCGCCACCCGCTGGCGTTGGCCACCCGAGAGCTGCGCGGGATGACGCGACTCGAGGCCGCGAAGACCCAACTGGTCGCACCAGTAGTTCGCCCGTTCGTCGCTCGCGCGCCGCCCGAAGGTGAGCTGTTGCCAGACGGTGAGGTGCGGGAACAAGGAGAAGCCCTGGGCGACGTAGCCAACGGCTCGGTGTGACACGGGCTCGTCGCGCAGTGGTTGGTCGTTGCACCAGACGTCACCGCGCACGTCGCCCACTCCGGCGAGACTGCGCAACAGTAGAGATTTACCCGAGCCCGAGGCGCCCACGACAGCGAGGTGGCGCACCGGCGGGTGCGACAGCGCCAGGTGAAAGGAGCCCGCCTGAGCGCTCACGTCGAAGGCGATTCTCTGGGGCTCGAGCTCAACCGGGGCCTCGGACACCGGGCTCGTCGCGCGCGTGATGCGCCGTGGGCGCCGCGAGACGCGACTCAACACCACGGCGACGACGGCCACCGCGAGCGCCAGCGCCGTGGGAGCGAGCGTCGTCGCCAGTCCCACGCCGCTGAACTGGTTGTAGGTATAGATGGGAAGTGACGAGGGGTTGTAGGCGAGGACGACCACGGCGCCGTATTCGCCGAAGGCTCGCAGCCAGGTCATCAACATGCCCGCGCGGATGCTCGGTCCCGCCACGGGCACCGCCACGCGCACGAAGCGTGAGACGTCACCGTGTCCCAACGTGTGCGCGACGTCGAGGAGACCCTGGTCGAGGGTCGAGAACGCGGCGCGGGCGGCGACGATGACGAAGGGCGCGGCGACGAAGGTCATGGCGATCACGATGCCCGCGGGCGAGTCGGTGAGCCCGCGGTGAAAGAGTCGTCCGAGGAACGTATAGGGACCGATGACGTAGATCAAGACGATGCCACTCATCAAAGGCGGCAGCGCGAGGGGGATTTGGACGATGACGCCGACCACGGTGGCCAGGCGACTCGGCGATCGTGCCAACACGAAGGCGAGCGGAACGCCGAAGGCGGTGGCGAGAGCCAGGGAGACGCTGGCGCAGCTCACCGACATCCAGAGGGAGGGGAACAGCCCCGGTACCGAGAATCCCCGTTGGGGCGACGTCGCGAAGCGAACGACGAAGGCGACCAGGGGAAATCCCAGGTAGATGACGATCAAAGAGCCCAGCGCGAGCAGCGGCGCACCACCGGCGCGTCTCGGGTTGAAAAACGTCATGTCATGAGTATGGCGGTGATCAGGGTGTCACCGTGGTGGCGGGGACGATCGCGCTGACGCCCTCGAGGCTTAAGAGGTGGCGTCCCGTGGGGCCGAGGAGGAAGCGGATGAAGGCCGCGGCCGCGACGGGGTGCGGGGCATTCTTCAACGTGGCCACGGTGTAGTGGGCGAAGAGCCCGGTGCCGACCAGCGGCACCGTGGCGAGGTGGGCGGCGGACGCCTCCACTTGGTAGAAGAATCCGGCATCGAGTTGCCCGGCCTGCAGCTCGCCCACCAAGGACGTCTCGGTGAAGACGTTCGACGAGGACGTGGCCAGGGTGGCCAACGTGGGCTGGTCGTAACTCATCGCGACGCCGTCGAGGGCATCGACCGCCAAGACACCTTTGGGATCAGTGGCCGGATCGGTGCGTCCCAGGATGAAGCCCGGCCTGACCACGACCTTGTACCAGGGTTCGCGACGAAGCAGCGAGGCGAACGTGGACCGGGGGTTGTAGCCCAGGACCAATTGCGACGCTCCGAATTCGCGGTAGGAGGTCACCCAACGGCCATTGGCGGCACCAGCCAACGACGCGTCCGCCTTGGGTGAGGCACTGACGAAGACGTCACCCACCTGGGTGCCGCCCTTGATCTCGGTCGCCAGCGCTGATGAACCGTTGGCGACGCCGACGACGTGATAGCCCGTGGCCCTTTCGAACGCGGGCTCGATCTTTTGTTGCATGGCCGTCAGGAGCGAGCCCGCGAAGAGGACGTCGACGGGACCCGAATGAGCCGGCGCCGCTTGCGCGCTCGTGGCTGGGAGCCAACCGGCCCCCAGAGTGACCGCGATCGCCGCGGACATCGTGGTGGTCAGGGCGCGCATGCGGGTCGCGCGGCCCCGGACGCTCGAGTGGGTAGCCATGGGAACTCCTCGTTCGATGATCGTGAACTGTTTTGCAGTCATCGTAGGAGAATTGGGGCGCATTTGCGACATGAATCGTAGATTTTGACCACAAATGCGCGCCGGGAGGTGTCAACGGGTGTCGCACCCGTGGTGAGTGGCGCGAGAGGTTCAAATTAGGGTGAGTGCGTGCAGCCCAAGGACGAGGTCGATTGGATCGCCGTGAGCGAGAACCCCCTCGCGTGCGAGGACATCGCCGCGTGGGTGTCGCGTCCACACTGTGGCGCGGTCGTCACGTTCCTGGGTACGGCTCGGTCGAGTTCGACGACGGGCCACGACATCATCGAACTCGTGTATGAGACGAGCGAGTCTCTCGCCACCACTCGGATGGCCGAGGTGGTGAGGGTCGCTCGCGAACGCTGGCCCTCGGTCGTCGCCGTCGCGCTGCATCACCGCGTCGGCTCGGTCGCCCTCGAACAACCCGCGGTCGTCGTCGCGGTGTCCGCGCCGCATCGACACGAGGCATTCGAGGCCGCGCGCTACTGCATCGACGCCGTCAAGAAATCAGTGCCGATGTGGAAACGTGAGGTCTGGGAGGGCGGTTCGGCGTGGAGCCAGGAGGCCCAGACCATGGTGGAGGCCAGAGATGCGTGAGGCGACGCTCGCACGACTGATTCGTCGCGAGATCGTGCGATGATCAGTCTGGGCGAGGCCACGGCGTTCGTGATGAGCGACCTGGCGGCACTCGAGGTGGTGGACGTCGCTCTCGCCGACGCCCTCGGGTGCGCCCTCGGGGCCGACGTGGTCGCGAGCCAAGAGGTGCCGGGATTCGCCAATTCGTCGATGGACGGTTTCGCCCTTCGCGCCCACGACGTCGTGGCGACGCCGACTCGCCTGCGCATCGTCGACTCGATCTTCGCGGGCCAGGTGTCGACCCTGACGGTGGGGCCCGGCGAGGCGATGCGCATCATGACGGGCGCTCCCCTGCCTGCGGGCGCCGATGCGGTCTGCCCGGTGGAGGACGTGGTGGTCGACGACGACGTCGTGTCGATTCTCAAGGCGATGGGCGCCGGGGACTGCGTGCGCTTCGCCGGGAGTGACGTTCGCGTGGGTCAGCACCTCTTGTCGGCGAGCAGCGAGGTGACGCCCGCGGCGCTCGGCGTGCTCTCGGGTCAGGGGCACGTCGCGGTGGCGGTGCATCGGCGACCGGTGGTCGGCGTCCTCTCCACCGGCGATGAATTGTCGCGCACCACGGGCGACCTCGCGCCGGGTCACATCCACGATTCCAACCGGCCCATGCTCCTGGCGCTGCTGCGCTCGTCGGGATTCGACGCGCTCGACCTGGGCGTCGTCGCCGATGGCTACGACGCCATCAGGGACCGCCTGTGGCGCGCGAGCCACGAGTGTGACGCGGTGGTCTCGACGGGCGGGGTCTCCATGGGCGACGTCGATCACGTCAAGGCGGTCATCACCGACTTGTCCCAGGGCCGCGGCCGCGTCATGCAGGTCGCCATCAAGCCCGCCAAGCCCTTCGCGTTCGGACTGGTCGGACCCTCGTCCACGCCGGTGTTCGGACTGCCGGGTAATCCGGTGTCGACTCGCGTCAGCTTCGAGCTCTTCGTTCGACCGGCGCTGCGTCGTCTCGGCGGGCACGCGTACCTCGAGCGTCTCAGAGTGCCGGCGATCCTCGACGTGGACCTCGCGTCGCCACGTGATGAGAAGGTGCACCTGGTCCACGTGAGAGCGTCGTGCGGCGAGGATGGCCGGATCCACGTCCGCGACACCGCCGTGCACCTCTCGCACCTCCTCAGCGCCATCGTGTCGTCCAACGCCATCGCGATCCTCGAGCCGGGGCGTTCGTACGCACGCGCGCACGAGGTGACGCTGATGGTGCTCGACGCCGATTCGTTGGTCGCCGACTCGTTGGTGGCGCGGTGAGTCGGATCCTTCTCCTAGGCCCGGCCCGCGACGCGGCCGGCCTGCGAGAGGACGTGATTGACGCCTTGACCGTGGCCGACGTGCTGGCCCAGGCGGTCCAGCGTTACGGGGAACGATTCGCCGACGTGCTCTCGCTGAGTCAAGTCTGGGTCAACGGTGAAAAGTCGACGCCACAGCAGCCCGTCGGTCCTCAGGACGAGGTCGCGGTGCTGCCGCCCATCTCGGGGGGATGAACCTCACCCGCTCCCACGAGCAGGTCGAGCGCGTGGGGGATGAGTGTGAGCACGGCGTCGAGACACTCGAGCGCTGCCCTGGGTGAACCGGGCGTGTTGATGATCACGCTGCGACCGAGGGTGCCGCTGCGTGAACGCGACAACGCGCCAAAGGGACTGGTGGAACGCATTAGTTCATCGAATCCCGGCGCCGCTCGATCGAGCACCTGCATGGTCCCCTCGGGCGTCAGGTCCCGCGGCGCGAAGCCCGTGCCACCGGTCGTGACGATGAGCCCCGCGAATCCCTGGGACATCTCGCGCAGCGCTCTGGCGACCGGGCTGGTGCCGTCGGGGACGACGCGACGTTCGTCGACGCGAAAGCCCGCGGCCTCGAGTCGTTCCTGTAGGAGCGGCCCGGCCCCATCGACGCGTTGGCCGTCGCTCACCGAGTCCGAGACGGTCAGGATCTTCGCGTGATGGGCCACGCCACGACAGTAGGGGATGAGCACTCGCGACGCGTCATCACCTCCTGATGTGTACATTTGGCTGTGGACCAAGACGCGACGAGCGACGTGAGGCTTGCGGCGGGTGCCACGGAGCTCGTGGTCGCTCACAGTCGGGTCACGATGCGCGAGGAAACCGCACGACTCATTCGGTCCAACGAAATGAAGAAGGGTGACGTCCTCGGCGCCGCGCAGTACGCCGCGTTACAGGCGGCCAAGTCGGCGCCGGCGTATCTTCCTCTTCTCGCCGCAGGTACGACGCTCGCGCCACGAGTGGTCTTTGAGGTCGGCGACGATTACGTCGATGTCCACGTCGAGATGACGGGTCGGGGCCCTGAGTGCACCATGCCCGCGCTGAGTGCAGCGACGGCAGCGGCTCTCACGATCTTCGACATGTGCAAGGGGGTCGATCGAACGATGGCGATCAGTCGCGTCGCCGTCGACCCCGCCGTCGACCCCGCCATCGACGACGCTCAGGGGTCCTAGGGCCCGACCACGACGCCGACGAGCCTTGCGCGGCGTGACGTTGAGATCCGCCCGGCAAGGTCAGTACCGTAGGGGGATGAATATCGATCTGGTGACCATTGTCGTGCCCGACTACGACGAGGCGATTCACTTCTTCGTCGATGTCCTCGGACTCGATCTCGTGGAGGACAGCGCCTCGCTGACCAATGACGGTCGCGCCAAACGTTGGGTCGTGGTGCGACCGCCGCGCGCGCAGACCGGACTCTTGCTGGCTCAAGCCGATGGCCCCGATCAGGTCGCCGTCGTCGGGAAC
>Ga0209698_10001542_pt1 | contig 26609 bp, 28 predicted proteins | sample LitLauG_LLR_2012_FD_187203 | JGI IMG/M metagenome (GOLD analysis project Ga0209698, IMG submission 187203) | Freshwater sediment microbial communities from Pennsylvania, USA - Little Laurel Run_MetaG_LLR_2012 (SPAdes) (version 2) | ecosystem: Environmental > Aquatic > Freshwater > Creek >... | reverse complement strand
ATTATATTGCTCTAACAGATAAAGCGGAACCTCAATTTCCACATCTGCCAGCGGCGCTGTATCCGGTGTCTGCACGCTGACAAATTCCTCGGTCACATCACCAACCGCCACTCCTTCTGGCAACGGCCCTAACTGAACAAACCCAACCCGTCGAAGTACTTGGTCCAGCCGGTCATGTGCGAAAGCTGTCTGCAAATACAGCGAGGCGGCCTCTCGGATGGCTTCGACAGCCTCCTCCTTTGATTCTCCTTGCGAGAATATTTTGAGTGCCGGGCAGTGACTCACGAAAACGGACGCTCCCGGGTCATGCCGTAACTTGGTGTTGAGCTTAAACGTAATTTGTGGGAACATTTATCCTTTGTACCAGTAAAGTCTCTATACACCAACAGGATAGCAGAGTCAAGAGGATTTTAAAAGGCTTTTATTGTCTAAAGGGATTACCCGTTAGATAGCAGTTCCGTGAGGGTCCATACGCGATTCGTGATTCCTGCTTCCATCGCAGGCGTAACGCGCAGCGATCCGTGAATCCGGCAGAAATTGTAATACCCGAAGTGCAGAGCGATTGCGGCCCAATGGCTTTCGATTTTCTTGCTGAAGGCGTTGGTGAGCCGCGTCAAACGCCGGATCTGCATGCGCATCGTGAGGTTTTGCCGTTCCACGTGCGAAGTGCAGATCTTCGCCGGGTCCGGGTTCCCGCTGATTACAACTGGGACCGCCTCCACAATCTCGGCCGGGGAGTAGCGCTGTTCGTTCGCTTGGGGCTGAGAGTAAAACTTGATCAATTGCGCGTAGTCGCAACGGTCTAGGAGCATTTCATCGACGGCCGGCAGGTAGGCCTTTAGGCCATCCGTGGTCAGTTGGAAACGGGACTTCTCGGACGTGGCCCAGCGCACCTTGAGCATCAGATCGAAGGCGCGGTCCAGAGTGCGGCGCCCCAAGGTAAACGCGAGGACCAGTTTGCTGTAGCGCTCGATGGCAACCCAGCACCAGGCGTCGCCGATGGAATCATTGTCGTATTCCTCGATTCGCTTGTTGGCTTCCTTCTTGGCAACGTAGCCCCAGATCTCATCACATTGAACGTCCTTCACGGGAACATTGCGAATCCAATCGTCCATGACCTTCTGGCTGCGTTCCCCGGCGATCAGGAGCAACTGGATAAGGGAAGCGGCCCGGATGCCCGTCATGCGCTCCACGGAGCGAATAGAACACCCCTCTACGATCATGCGGATAGCCCGAAGGCCATCTTCGTGGTTGAGGTAATCCTCAACCCGGAAACCACGGGCGTGCTCTTCGGTGAAGGTCTTTTTGCAGGTGAGGCAGCGGAAACGCTGTAGGCCGTTACGGTGACGGCCGAACCGCTTTGATGCGTTGCCGCACTTCGGACATTGCATCGTAGTGCCTTGTTTTGTTTGCGTTTCCATGACTTAATAATACAGCAAGCTACTGCTGTTTGCAAGAGGGAAATGATAGATCTATTAGCCTTTACTTTGAACGGTTTAGGGGTTACAATGGTCTCGGTGTGTGCGGCTGGTGGGACTCGAACCCACAAACCCCGTCCAGAGGTAGCGGTTTTAAAGACCGCTGTGTTTAACCAGTTTCACCACAGCCGCGTATAAAGACTTGGGGTGACGGGTGGGCTTCGAACCCACGATCACCGGATTACAAATCCGGCGCTTTGCCTGCTAAGCTACCGTCACCGCATTGAGAGCCGCTAGGTGCTTGTTCCCGTCGAAAGGTGGGCACCTAGCGGTTTTTGTTTTCCGGGGCCAGATTGGTGGCCCTCTGCTTCTGACTTACAGTCCCATTTCCTAGCCTCCGGTTAATCCCCGAATTTTAAAAGGCAAGTTCGGCATAAGTGCCTGACTAGTGTCCGCACCATTGAGTTTGGGCGGATCGACTTTCATCTGCCAGACACCCTTATCCACCATCTCCACGATGCCGCTCTGGGCCATTCCCAACAAGGCAAAGTGCAATACTCGACCAGGGTTCTTTTCGCCAAATTCTATGTTCCGGGTTGCCGCGTGCTTCTTGAGTTCATCAAGCGACCGGGGCCGGCCATCGGCGAGAACATCTCGCAGGAACAGAGCCACTTCGGACCGTTCTGTGTCGGTGGGAAGTTCTTCTTCGGAAAACAGCGGCTGCTGATCCATCTGGGCCTGCATCTTCTCGTAGTCCAATAGCCCCTTTACATGCGCTTCCGCGTCATCCAGCCATCTCAGCCGGGCTTGTAGTTGGCCCCGCTGTAGAGTAATCGATACGAGCCGTTGCCGTAAGTCTTCACGGATATCCCGCATAATGGTTAACAGGATAGCACAGACGGATCGCAACTGGGATAAGAACAATTCAAGTGCCAAGTCCCAGTTAGTTTTCCACATGTGGATAACTTGGACTTGCCTGCAACTAGTTGTCATTTCTTCACCGGAGGAGCGGGATTCCATTGATAAGCGGTCTTGCCGTCCGGGAGAGTCTTAAGCAGGACTTGTTGCTGTTCGACGAGCCGCTTAAGCACCATATGGATGGTGGCCATCGCGTTCGAGTATTTACTGAGATCGAACTTTTGTGTTATCAGATTATTACGAATGTCGGTAGGCTGGAATGCGGCAGCCGGCTGAGACTGTAAAAGTTGGCGGATTTTGTCTGTTATTCCGACTTCTAGAGTTTGCGATTGTTGAACCGAGGAAAGCAATTCGGAGACAACATCGCTGAATACTGGCGTTGTGCCAGCCAGTGGACCGAGATCGACTACGACCCTTGCTAAATTGCTGATTTCCAGACCTAGATCCGAAAGTTTCCCTAGAGCAGTAACGTGCTCATTCTGTAAGGCATCTAGCCTCGCCAGAGCCTGCTTCAGTGTTGCTTTGTAGTCCATTTAAGCAAAGTATGGCACGCGGAATGCTCACGTGCAAGGAATACGTTAAGCAGATGCGCAAAATATTCAGCGGCCTAGATTTTCTTCGGTCTTCCGCCGGCCCGTGTCTTCCGCATGGCTGCGATCTTCCGGAAGTACTCGCTTCCCCGTTTGGCTGTAGCTTTCCCGCCCTTCTTCCCCAGCACGGCGGCCGGCTCGACCGTCATCAGGTATTCAGTCAGCGCTACTGCATCACCTAGGAGTTCTTGGGCGCGGGCCGTGCGGCCTTGAGGGAGTTCAGGGGAGGTATCGAGCAGGGCCTTCGCTTCCGCGATCATGCCCCGCAAGGCGCGGAGGTCTTGGCGTTTTGGCATGCTTCCACGGTAGCACGGATGCAAGCGCCTGCTGTTTATTCAGCAACGCACCGCGTAACACTACCAGAGCGTGGCATGCGCCAAGGTAAAATCGGGGTCGCGCTCGACCACTCTCGACAAGTGTTCAGCCGCGCTGCGGAGGGTTTCTTGCCGGTCGGAGTGGCTTTCGCGAAGCCCGGTCCTGAATGCCTCGAACGCTTCTGGATCGCTGCTGTAAGGGTCGCGGGATTTCGGGGCCGCCTTCTTGGTTCCCTGGAGGCGGGCTGTCCCAGATCAGATGCAAGTGACTTGCTAAAGACTATTGCCATCGCCCCATGGATTCGGTTATTCTGACTACTCTTGCAATTCACTTGCATATGATCGGTAGCCGAACAGCGGCCCTCGTCTGCACTAACCAGCGGGGGAAGCAGAACATTCGGGTATCGGCAGAAAGAGGATGCGTGTGTTCGACTCAAGGCATCTCTCGTGGTGGAACCTTTTGGTTGTCACCTTGGTGGTCCTCGCCACGCCAACAACCTGGGCCGGTGAAGGCCCCTTCTTCATTACCTACACCCACCAGATGGAAGAGCCCGGAAACCTCGAAGTTGCCTCCAAGGATGTCATTGGCAAGCCAGGAAATGGCAACCGGTTCTTGGGGGATGCGACGGAATTCGAATATGGCGTAAAGGGCTGGTGGACCACCGAGGTATACCTCGATGGCCAGGCGACCGGCCGCGAGAGTGCGCTGTTCACCGGGTATCGCTGGGAGAACCGATTCCGGGTCATCTCACACGAGCATTGGATCAACCCGGTGCTGTACCTCGAATTCGAGAACATCAATGGTGCGGACAAAAGTCTTTTGGAAGTGGTCAACCACGATGGCAAGGATGATGTCACCGGGCCGAATAGCGAAACGCGGTCCGAGAAGAAACGCGAGATCGAAGCCAAGTTGATCCTGGGCAGCTATTATCGGGGCTGGACCATTGCCGAGAACTTCATCGCCGAGAAGAATGTTCGACATGAACCGTACGAGTTCGGTTACGCGGTAGGCATCAGTCGCCCGCTGGCACTCGCTGCGAAGCCCGACCGCTGCAATTTCTGCCCCGAGAACCTCCAGATGGGGGTAGAGCTGTATGGCGGCCTGGGGACTCACGATGCCTTCGGTTTCCGTGGAACTTCACACTATGTGGCACCCACTGTGGCCTGGACCCTGGCCAACGGCACGACTTTCCAGGTGTCGCCCACATTCGGAGTCACTGATGCAAGCGCCCACTTCCTGTTACGTTTTTGCGTGTCCTACGAAATCACGCAATTTGGCCGTACCGTGGAACGCGCCTTTCGAGGTCACGGAGCTCGCCCATGAAGTCGTGGAGAATTGTAATCGGATGTTGCCTTCTCACTGCGACCTCAGCTAGAGTCGGAAGCCTCTTACAGCAGGCGCCGTCAGAGGTGGCAGACAAGAGGAATCCCTTGCAAGGAAGCGATAAGGCGCGGCGGGCCGGCGCGAAGCTCTATGCTCGGGAATGCGCCCCTTGCCATGGGCCAAAACGCGAAGGAATCGGAAAGGCACCGCCTCTCAACCGTGCGGACGTTTACCGAGCCTCGCCAGGTACACTCTATTGGGTCCTGCGTAACGGATCACTTCATCGAGGCATGCCGTCATTTGCTCATCTGCCCGAACCGGAGCGTTGGGAGATCATCACGTTCCTTCATGAGGTCGAAGAAACTCCGGTGGCTCGATAGTGGGGCCTGAACCTCAAGCAGAAACGCAATTAGTGTCAATTTTTCAGTGGCTTGCGTGCCACGAAGGCTGATACTTTCGGCCCCAAGTCGACGTCGCGGGAACTGCAGTGGAATCGGACCGGCAGGAGAACGTCCGTGCGTCCGGCGGCCGAAACTTCCTGGTCAATCGCTCACATCGTTGCCAAGCCCCAAGCATGCGATGGTTTCATTGGCCCGACGGACCAATTTGCGAACGACGAAGACGCCGAAAGGGTACTTCGCATCGCGTCGCGGTCGGAAGGAATACGGAAATTCAGCTTGGCCTCTGGATTTGCAGTGGCCTCCGCGCAAATCGCGGCGCTGCGCTGTGTCTTTGTAAGCAGCGATTTTGACTACAAACCGGCCGATCGCGTCGGAGCCTTCGATGAGGCGCTCCCAGGGCAAAGACGTGCTCTGCATACAGCGGGCCTGGCTCCAGTCTCTTGTTCTATGGTGCATTACGAAAACCGGAACAGTCTTACCGCAAGTGCGAACTTGTTCGCACTTGCACCATTTCCTCAGATCCATGGATGACGCGCGGCGCAATCGAGGGCAGCGCCTTCAACCGTAATTGTCGTATCGACTTACCGGAATATCGACGACGTACGATGCGTCCATGTGCGTCGCCGTAACAGTTGCGTGCTTTCCTACTGCGCTGAAAACAGGCAGAGTTCATCGAGTGAGGGAAGCGGTCTGTGCCGCAGGGCACTGGACCTATCGAGAGGGCGCAATGGAGCTGATGGGCTGGATCGGAAAAGTAACTCTTTTGAGTTTGGCGGCGGCGCTTGCGGCGGCCGCCCAGGACGTCGGTTCCGCAGTCGACCCGGCCGTGGACGCCAAGTCGGCGGTCGTCCACCCGGCTGGAGCCAGCTATGTCGGGCAGGAAGGGTGCAGGAACTGCCACAAACACGACAAGATCTGGGACAGTTTCTACAAAAACCCGCACTTTAAGAGTGTCGCGTCCGGCAAGGAGCCTGCCGAGCGGACCGGGTGCGAGGCATGTCATGGTCCCGGACAGGCGCATGTGGATGCCGGTGGCGACGTGAGCACCGTGGTCCATGCTTTTAGCGTGATGAAACCACCCGAGGTGATTGCGTTATGCCTGAACTGCCACGCGAAGGAGTTCAGCCGGGCCAATATCCGGCGCTCGGAACATACCCAACACGACGTCGCCTGTACCTCCTGCCATTCGATTCACAGTCCGGCAACAGCTAAGAACCTGCTTGCCAAGAGCCAACCCGAGGCCTGCTACCAGTGCCATGCGGACGTGCGGTCGCAATTTGACATGCCGAGCAAGCACCGCGTGAATGAAGGCCTGATCCAGTGCTCGGATTGCCACAACCCGCACGGCGGTTTCACGCCCACTACCGGCATGGGACAGACCTCCAAGATGCTCAACCAAGCCCACGGCAGTGAGCAGCCTTGCCTGAAATGCCACGTCGACAAGCGCGGTCCGTTCGTCTTCGAGCATCAAACGGGCCAGATAGATGGTTGCATCGGTTGCCATAGGCCGCACGGGTCCCCCAATGCCAAGCTGCTGACGCGGCCCGTTGTTGCCCAACTCTGCCTTGAGTGCCACACCGGCAATGGCGACTTCGGGGTGCGATCGAGCCGGGGCGTCACGTACCCGGACCATGCAACGCACAGCATGACAGATCCACACTATCAGCGATGCACCGGATGCCACGTGACCATTCACGGTTCCAACGTCCACTACCGGTTCTTGCGCTAAGGCCATTACGAGGAGGAATCCATATGAACCTGCGAATATTCGGCGTGTCTTTTTTCGTGGCGCTGCCGCTCGTGCAAGCTCAGACGGTTGTGACGCCTTCGCCGGACCGTCCAGGCTCGGAGCACGGCGAGGACATCGGCTCATATAACGTCACCGATACGTTTGAAACCGGCTACCGCTTCAGCACCGTGGGCGGGGATTACAGCCTCTACCGCAGCACCCAGAACTACGGCGAAGGGCTGCGGCTATTCGGAGGGAACTTGACGGCTAACTCGAAGGATGGCCATGGCCTGCTCTTCGACTCGCTTTCACTCACGACGCAAGGACTCAACGACCCCTATGGCTCGGCGACATTCCGAATCGAAAAGAATCAACTTTATCGTTACGACCTGACGTGGCGGCGCAGCGACTTTTACAACCCATCGCTGTTGAACGGCGAAAGCGACACCCTCAAGAATACGCAACGCACCATGCAAGACCACGATCTTGGCATTTCGCTGTCCAAATGGGCCAAACTGCAACTAGGCTACAGCCGGAATCATGAGACGGGCCCGGAGTTCTCAGCATACGAACTGTATATCGGCGGACTTGCCCGCAGTGTGCTGCCAATCGACAAGGGCTCGCGCCGGGACTTCAACGAATACCGCTTGGGCACCGAACTCGATTTCCTCGGGTTCCGGCTATCGCTGTCGCACCGGTGGGACTATTACAAGGACGACACGCCGGTAGCCAGCCTGGTTCCGGGCGAGGTCTACCCACTGGCAAACCTGCTGAACCAGCCGTTCCAGCCGAGCCTGCCGGTAACTTGGCCCACCCTCGCGACGGCTTATAGCCGCAGTGCGCCGATGCATGTTCGAACCCCTGGCTGGTTCGCCAACCTCAACAGAAACAGCACGCTATGGGCGGTCAATGCCAGGTTGAGCTACAGCAAGGCGGAACAGACCTCGATTTACGACGAAACCGAAACGGGAGCGAGGGCGGTGGCCAATTCCGCCTGCTCCAATTGCGGGGTCGGAGCCCCCGGGACTGCCTCAACATTCAGTACCGGGAACGCGCGGCAGCCATTCTCGGCGGGAGACCTCACCTTCAGTTTGTTTCCCACCAGCAGGCTCACGCTCACCAACAGCACCTCGGCACAAAACAACCTCTATAACGGTACAGCCCAGATCTTTCAGCCGAGCACGGTTGCCGCGACGAAAAACGTGTTTTGGGACCGAACCATGGGTGAGGGCAGAGTTTCTGAAGCTCTCGACGCCAACTACCGTCTCACCAAGTGGCTGGGCCTGAACGCAGAGTACCGGTATACCGACCGGTGGATCGACTATAACCTGATCCGCACCGGCACGACCAATAACAAGGACCTCAACTCGCTGAGCAACCACCAGAATACCGGCACTTTTGGTTTTCGCTTGAAGCCGCTCCAGCCGCTTTCCATCAACCTGGACGCGACGGTCGGGCGGGACAACTCACCCGAGACCCCCGTGGCGCCGGCCCACTTCCACAACATCCGCGGCCGCGCGCAATACCGCCTAAAGCGCCTCCAACTGACGGCGACCTACCGGCAGATCTACAACCTGAACGCGCCAGCCCCGGTCGTATTCACCAGCACCTATGGGCCACCGCCGCCTTCCTATTACGCGTCTCATTCCCGCGACCTTTCCTTCACGTCGTCATTCGAAGTAAATCGCAATGTGTCTTTAGACGCCAGTTACAGCAAATTGCATCTGGACACGCTCGCCAATCTGTGGGCTGAACTGCCGATCAACGCGAATACGATTGTCAGCGTGCCGGGTTACACCTCTCAATACATCAGCAACGTTCACACGGTGTCGGCGTTTGTAAAGACCAAGATTACGAACCGCGGCACACTCTATGCGGGATATACCATCACGCGCGATACGGGCGACGGCAGGTCCGTGCAGGACCTCGGAATCGTGAATCCCGCGGCCGAATTCGTCGCCGCCTTCCAGACATTTCCGATGACGTACCAGGCTCCGCTGGCCCGGCTGTCGATCAAAATCAGCCCGAAGGTGCAGTGGAACGGCGGCTGGGAGTTCTACCGTTACAACCAGAAATTCGCGTATTTCGGCTATGAGCCCTACTATCGGGCGCAAACGGGCTATACCAGCCTCTCGTTTACGTTTTGAGCTGCTGGGCGCAGGGTACGAATTCGACGACGAACAAGGCTACTTTATGAAAACACAGCGTACCAAGGCGCTATTAAATGCGGTTGCCACCGCTGTATTTTGGCTTGCCGGAGCCGTCTCGCCGGCCGGGGCTGACCTGGGCGGGGGTGTCCGAACCGTGGAGTTGATCGCCGACAAGGACAACAGGTTCAAGCTCCCGAACGGGCAACAGGGCCCGCTGACACTGAAGGCCGGAGAAGTGGTCAAGTTTAAGGTCACCTCCCTTTTCGGCGGTGAGAAGGCAAAGGACGGCGCCGTGCACAGCTTTGTGGTGCGCAAGCTGAGGGACAACGACCCGGCATGGTCCGTCCGGCTGAAGGAGGGCGTGCAGGAGTTCACAGTTACGGCGCCCAAGCCGGGCAATTACCTGATCGAATGCACAGTGGAGTGCGGGTCAGGTCACGACAATATGAATCTCAAGATGGTGGTGGTCAAATGAAACGTCGGATCAGATCCACGGCACTCGTGTTGCTGCTCGGTTTCGCAGTCGCGCAACTCATCCAGCCGAACACCCAAAACCCGCCGATAGACGTCAAACGAAGCCTGTGGAGCGATCAACGGGTGGACCCTCGCGTTGCAGGTATCATGCGGCGGGCCTGTGCCAACTGTCACTCTAACGGGACCAAATGGCCGTGGTATGCGCGAATCAGCCCCGTCTCCTGGTGGCTGGCGAGCCACGTCAGCAATGGGCGGGCGAAACTCAACCTCGACGATTGGACCGCCGCATCGGCGGCTCAAGCGGATAAATTGGAGGAGATCTACGACTCGATCGTCAAAAGCAAAATGCCGATGGCGAGCTACCTCCTGATGCATCCCGAAGCACGTCTTTCGCCAGCCGAGCGGGACATCCTGCTGGCCTGGGCAGACGGGAAACTCCCGCAAAGTTCACGGTGAGGCGAGCGTGGATAGAAGCGTCGTGCAACCGGTTCTGGTAATCCTGGCGGTGCTGATCGCGGGCTGCGGGCGCGCAGTACCTTCCGTGGCGGCGGGCCGCGAGCTTTACCAGGCGCATGGCTGCGGCAGTTGTCATGGACCACTCGGTCATGGAGATGGCCCGATAGCTGGAAACCTTCCCTCCAAGCCGATCGATTTTCGGGATGCGTCCGCCTTCAAGGGAGGATCGAGCGAGGCCGCGGTTGCCGACACCTTGGTGGACGACCCTTCGATGCCGAAGTTTGACCATCTGACAGAGATCGAGCGACGATCGATTGCGTTATACGTGGTTTCGATGCAGACGAACCCTGGGTACCTTTAACCGTGAGAGCCAGAGCACCTTTAATCTAATGATGCCTTCGTTTCTATTATTGTGGTTCGTGGCAACGCTCTGCGCTCAGAATGCAACCGTCAGCGCACACGATGCCTGGGTTCGCGTCCCCGCTCCTTCGAAGAAGGAGACGGCGGTCTACATGGTGCTTGAGAATGGCGGCTCCCGAGATCAAGCCGTGGTGTTTGCGTCGTCGGAGATGGCTGAGAAGGTTGAGATTCACGAAATGAAGATGCTGAAAACGGGGAGCACATCCGATTCGACGATGATGGTCATGACACCAGCGACTCAGATCACAATCCCCGGAAAAGGGAAAACGACTGTCGGCCCGAACGGCATTCATCTGATGCTGTTTGGGCTGAAGTCGAACCTCGCGGCGGGAGACAAGGTCAGAGTGACTTTGAAACTCGACGACGGCACGGCAGTGCCGGTCACTGCGACCGTTCGGAATTGAAGGTGCTCGCCATGGGCAACGGATTGAGACAACTAGCGCGTATCACCGGCGGGTTGACCATCGTGCTAAGTGCGTTGGCTTGCTTGAGCTGTCATCGGGCTGATTTGCCGGTCTTGCCGATTGGGGGCGAATTTGTATTGACCGATCACAACGGTCAACGCTTTCATCTTTCGTCACTCCGCGGCAAAGCCGTGCTGATGTTCTTCGGTTACACTTCATGCCCGGACGCCTGTCCAACAACTCTGTCGAAGCTGTCGGCTGTCAGTAGAGAATTGGGCGAAACGGCGAAGCGGGTGAAGACCTTATACATTTCTGTGGACCCCGACCGTGACAGTGCGGCCGTGATGAGGGCAGATCTGGCAAGCTTCCACCTCGATGTAACCGGCCTGACGGGAACGAAAGCCGAAATTGACCGAGTCGTTTCGCTGTACGGCTCCTCGTACAGGATGATCCCGACGCCCGATTCAGCAGCGAAGTACACTGTAGCTCACGACACGACCCTCTATGCCCTTGACGAATCGGGACGGACGCGTATCCTGTTCTCTTATGACGCGACTGTTCGTGAGATTGTGACGGGTTTGCGGACCATTTTGGCATCCCACTTCTGGCGATCACTGACCAATGGACTGAGAATTCAGCGGTTGTAAAATTCCAGCGAACAGCTTTTGACTAGAGCCAGTGGTGGACGACGACGACAGACTATCGTAGCCTGGTAGTTTTTGAAGGGTTTGGTCGGCCTGCACATTGTTATACGCGATGTTGGGAGGCGAAAAAACATATCCCCTCAGGCTGGGCGTGGCAGTTCCCGAGTAACCAATGTTCACGGTGGCCGAGTAGGCGCCCGCTGTATCGGTAGAAACCGTAGGCCCGCCGCTGAACACGATCGTGACCCCGGCAACCGGTATGTTCCGATTGTCGAGCACAAGGCCGGAGATCTGCGGCCATTTACGGCCTGTGCGCCCGTGTAATTCTCATTCACGAAATCCGAGGCCAGGTTGCTGTAGGACCTGCTCGAAGGTGAAAAAGTGTATCCGCCCAACCCGGGCGAGGCCCTACCGCTGTATCCCGCCGGAAGGGCCGCTGCATAATAGCCTTTTCCATCCGTAAACGCAGACGGCACTCCTGTGAAGCCGATTTGCACGTTGGGCAAGGCCAGACCTTGGGCGGTGGTCACATATCCCGAAATCGTATGCGTGGCAATCGAGCCAACAAAATCGTAACCGGCGACATTGCTGCCAAGATTCGTGAACGAGTACGATGGTGGAACGAAAGCGTAGCCACTTAAGGACGCGGTTTCCGTACCGGAGTAACGGACGGGAACGGACGCGCTGTAACTTCCCGTAGAGTCCGTGGATACCGAAGGGCCTCCGGTGAACTGGACCTGCACGCCAGGCAGCGGCTGCGCATTCACTGCCCGCACTGTTCCGCTGACAGAGACCATAGGGAGAATCGGCAGAGAGATGGCCACGTTCAGAAAGACCTGATCCCCTGTCAATTGATTCGCAAAGGAGATAATCACGGAATGATCGCCCGGACCAAACGAACCGGAATTCACGAAAATATTGAACTGTGCCGGCTTATTGGTGTCTGCAAGGGGCACGATGATTGTGACCGTGACGGCCACGCTCTCCGGATTCGAGGTATCCACGCTTGGCGTGACTCGGATGCCGTTGGCCACATGATTGTTCTGGTTGTCCACGGCATCGGCCGTGAGCGTTTGGGGAGCAAACGACCCTTTGGCCGGGAAGATCATTGGCGACGGCGGGTTCAATTGAATAGAAACATTTGGAAAGATCTGGAACTGAACTGGAACAACCCGGCTGGATGTCCCGGACGTAATCGTAACGATGGCGGTATACTCACCTTTCGGGAGCTTGGGCGCGCCATTGACGACAGTTTGCGTCGCAGTTAAAATCTGGCCATTTCTGGTGACGTTCAGCCAATTGTAATTGTTTGCGGTTTTCGTGATCTGGGCGGTGTAGCTGAAATTGGCAACACCCGATACGGTAATCGTTCCCGACTGGGAATCCGCAGATCCTGAGATACTCTCATTCGAGATGAAAGTGAGCGGGGCGGGCTGAAGTTTGAGTTCGATCTGGGCTTGAGCCAAGCCAGCCGTAAGCGCATCCGCAAAATAAACCAGCGTAACGCGAGATAAGTGTGCGTGAAATGGAGAACTGGCGTTCCCCGTTAGCGAGTATACCGCCTTCTTCGGCGGGCCGGTTGGGAGAACATCGCGGGACGTAAGTGGCGACTGCTGAACTGGGCGCGGCTGAAACTGCAACTGGTTTCAAGAAAGGAAAAAACACGTTGGGCGGTCGGCGCTCACACAGCCCGCGTGGGTGAAAGGAACAAACTGGCTAGGAAAGAAGACAATGACGGCCCGAACGCTCATACCCCGCCAAGCGACTTCCGTGGCCAGTTTCCGATATCCCCGTTTACCACTCGCGATGTCCATCCGTGCTTCGGGGGTGGCGGAAGATGGCGGTGTGACACCCGGCTGGCCTTCGGTTTTGACGATATTTTCGAGAATTATGGCTGCGGATCGAACGCAAGTTCCTTGTCTCGCGCTGCGATTAACGCCTCGGCGGATGCCTTCTGTTCCGGCGTCACTTCCCGCGCGACCTGCTTCAGGCGCTGCCCTTCACGTTCCCCTTTGCTGCTTCGGGCGGCAGTGGTCGCCCAGAAATATGCACGCACAGGGTCCGCTGCTAGTGGGCCACCGGGCTGATATCTTCCGGAGAGCACGAACTGACATTCAATGAGCCCCTGGTTGGCGCACTTCTCAAATTGTGCGGCCGCCTTGGCAAAGTCCTGCGGAACGCCCTGACCAATTGTGTATAGATTTCCGAGGCTCGACTGGGCCTCAACTAATCCTTGATCAGCGGCGAGTTGAAACCATTGGGCAGCTTCACTGGGATTACGGGGAACAACGATGCCATTGAGGTAAATGTTTCCCAGAGCTAACTGAGCATCGGGATCACCGGCCTGTGCCTGAGTGGTGAAATCGGAACCACTGGCCCCGCGCTCCGACACGTTAACTGTGAATGCCTCCGGGAGAGGCTTGGCGGCTGCGGAAACGAGATTCTTCAGTGCCTCGGCCACTCGGTCCGGTTCCCCACCTTCTTCCAGAAAGGTGAGCCCGAGTTGGGTTAAGGCATTAGCATCTCCCTTCCCGGCAGCTTTGCGCAGCCAGAGCTTGCTTTGTTCAAGATCCCGCTCCACACCGGTGCCGAAACGAAACATCGTCCCAAGCGTTACGGCTGCGATAACATAATCGCCTTCGGCTGATAAGCGCAGCCAGTGAACTGCTTGGATTTGGTCCTGCGGGATGCCTCGGCCTAATTGGTACGCCGCAGCAAGCAGGTACTGCGCTCGCGGGTTACCGGACTGCGCGATGGCGGCTACCCACCGCACTGCATCGGCAAGCTGTGCCCGATCCCCCTCTCTCCGGAAAAGGAGTTGTTCGGCGACATCCTGCTGTGCCGCGACGTCTCCGGACAGCGCAGCACTCCACTTCGTTGAAAAATCCTGATCTTCGGCGGTGGTCAGGCGAAAGTTGAGCAGTCTGCCCTTCTGCAACACGGCGGCTAGGATCTGCGCCCCGGCGTCTCCCCGTTGCACCAAGGTCTGGATCCAGTTTGCCGCCATCGCGGGGTCCTTCGGCACTCCACGGCCGGTAAGATACATCGACGCCAGAATCAAAGGCGCCTGGCGTCCTCCCTTTCGGGCTGCGTCCTCCAGCCAAGCCTTGGCGCGCGACGGATCGGACGAAACGCCCATACCGGTGGCATAAAGCAGCCCGATATTCTCCTCAGCCACGGTATATCCTTGGTGGGCCGCGGCCTCGAAAAGCCGGGCGGCAAGCTGAGTATCCCGAGGTACCCCCATCCCCCATAAATAGAGGAAGCCAAGGGCGGTCTGAGCGGGCGCAAACCCCATCTGTGCGGCTGATCGGTACCACTGTGCGGCCTGCGTCGTATCTCGCACAACACCGAGGCCATTATGGAACATAAGTCCGAGATCAAATTTTGCGAAAACGGATCCGTGATCTGCTGCGGCTCGATACCACTTGACCGCTTCCTCAGGCTTCTTTGGAAGCCGGGTTCCTCGCCGGTACTCTTGCGCAAGTCGTTCCTGAACCCATGTTGTGCCCTGTGAGGCGGCGGCCCTCAGCCAACGCTCGGCTTCAACCGGGTCACGCGGTATACCGTCGCCGAGTAACAGCGCCAGGCCCAAGAGTCCTTGAGCGTCCGCATACTCCTGTTCCGCGGATTTGTGTGCCCAATAAGCAAACAGCTTTGAGTCCGCCGCAACGCCGCGACCCCAGCGGTAGCTTTCCGCTACTTTGTATTGAGCGGCGGCATGGCCCTTCTCGGCCGCGCGGATGAGCCACTGCACTCCGGCGCGCACCTCATCGGAAGTCGCGTCCGAGAGCGTCCAGTAAGTACCCAGTTGATATTGCGATTCGATATCACCCTGTTCCGCCGCGGCTTTCAACCCCGCTACGAACTCCGCCTCATCGGGATCGGTGGGAGCCGTTTGCGCAGCGGCAGACAGGCTAAGAGACAGGAGCGCAGTTAAAATCAGATACGGCAATCTCATAAAAGATCATTGTACGACCGCGCGCCTCTGACTGGACCGCCTCAGTACTTCGGCACGTTGGGTCGACGCAGTAGCTCCAGGCGAGGATGCCGCCCTTCATCTTGCGCACGTGCAGGAAACCGGCCTGCCGTAGAATGCCGCTCAGAGTAACACAACGAAGTCATTTGTCGTGAAGTGGGGTTTCCGGAGAATATGGTCCTGCGACGGGTCCATCGACGCCGGCGTGCGCGCAACGCGCCCGCGGCCCGCCACTGGTCTTGGCCGGCCCACGTTGCCGAAACGCAGCCGGGAATTCGCGGTCGCGTGCACGGTTGGCCTAGCGTAAACTATCCAGTATGAAGTGCACTCGGAAAGCGACTTTCGCCGTCGTCATGACGGTGAGCATTCTCTTCACTCTCGCCGGTGTTTCGTCTCTCATTGCACAAGTAGTGTCCAAGCGATCCGTAGATGTGACGGTGACCGATCCTTACGGGCGGACCGTCGCGGGCTTGGAGAAGGACCACTTTGCTGTTACCGAGGGCGGTGTCCGGCGAGTGATCACGGCATTCTCTCAACTTCGCGACGAGGACCCGAAGGTTGTCGTGCATTACCGGTTGGAGTTCGACTCCTCAGCCCCTGGGGCCAGCGTTGAAGTCGTGTTCACCCCGCCGCCCGGGCTGCCGCATCTTACCGTTACGTGGAAATAGGTAACTCGTTCCGGAAAAAGGAACCGGCTTTCCCAACAGGCGGTGGCAGTCGGTTGCGTCCGATATGTGGGCTTTCTCGTACAGTGGCCCCAAAGCGTATCACGCAGCCTGCTTCAGCAGCTCATTTCAGCACAGCGCCTGTGGATTCAGTATAGGGATGTAAACTGCGTTGCTGAACGCGATCTTTACGGTGGCGGCACCGCCACCGGTCCTGGTTACTTGGCGTGTTTGGAGGCGATGACGCGGGCTCGGACCAAGGAACTGAGGGTCACATACGCTGTCAGGCTCAAGTAGCCGCGCCGGTGTTCTTTCCAGAAAGCCCGTTTTTCAGCCCCGAACCCAAAGAATTCGAAGCTGCGATGAGCTATCTTCAAGAACGTGAAACTCTTGGCGGGCTGTTGCGCGACAGCCGGGCTACTGATACTTGCCTTTGCTCTCGTGTTAGTGAGAATACGCTTGTACGACTCCGTCGGGGAGTACACAGGATGGGGAAACATCGGAGCGTTTCCCTTCTGGTTGCTCCTAGTCGCTGTTGGTCTATTTGCCTCTGCCTGGGCGCTCTGGTCCTTCCGCAAGAAATGAGTTTGGAACTAGGTTCCACGCTACTTTTCCGGTATCGCCGTCTATCGTTCAGAACTTCTCCTCTTCAGCACCAACGCGCTCCGCGCTACAATCTGCGCATGGCGCGAGCGGGGATAACCGGGCTAGTAGCTGCTGGCTTCTTTCTCTGGACATCCACGCTCGTACACGGGGAGGACCTACCGAATCGAAACGTCCGAACTTGCGGCGAGATTACGTTGGCGCGTCCAGGCATGGGTGTCGCATACAAAGCCAGTGTTCAGAACTCCGACTACCGGTTTTCTGCGATCATCCCGAATGGGTTGGTGGGATGGGGCGCTGCCCCGAACGCACCATTTCACGGTTTCGCGGTCTTCTTGGGATCGGATCAAACGAGTTGCATCGTTTTTGAGATTCACCTGCGCGTCGATTTACCCGAGGACCGTGTTGGCGAGCGTACGCCGCGCAAACGAGGACGACGGGTCGAGGTCGGCAATCGGCGAGGAGCGGAAACATTTGAAACCGGATCGGCAACTGGTTCCGCACTACAGAATGTGAACGTTAGCCTTGAACTCCACCGCAACGGCTATACGAATGACGCCAGCATCACGCTGGTGACGCCCCAAATCGAGGCGGCGCAGAACAAACGGGTCTTCGAGCGGTTTCTCGCGTCCTTCCACTTCGAGTAGCCGAGACGCTCACCAGTGCGATTGCCGGACCCGTGATGCCGCGCACGCCGCTCTAGTTTCCAGAAACCCCGTTTAGCGACCCTCAACTGCTTTACGCGGGGGGAAGCCACCGAGATTTGTACAATCACGACAGGAGGGCGAGAGGCAGTACGTCTGGCGAGACATCGATTCAACTTGTGGCGTGATGATGCTGACCACGTTCACTTCTGACCATACATCACCGACCAATTCCACGAACTCTCCCCACGGAACCTCCGCTTCCGCCTTGATGTAAACAACCTTCTCGGCACGATTGCTCATGACCTCATGCAGCCGTTGAACAACTTCGGGAAAAAAAGCATCCGCCTCCGCGTTCAGCCTTGCCCGGTGCCTGCCGATGGCTACAGCCACGATCTCACTGCCCTCGCCGCAAGATTTCGGCGAGGTTGCCAGGTCAACCGCGAAGCCCTTCGATCCTCCGTAATCCCGGTGGTGTGCAGCACCGCATGGGAGCAGCATGGACATCGATAGCGCCGTGAGTACACGCGTGGACATGGTCCCCGATTAATAGACACCGCTTGTCCGGGCAAGTTCCAGTCCACAGGCATTGAGCCTGTCAGATTCCTTTGAGGACTGATTTTGTCCGGTATCCCCGTTTCTGGTCCACAAAACGTCCGGCTCAACTCCCTAGAGAGAGATCAGCCGACGCCCAGCGACCCCGTATGCGCAGTCTTCGATCTCCTCATGGTCAGAATCCCATTCACGTGAAATCGAACCGTTAGTTAGCGCAGGTAGGGCGCGACGTTGCCAGCGATTGTTCTGAACTCCTCATCTGTCAATGGGACCACAGACCGAAAGGTCGCCCAACGCTCCGCAGGCGATCCAGGATCGGTGCCGTAAAGTACGCGTGAAAGACCAACCTGGCGAATTCGACGCGCGAACGTCTCCCGGCTGCTGGGGCTATACAGACCTTCGGCAACCGTAGAAACGTCGAAATAAAGGTTCTTCGCCGCCGAATTGCCCATCCTGATCGCGTCCGCGAAAACTTCGAGCGCGGACTCCGTGTACCCAGGCCCGCCGCCAGCGAAATGTGCGATCTGGACGACAATATCGGGGGCAGCGGGAAGCAGTTGTGTTAGGAAAGCGCGGGCCTGCTCCTGGCCGTACGACGGCCCGGACCACAGATGGACGACGATGGCGAGGCGGTGCGTATTGGCGGCTTCGAAGACTCGACGGAGCTGCTCGATGTGTCTCGGGTTGAGCATATCCACTCCAGAGTTGGCAAAGTGCAGCTTGAGCCCTTTGAAGCGGCCGTCCTTTGCGCAGCGCTCGACTTCATCAACCGCCCATTCTCTGAGGGGATTTACGCTGAAGAACACGGTGAGCCGCCCGGGAAAGCGTTCGGCTTCGTGGGCCGTCCAATCATTTTCCGCCGACACGTCGGCGTGCTCGTCAGCACCGGCCTCGCGCTGGATGCGTGGGCTGGCGAACCAATAGGCAGTCGAAAGCACGACCGCGCGCTGGATGTGCGCCGCATCCAGATCAGCAATCAGGCGTTCGGCCGACCTGGCTTCGGGCACTCGGTTGCCTTCCCGGCGCAGGTTGTCAAAAAGGCGCGCAGCAGACGGACTCACGAGATGCTGGTGGTAATCGACCATCGGCATAGGCACGCTTTGTGATCGCAGGATAGACGTGGTTAGGCACGCAGCAACCGCAAGAGGCTTAGTCATGTCACATTTGACTGGAGCGAGCCCCGGGACGTTAGGTTTCCACGAGGAATTTATTTCGCCTCGGTCTGAAGGAGGGTCTTGACGGCCGTTGTCATCCCGGCGTACCTGACGCTGCGGGAGCACGAGGTTGTGCTGATTTTGCGCTCCGTCGTCAAAATGTCCGGGGCCGAAAAGTGGGGTTTCCGGAAAAGTGCCGCGTTCCGCTCTCCCTTTCCCCGGCGGCCGGGCGGTCCCCAATGGAAGGAAAGCCCGTCTTTCGGGCTCTCATCGGACGGCCACGGTCGAATTCGCCGCTTCAACCAGAATCTCCTGCTGTTCTTTCTCCGGCAAGTCCGGGCTTAGTTTTACTTGGATCTGGTACATCACGCCGTTTTGCTCCCACCACAGATTCGCGGGAGCACAGGACCCACCACAAGAAACAGGCCGGAAGATCGCAGTACGACGCTCCGACAGCGAGACCCGGGCGCTATTGGGCAAATCTCGGTCTTGGAGAACGAGCGTGGAGCCACCGAAACCGGCCGCGTAACTAGCAATCGCATCCGCGGAGTAGTAAAGCGATATGAAGTAACCGTCCTTTCTCACCTCGCCTGATGCCAGCTTTATCCCGCTCTCGGGAATGGCAGATGGCAATTTCGAGGGCAGCAGGATGGGAATGTGTGTTTTGGATTGGATCTGCTTCAGTGCAGGCGTGAAGACCCGAGCTGGTCCCTTCGCCTGCCCGACTCCTGAAGACACGCCGTCCTGGAAAAGATACGCTTCTTTGAGGTCGTGCGTTCGCTGATCCGTGATTCGCCACAGGCAGGCGAATTTCGCTGGGCCGCCAGCGGTGCCACCTTGATACAGCGCAAATTCTGCTTCACAAACAGCATCACGGTATGCGATCCATTTTCGCTGAGCGTCTTTGAGATTTGCCAAATCAGTGGGGCCGTATTCGGTCGCAGACTTTATCGCCTTCTGGTATACGGCATTCAGATCAGCGTCCGCTGTCTTAAAGTGCTGGACAAGGCACGCGGTTACCTCCGCAGTGTTGCCGTCGCACACACCGTTATCATTTTGGCTCCGTGCAGGGATAGTGAACAGACCGATCATCAACAACATGCACGTGAGGACGGATAGACAAGAAGTTGGAGGACGCATCACCATTAAATCTACCCCGACGCATTGTGGAAGGAAAGTGGGCTTCTCGTACAGTGGCCCCAAAGCGTATCACGCAGCCTGCTGCCGACGAATCTGCCGCTGCTTTCGCGCCGCCTCCAACTTCCGGTCCCTCTCGGCGTGGATCTCCTGCTGACGCCCGGCGAGCATGTCCTTCGGCGTGATGTAGCCAACCGCGCTGTTCAGACGGACGTTGTTGTAATGCTCGACGTAGCCCTCCACCAGACGCCGCGCATCGTCCAGCGACAGCGGCGTTCCCGGCCGGATGCACTCCCCCTTGAGCGATTTGTGTGCTGGCCGAATTCTTCACAACGAGTCCTCTGATCTTGAAGTTTTCCGCGGGCCACGCCAAGGACGTATCATAGACTGGCATTCGATCCGCGAATCTCTTGCATTCCCCAGGAGAACACCTGATCACAAGTTCTGAATCAAACAGGCGCATTGCTCGGACGAACCGATTTGCAGATCCCGGTAGCCAACAATGTCGAGATCGATGCGGGAGAGCAGATCCGTCATTGATCGTTGACCGGGGCCTGTCCTGCCCGAGTCAGTGGAGCGGTCCTATAAATGCTGGAGGCGGCGAATCCGTTCGAGGTGGGACTCCATTCTCGGGTTGCCCTGATAAGGGGAAAGGAGCGGAACGATCTGATCGAACATCTGCGGGGGCGAGAACCTGGCGTAGCGCCCGGAGCGGATCAAGCGCTCGAAAATATCGAGCGCCCTTTCGAGGTTGTCCGGGGCGTAGCCTTTCTCTCGCCGAAACTGGCCAGTCGCGATCCAGAGATAGGCTAAAGCGCGGGCTTCCGCAATGTCACCCCAGTAGGACATGGCGATACAGGCGGAAAGCCTATCGTCCATATCTACGAACTTTTCCTGGCGGAATTCGTCCCCCGCCAGAGTCAGGCCGGCATTAATCATCAAATCAGCTTCCTGGCGAATGAGTAAAGGGGCGCTCGGCGGCGCGGGCGTGGGCGGATTGGCGGCGAAATGTTTATGGGACTCCTGCGGCGGCAGGGAATGGATGGCGTCCCAGAGCGGGGCGGGGTCGGTGGAAAAATCCTGCCACGTTAGCGTGATTGGGAAATCGGGAAAGCCGGTGGTTCCGCTCGCCTCGGGGAGCATCACCAGGATGGTGGCTCCCTGCCGGCCCGAGTCCCGGATCATCGCGATCTCATCGCTGACGCCACGGGTCGGCTGGTTGAAATACACGATGATTACCTCCGCCGCCGCGATCAAATCCGAAACAGTCGCGCGCCAAGAGGCGTCGGCGAGAGCGAGCCTCGGCAGACAGGTCTTTTTCCGGTAATCGAAGGCGGGGTTCTCGACCGCGACCATCGCCAGTTTGGGAGCAATGTGCGTCGAGAGGACACTCTGAAATCGCTCGTCCTCGAGACGCATGTCTGCGCCGATCATATAGGGAACAGTCCCATCCGCGAGCGGACGCCCGAATGCGGGTTCGGACGTCCGGCTGCCCAAACCAAAGTTGCGAAGGTATAGACAGAAAGGCTCGCGCTGTTTCCAGACGTTCTTAATTAGATCGATGGCGCGTTCGTGGGTCTCCGCCTCGAAGTACTCGTGAAGGAAGCCGAAAGACACCTCGCGGCGGAGTTCCAGAGCTTCGCGTTGGGAGCCTGTCCGCGGCCGGTTCCGATCCATAGCCTCTTGGAACAGGGCCTGTATGCCGATATTGATCGGCGCCGGCAGAACGGGAGAATAGCCGCCAAATGGAGGGGTAATCATTTTGTCTACTCCGGCAAGAAAAGCCCTTGCGCCTCGTTCCAGATGTGTAGCAGGAGATCGCCAGCCGGGATCGGCTGGGCCATGGCCGCGGATTGGCCAGCCCATACCTGCATCCGATGGTAGTCGCCAGCCACGGCGCCGGCTTCCTTCATCAAAGCGGTGAGACCTCGTTGGACCGGGTACGGCGCGGGGCGCGGCGCATCGGGCGATGCCGCCGCCGTTACAAAGTCTGTGGCGATGGCCCGACCCAGGCGGCCGGTAAAGCTTCTTGTCAGCGTGGTACGTTCGGGTTCGAGATCTGCGAGGGCGTTAGCCCATGCCGCATGGGTCTTGGCCTCGGGAGAGCGCAAGAAGGCGGTCCCGAGCATCACCGCGCTCGCTCCCAGCGTGAGCGCGGCAGCCACACCGCGGCCGTCACCGATGCCGCCAGCAGCGATGATCGGCAATTCGATGTGGTCGGCCAGGCGCGGTAAGAGTGCAAACAATCCCACACCTTGCCGCTCGGCGGCCGCTGGATCGAACGATCCACGGTGACCACCGGCTTCATATCCCTGCGCGATGATCCCGTCCGCGCCGGCTTGGGCCGCAATTCTTGCCTCGGCAAGGGTGGTGGCGGTCGCGAACCATGCGATGCGGCGTTCCCTTAAGCGACTCACAAAGCTCGCCGGAAACACTCCCATGATGGACGACACGGCGGTGGGCGCCAGATCCAGGAACGTTTCACACTGAGCCTCGAAGTCCGGGAGAGCCGAGTCGCCGGCCGAAGGGTGCACTGGCGGCCCCCATGCCTCCAAGAACTTCCTGATATTTCCTTCCAACTCCGAATCTCTTAGTGGCTTCGGATCTGGAATCCAGACGTTCAACTGAAAAGGACCAGGGCTCTGGGACCGGAACTCCTGGACCCACGCGCGAATACCGGCTGGCGGAGTGAGTAGCGCGCCCATGGCGCCCATTCCGCCGGCGTTGGCCACGGCAATCGACAGACTGGCGGGGCACGCACCGGCCATGGGGGCGAGCATGATGGGGAATTTGAGGCCGTAGCGCTCCGAAAAGGCGATGGCACGGTCGAGCGGGCCGGACGAATTTCCGGTTTGGTCCGAAGATGTGGAAACCATTCGTGGTCTCATCCTGATAGAGTGGTTGTAGCAGATTTGCATCCGCAAATCCCGGTAAGGAAGGAAAGTCATGAAGCATTGGAAGTTGGCGCTGCTGGCTGTAGCCGTGGCGGTGCCACTGTTGTGTCAGGCGCAGGAGATGGGATCTCTGTGCGTGAAAGCGAACCCCGGACGCGCGGGTGTTTTTGTAGACGGGAAATACTTGGGGCCCGCGGCCAACTTCCGCATCGCACGTACTTATTCGGTGGCTGCTGGGGACCATGAGGTCAAGCTGTTGGATCCGCGATACGAGGAGGTGACCACCAAGGTCACCATCAAGACCGGCAAGAAGACGACGATTGCAGAGACCCTAAAGGCGTTGCCACTTGCTAAACCACCCTTTGGCCGGCTGCGTACGGAGAATGCGGACGAGTTCGCCGCCGTATACGTCAACGACAGATTCATGGGGCACGTGGACGAATTCAGCAATTTTGCCCAGGGGCTGCTCCTCAACCCCGGTGAGTACACCGTGAAGATTGTGCCGGCTTCCGGGCCGCCCGTCACACAAACCGTCAAAATCGAAGTGGACAAGACAGTTTTGGTGAAGTAGATCGGCGGGCCGGCGGAGGGCTGGCCGGCGCCGTCATCGGGAGGCTCCTCTTTACTGTTTGGACTCGCGGTTGCGCGGGTCTTTGCCGAGGATGTGCTCCACATCCCGATTGTTTTCCTGGCAGATGTATTCCATCAGGTCGCCCTTTTGCAGCGTGGCGTGACCATGGACCGTGAAGGGCTTGGTGTAGGCGCCCGGATCGTCCACGGTGGTATCCCATTCGAGGTGGCCCAAATCGGGCCGGCGGTAGCGCTCGGTCGTGTGCAGCTTTTCGGTGTGGGGGTGGCCGGCGAAGTCAAACCAGAACCGGTCGTTGAAGCCGGAGGTATCGATGACCAGGGTGTTGCCGTCCCACTTGCCGATGGACTCGCCGTACCACGTAGGGTTGGGGTCTTTGGAATGGGCGCGGCCGTCCATGAAGATCTGCCGATAGCTATGAATGTTGCCCTCAAAAATGAAGAAGGTGATGTCTCTACTTTGCACGATGCGCCAGGGATAGGGCGCCATCCTGGGGACGCCGGTCGGAAGGCAATTGGCTTCGGGATCGTCCTTGGACATGTGCTCGCGGGTCACCTTCAGCGCCCAGGGCTGAAGGGGGAGGCTTTCACCGGGCTTGAGAGCGTCGGCGATGTCGTTAATGAGATTGCGGTCGGGGCCCCAGAGGCCGGAAAAATCGGGTTTGCCGTCGGCCAGTCGCGGGGCGGGGCCTTTAGGAACCAGCGCGGCAGGACCGGCGCCTTCTTCCTGCGCTTGGGCGAGGGACGGAACCATGGACAAGAGTCCCACCAGCGTGGCGGTGGTCAAAAGTGATGGAAGCAAATGTTTGGTCACGGTGCTCCATGGATATCAAAGCGGTTGGAGGGTGTCAAGGGTTGGGCTTTCCGCAATCAACTATCAGAACGTGAAGCGGGCGATCAAGGTGCCGGTGCGCGCGGAGCCGTTCAGGGCGGGGACCGTGTTGACGGCGGCGGTGGCGTTGATCGTGCCGAAGCCGGCCGTGTACTGGCTCTGGTTGTTCTTCGAAAGCGGGAGCTGGGGATTGGCCGAGCTGGGAGACGGCAGATACGTCCGGTTGAAAATATTCACGAACTCGGCGCGGATCTGGAGATTGTAGCGTTCCTTGACACGGAAATTGCGGCCGATGTTGAAATTTTCCTGGGGCTTGCGGCGGCCCCGGAAATCGGAGTACAGCGTGCCGATGGCGGGACCAACACCTCCGGCCGGGACCTGTTGCCAAGCGGCCGGATTCAGCACTTGATCGGTGTAGGCGTTGATGGGTCCATTGACATCCTTCAGGTAGAGAGGGACGCCGGGCAGGCGAATCGCCTCACTGGGGAGGAAGTTGGCGTTGGCGCTGGTGGGAGCTACCAGGAAGGGCGCGCTCTGGTACTGTGTGAAGGCGCCGAGTTGCCAATCGGCTACCAGCCAGTTCACGGCTTTGAGGTTCCTCAGAAATTCGATCTTGGGTGTGATGTAGGTGAAGTTGACGGTAAGCGTCAACGGCGGAATTTGCTGGAGCGCCCAGACGGAGCTTTGGGGATTGAAGAAATCCTGGCGAGTGGCGCGTGTGAAGCCCTTGGCCCAAGTGAAAGCGCCGGCCGCCTGCAGACCGCGCGAGAGGCGCTTGGTCGCTTTGATTTGCAGGGAGTCGTACTTCGAGTTGCCGGTGGGGGATTCCGCGACGCCCAGGGCGCTGCTGAACTGCACCGAGGGATTGGGAGCCACCGAAAACTGCGGATAAGGATACAGGGCGCTCAGCAACGAATTGGTCACAGGGAAGCCGGTATAGGGGAGAAGCAGACCGCCATTGCCGACGCCCGCGGCTGCCATACGCTGCTCGACGGCCACGCTGTTGATGGGCTGGCTGAGCAGTTGGAAATCGGCATAGTTGTTGGCGCCCGTGGGGCCGGTTCCGGGGTACGGATACAAACCATACTTGGCGAACACGGCCGGTGAGAGCTGACTCAGGAAACCCAGCGGGCCACTGGTCACCGACCCAATGGTCAGACAGCAACTGAGCCATGCGACGCGGTTGGCGACATATGCGCCCTCCAGCACGAAATCTTTCGTCATCTCGTGCTGGATGCCGATGCTCCATTGGTTTTGCCGCGGCGGGCGGTTGTAGTTCCGGTCGGGCAGGTAAGGCGCGGGGGTGGTGGTGTTGGGATTGGGATAGATGTTGGGATCGGTGACGGGCCAGGTGGGCTGAAGAATGGAATTGGGGGAGGAGATGTTCACGAACGGGTTGATGCCGGAGGGGGCATTGATGGCGTTGGAGCCGATGGTTGGAACGCCGTCATCGGTGGGGAACTGAAACACGATACCCCATCCGGCGCGGAGGACGGTTTTGGCATCTAACTGGTAGGCAGCGCCCAAGCGCGGGCCGAAGCCGTAGGCATAGGCGGGACGGTAGAAGTCGCAGCCGCAGGTGGCGGCATACATGGTCGCGCCCAAGTGGCCGCCGGCATGGCCGTTGGAGGCGGCCGGATCAAACTGCCCGACGCGTCCATACTGTTCTTTGACGGGTGTGCTGTAGTCCCAGCGCAGGCCATAGGTCAGGGTGAGCTTGCGGGTCATCTTCCAGGAGTCCTGGGCGAAGAGCGCCCAAGCGATGTGTCCCTGGCGGTAGTCTTCGAGCGGGGTTTGGGTGGTGCTGGTATAGTCGCCCAGCAAGAAACTGCCGTAGCCGAAACCAGTGGTAAAGCCGTTGAAGCTGACGGTAGGAGTGAATGGCTGCGAAGTCGGACCGACACCGGTGGCGAGGGTCACTCCGGCGAACGGGTTGAACAGAGCGCCCATCTGGACCGCCTCGGCGCCGAATTTGTAGCTGTGCCGGCCCCGGACCCAGGTGGCATTGGCGTTGTAAGTGGGTTTCTGATAATAGGTGTGGGTCTGACCTTGGTTGGCCGTCCCCACGTTCTGCATGCCGCCGTAGCCGACGCAGGAGGTTCCTCCGGTGGGAATGACGCACATCCCGGTGATGCTGGGGAACTGGCGGTGGATGACGAACCCGGAGAGATTGAAGGCCGAGGGGTCGAAGCTCTTGAACGGCGCATCGTCGAAGAAGTTGACACGCTGCCAGCCCGCGCCCACGTGCAATAACAGGGTGGGCGAAAGAATGCGATCGTAGTTGAGGCGGACGAGCTTGGTATCGATGAACGTGCC
>Ga0209698_10001539_pt1 | contig 26614 bp, 21 predicted proteins | sample LitLauG_LLR_2012_FD_187203 | JGI IMG/M metagenome (GOLD analysis project Ga0209698, IMG submission 187203) | Freshwater sediment microbial communities from Pennsylvania, USA - Little Laurel Run_MetaG_LLR_2012 (SPAdes) (version 2) | ecosystem: Environmental > Aquatic > Freshwater > Creek >... | reverse complement strand
GGGTGGATCGCTGGAACCTGCGGCGCACCCTGATCGTCAGCGATTTCATCCGCGCCGGGCTGGTGTTTCTGGTTCCGACGTTCTACCTCTATAGCCACCATACGCTCCCGACGTTCGCGCTCGTGTTCCTGCTGTTCACGTGCAACGTGTTCTTCCTGCCGGCGCGCAGCGCCATCACGCCCGAGATCGTGCCGCCCTCGCAGCTGTTGGTGGCGAACGCGCTGCTCTCGGCGGCGGGCGTGGCCGCCACCGCCGTCGGCGCCATCTGCGGCGGTTGGATCGTGGATCACCTGGGCTGGCCGGTCGCGATGCGCGTGGACGCGGCGACCTACCTGTTCTCGGTGCTGACGCTCGCGCTCATGGCCTATCGGCCGTCCGCCGAGCGCCGCACGCCGCCCGGCATCACGTGGAGCACCTATCTCTCCGAGGTGCGTGAGGGCTTTCGCTCCGTGCGCGCGAGCTCGCGCGTCGGGCTCGCGCTCACCGCCCTCGCCGCCGTCTGGGTGGGCGGGGGATTCCTGCACGTCGCGGGCAACCTGCACGTCCAGCGGGCCGCGAGCGTGCCGGGCATGGAGCGGCTCGGCCTCCTCATGGCGGCTCTCGGCTTGGGCAGCGGCTTCGGCACCTGGTGGGTGAACGGGCGGGGACGGCGGGTTCCGCAGCCCTGGCTCCTCGGCGGGGGCCTATTGCTGGTGTCGGTCGGCCTCGTCGCGTTCGCGGTCTCGAGCCGCTTCGCGGTGTTCGCGATCGTCGGTTTCCTGATTGGTCTTGCCGCCGCGCCCGCCTTCGTGCTCTCCGAGACGCTGATTCAGGAGGGCACCGACCTTCATCAGCGCGGGCGCGTCTTCAGCATGCGAGACTTCCTGATGCGCCTGCTGTTCCTGATCTCGGTGACGATCGCGGGCACCGTCACCCGCTCGTTCGGCACCGAGCCGGCGCTGCTCCTGTGCGCGGCGATCATCGCGGTCGCGGGCGTGATCTCGATCGGGTGGGGACGCCGCGACCCGGCGCTGATGGCCCGCGGCTGAGGCCAGCGGCTAGGGACGCGGCGTGACCTCGGGCAGCTCGACCCCCCACATCTCGCGCAGCACCGTGCGAAAGGGTCCGGCGCCGCCGAGTGGCACCCGCCGGCGATACTCGTCGAACGCGGCGAAGATCGCGGGGCCATGCTTCGCGAACAGGCTCCCCTGCGCCACCGCGTCCGAGAGCGATGGCCCGCCCTCCTGCTTGAGAGCCCCCAGCACCTCGCGCGCGATGGCCTGAGCGGCGGCCGCGACCGGACCGTCGGCGCGCAATTCAGCCGGCGTCGGCCGGCGCGGCGGCGCTGGAGCCGCCGGCTGCGTGCGCGCGGCCTCGGGCGCGGCCGGCAGGACCGGTGCGGCGGGCGTGTGCGCGGCGGACGCGGCGGGCGGGGGCGGACTCACGCGCTCGGGCGGCGCGACGTCGAACGAGCGGCTGCAGCCCGGACAGCGCACCCTCGCCCCTCCCGGGCCGAGCAGATTCGCGGGCAGGAGATAGCGCGCGCCGCAATGCGGGCACGACACGTTCATGGTGCGGGGGTCGGCTGGCATGGTGCGCTGCATTCTGCCGCAAAGCCGGCGCGCGCGAAACCCGAATCGCGGCTCCGAGGCGCCGTGGCTGGGCCGCGATCCTCAGCCCGAGAGCGCCATCTCGAGCGCCTCGCGGTATTGATCGAGCAGCGTGCGGCGCAGGACGGAGGCGCCCGGATCGAGCAGCTGGGGATCGCGCGCCAGGAGCTCGCGCGCCGCGGCGCGGGCCTCGGCGAGCAGCTTTTCGTCGCGCGCGAGGTCGGCCAGATCGAGGCGCGGCAGGCCGCTCTGCCGGGTGCTCCACGGCTCGCCCGGGCCGCGCAGGCGCAGATCCTCCTCGGCGATCGCGAAGCCGTCATCGAGTCGCGAGAGGACATCCAGGCGCTCGCGGGCCCGCGCCCCGGCTGCGGGCGATGCGACGAGCACGCACACCGAGCGGTGGGGCCCTCGTCCGATCCGCCCGCGCAGCTGATGGAGCTGGGTGAGCCCGAAGCGATCCGCGCTCTCGACCACCATCAGTGTCGCGTTCGGGACGTCCACGCCGACCTCGATCACCGTGGTCGTCACCAGCACGTCCACGCTTCCGCCGGCGAAGCCCTGCATCGTGGCGTGCCGCTCGTCGGCTCCGAGCCGGCCGTGCAGCAGCTCGATCCGTCGCCCGCGCAGCAGCGGATGCTGCTTCAGGCGCCCGAATTCGGCCTCCGCCGCGCGCCCCGCGAGGCGCCCGCCCTCCTCGATCGAGGGGAGCACGACGAACGCCTGGCGGCCCTGCGATAGCTCGCGCGCCATGAATTCGACGACCTGGGGGAACTTCTCCTCGCCCGTGATGCGCGTGACGCGGCGGCCGCGCCCGGCCGGCCGCGCGCGCAGACGGCTGACCTCGAGATCGCCGAAGTACGCCATCGCGAGCGTGCGCGGGATCGGGGTCGCGGTCAGCACGAGCAGGTCGGGCACGACGCTCTTGCCCGCGAGGCGCGCGCGCTGGCGCACGCCGAAGCGGTGCTGCTCGTCCACGATCGCGAGCCCGAGATCGGGGATCGCGATGCGCTCCTCGAGCAGCGCCTGCGTGCCGATCACGAGGATCGCCTCGCCACCCGCGAGGCGCGTCGCGATCTCGCGCCTCTCCGCTGCCGGCGTGCTCGAGGTGAGGAGCGCGACGCCGGCCCCGACGGGCGCCGCGAGCGCGCGCAGCGTCGTGGCGTGCTGGCGCGCGAGCACTTCGGTCGGCACCATGAACGCCACCGGCCGGCCGGCCTCGAGAACATGGAGCGCGGCGAGAAACGCCACCACCGTCTTGCCGCTGCCCACGTCGCCGAGCAGGAGGCGCTGCATGGGAACCGGCTTCGCGAGATCGGCGACGATCTCGTCGAGCGCCGTGCGTTGATCGTCGGTGAGCGCCCACGGCAGCGCCGCGACGGCGCGCCGCGCGAGCCCGCCACTCCCCGCGTGAACTCCACTGCGGCTCGCCTCGCCGAGCGACAGGCGCCTCAGCTCGAGCACGGTCTGAAGCAGCAGAAGCTCCTCGAACTTGAGCCGTTCGCGCGCGGCCCCGAGGGCCCGCTCGTCGGCGGGGAAATGGATCTGCTCGAGCGCATCCGCGAGCGGCATCAGCCCGCGCGAGCGCGCCAGCGGCGCGGGGACCGCGTCCGGGATCGAGCGCGCGACGGCATCGAGCGCGGCGCGCACCGCGCGCCGCATCTGCCGCGCGGTGAGGCCGCGCGTGAGCGCGTGCACCGGGACCAGTCGCCCGACGTCGAGCAGGCGCTCGAGATCGTCCTCGAACACCTCGAACAGCGGATTCAGCATGCGGCCACCCTCGTCGTCCAGCTCACCGCTCATCACGACGCGCGTGCCGGGCTTGAGCGTGCGGGCGAGGAACGGGCGACCGAAGAAGTAACACCCCACGACACCGGTGCCATCCGAGAGCGTGAGGCTGAAGTCGCCGCGACCGGCGCGCGTGCGCAGCGCGGCCGCGCTCTTCACGGTGCCGCTCACGGTGACGAGCTGGCCGGGCACGAGATCCTTGAGCGCGACGAAACGGCGGGCATCGAGGTAATCGCGCGGGTAGTGGCGCACCAGATCGCCCAGCCCGTGAAGTGCCAGCCGCTCGAAATGGCGCGCCCGGGCCGGCCCCACCCCCGGCAGGAACTGGACCGGGGTGCGGGAATCGAGCGGGCGGCGGTGGGGCGCGGCGGCGATGACGGTCATGGGGGCGTTTCCCTGGGAGCCCTGAATCGGATGCGGCCGACACTACCGCGCGGCCGCCCGGCTTGTCACCCGGCGCACGCTCCTGCTACGATCCGCGGCCTTTCCAGTCGATCATTCGCCGCGCGCTCGGGCGCGGACCGTCCCATACGAGGAGGAACACCTTGGCACAGCGCTGCTTCGTCTGCGGCAAGGGGCCCATGTTCGGACAGACCGTGAGCCACGCCAACAACGCCACCAAGCGCGTCTTCAACCCCAACCTGCAGCGCGTTCGCGCGCGCGTGGACGGCCGCGTGATGAACGTGGACGTGTGCTCGCGCTGCCTGCGGGGCGGCAAGATCGAAAAGGCCGCGCGCGGCCGCAAGCGCCCCGCGGTCGTCTGATTCCGCGGCGCAAGGTCCGGCGCCGCGGCCCCGGGTTCCGGACTAGCCCGCGGCCCCGAGGCTGAAGAGCTCGCGCCACTCGAGCTGCCGCCGCGGCAGCGCGTGAAGCGGATCGAACTCGAGCGCACGCGCGAACGCTCGATCGGCATCGGCCGTCCTCCCCAACCTCAGCAGCACCCAGCCCAGATCCGCGAGCGCGGCGAGAAATCCCGGATGGATCCGCAGCGCCTCGCGCAGCGGCGCCTCCGCGCCCGCGGCATCGCCGAGCAGGAGCCGGGTGCGGCCGAGCAGGGCATGCGCGTCGGCCCATTGCGGGCGCAGCCGCACGAGATCCTCGAGCAGCAGTCGCGCTGCCGCCGGCTGGTGCGCCTCGAGCTCGAGCGAAGCCAGCTCGAGCGCCGCGGGCGGATAGCCGGGGCGCAGCCGCATCGCCTCGCGGTACGCGTCGCGCGCCTCGACGCGGTCGCCGCGCGCGCGCCGCACACGCGCGAGCGCGAGGTGGAGGTCGGGGAAATCGGGCTGAAGCGCGATCGCGCGCTGCAGCGAGTGCTCCGCGGCCGCGGGATCGCCGCCCTCCATGAGGAGCGGCGCCACCTCGAGCGCCGCCGGCGCGATCTCGCGATCGCGCATCAGTCCGCGGCGCAGTGACCGCAGCGCGTCATCGCGGCGGCCCAGCGCGTGGTAAACCAGGCCGAGCAGCCGATGCGCGCGCGCGAACTCGCGATGGATCTCGACCGCGCGCTCGAGCGCCGGCACCGCGCCCTCGAAGTCGCCGGCGCGAAAGCGCGCGAGCCCCATCCAGAAGTGGAGGTCGGCGAACTGCGGCCCCTCGGCGAGCGCGGCGTCGAGGTGCGGGATGGCGATCTCGGCCTCGCCGCGCTCGAGGCGCGCGCGCGCAGCAAGCAGGCGCGCTTCGACATAGCGCGGATTGAGCCGCAGCGCCGCCTCGAGGTGGATGAGGGCCGCCTCCGCCCGCCCCGCCTGCAGCAGCAGCCCGCCCAATCGCGCGCGCAAGTCGGCGTAGCCCGGCTGCGCGTCCACCGCGCGCGCGAGATCCGCGATCGCGCCCTCGAGATCACCGGCATGATAGCGCTCGAGCGCGCTTTGCTCGGGATGCGCCTGCGCCTCCGGTCCGGTCAGGCGATGCCACTCGGTGGGCCCCCACTCCATGAGGCGCGCGGGACGCATGCCGGCCGGCATCTGATAGCCGAGCTGGAGCGCGCGCTCGAGCGCGGCCGATGAGGAGCGATGATCACCGAGTTGCGCGCGGCACACCGCCAGCAGCAGCAGCGCCTCGACGTAACGCGGTTGATCCTCGAGCGCGCGTTCGAGATCGGCGGCCGCATCCGCGGCGCGTCCGGAGCGCTCGTAGATGCGCGCCCGGTAGTAGCGCAGGTCGGGGAACGAGGGATTCTCCTCGAGCGCGCGCGTGAACTCGGTTTCGGCGCGCCCGTAATCGCCGGCGTGATAGAACGCCAGCCCGAGCCGCGCGCGCGCCTCGGCCGCATAGCAGCGCGCGAGGCTGTGATCGGGATGCCGCGGATCGCGCACCTCGGCGAGCACACGCTCGAAGCAATCGGCGGCGCGCTCGAACTCCCCGCGATTGAAGTGGATCATGCCGCGGTTGTAGGCGGCGTTGTGCCCCCAGCGCAGCAGGGCCGTGATCAGCGACAAGCAGCGCTCCTTTCCAGTCCGGGACGGCTCGCGCGGCCGACGGGCGTGCGATTCCGCCGCCGGCCGCGGACGTCCCGAACGCTCGCGAACTTCAATCCATCTGGCGGCGCAGGAAAGCCGGGACCTCGAGCGACGCGGTGCGCGAGCCCTCGCGCTCGCGCGGCCAGCGCGGCTTGCCGGCATCGGCACGCGGGAACGCCGAAAGCTTCGTGAATTCCTCCGCCGCCGCATCGTCGGTCGGCCGCTGATCCACGAGCTTCAAGCGCGGCTCGACGTGCCCGAAGCCGGTCGCGATCACAGTGATGATCAGCTCGCCATCGAGGTTGGGATCGATCACCGAGCCGAAGATGACGTTCGCCTCCTCGCCCGCCGCGGTCACGACCACGCTCGCCGCCTCGTTGACCTCGTGCAGGGTGAGGTCGCGGCCCCCGGTGATGTTGACGAGCACACCCTCGGCGCCCGCGATCGAGACGTCCTCGAGCAGCGGGCTCGAGACCGCGGCCTGCGCGGCCTCGACGGCGCGCGAGGCGCCGGTCGCGCGGCCGGTGCCCATCAGCGCGTTGCCGCGATTCGACATCACGGCCTTGACGTCCGCGAAGTCGAGGTTGACGAGGCCCGGGACCGTGACGAGATCCGAAATGCCCTTGGTGGCCTTGAGCAGCACCTCGTCGCACACGGAGAACGCGTCGCTCAGCGACGTGCCCTTCTCGACCACCGACAGCAGACGCTGATTGGGAATCACGATCAACGTGTCGACCTCGGCGCGCAGCTCGGCGAGGCCCTCCTCGGCCTGGCGCATGCGGCGCCGGCCCTCGAACACGAACGGCTTCGTGACCACCGCCACGGTGAGCGCTCCGCCCTGGCGCGCGAGACGCGCCACCACCGGGGCCGATCCAGTGCCCGTGCCGCCGCCCATCCCGGCGGTGATGAACACCATGTCGCTGTCCGCGATCGAGTCCGCGATCGCCTGCTCGTCCTCCTCGGCGGCGCGGCGCCCGACCGAGGGATCGCCGCCCGAGCCCAGGCCGCGCGTGGCGTTCGCGCCGAGCTGGATGCGATGCGGCGCGAGCGATTGATTGAGCGCCTGCATGTCGGTGTTCGCGGCGATGAACTCGACGCCACGAAGGCCGGCGCCGATCATGCGGTTCACGGCGTTGCCGCCGGCGCCCCCGCAACCCACCACCTTGAGCTTCGCGGTATTCGTCGAATCGATTTCCAGCTCGAACATGGCACTTCTCCCTGTGCCCCTTCCGTCGGCGCCGCACCGGCGGGCTCTCCGTCCGGCGCGAACCGCGAAAAGCGTGGCGTCAAGAGTCCATTCGCGACACTACAGGAACAGTTCGTCGAACCAGCGTCTCAAGTCGCTGAGCTTGCCCTTTCCCACCCCCGGTTTGTGTCCCGGACCCTCGCCGTTCTCGCACTTGGCCGCGTGCATCACGAGCCCCACCCCGGTCGAATAGCGCGGATCGCAGACCTTCGCGGACAGCCCCTTGAGGCCGCTCGGCGCGCCGAGGCGCACCGGCATCTCGAACACCTGCTCGGCCAGCTCGACCACCCCCGGCATCAGCGAGGTGCCACCCGTCAGCACCACGCCGCCTCCCAGCAGCTCGGCGAAGTGGTTCTTCTTCGCCTCCTTGTTCGCCAGTTGAAGGATCTCCTCCATGCGCGGCTCGATCATCGAGGCCAGCACGTGCCGCGAGATCTCGCGGTCCGCGCGTCCGCCCACGCCCGAGACGAGCACTTTCTCGTCGGCCGGCACGGCGCCACTCAGGGCGCAGCCGTGCAGGATCTTGATCTGCTCCGCCTTGTCGATGGGCGTGCGCAGCCCGATGGCGAGGTCGTTCGTCACGTTCGCGCCGCCAAAGGGGATGATCGCGGTGTGCCGGATCGAGCCGTCGAAGAACACCGCGACGTCGGTGGTGCCGCCGCCGAGATCGAGCAGCACGACGCCGAGGTCGCGCTCGTCGGGCCCCAGCACCGCGTGGCTCGACGCGAGCGGCTCGAGCACGAGGTCGTCCACCTTGAGCCCGGCGCGCTGGATGGCGCGGCAGATGTTCTTCGCCGACGTGACGGCGCCGGTGATGATGTGGACCTCGGCCTCGAGTCGCACGCCACTCATCCCGATCGGGTCCTTGATGCCCTCCTGATCGTCGACGATGAACTCCTGCGGGATCACGTGGATGATCTCGCGATCCATGGGAATCGCGATCGCCTTGGCCGCCTCCACCACACGATCCACGTCGGCGGCGCCGATCTCGTTGTCCTTGCGCGAGACCGCAATCACGCCCCGGCTGTTGATGCTGCGGATGTGATCGCCGGCGATGCCGGCGCTCACGCCCTTGACCGCCACGCCCGCCATACGCTCGGCCTCGTCCACCGCGCGCTGGATGCTGGCCACCGTCTTCTCGAGATCGACGACCACGCCGCGGCGCAGTCCCTCGCTCGCGGAGTTGCCGACTCCCACCACTCGCAGCTCGTCGCCGCCGTTCATGTCGGCCACGATGCACGAGATCTTCGTGGTGCCGATGTCGAGACCTACGTAGGTCCGCGTCGCCTGTGCCATGATGTCGATCACCTCCGTGTGTTCGAACGAGTGTCAGCCGGTTCGCGCGCCCGCCGCGCCGCTCGCGGCGGTGGCGCCTGGCCTCACGACGATTTGTCCTACGAATCGAATGTCGATTTCGCGCGCGGTCTGGCCGCGCTGGCGAAGGTCCGCGAGCGTGACGCGCAGCGCCGAGAGCTGGCGCAGATCCAGCGGCCAGGCCGGCGAGAGCACGCGGGTTCCGGTCATCAGCGTGAGCACGGTCAGATCGGGATCGCTCGCGTCCACCTCGGAGAGCTGGGCCCCGAGTGCCAGCTCACGATCCGAGAGCGCCCGCACCCACGCCAGTGCGCGATCCACCTCGCCGGTGCGAACGCGCGTGCCCGCCGGCCAGCGATCGAAGCGCGGGCCGGCGATCATCGGCACATCCGCTTCCACGCCGTCGGCGAGCGGCGGCAGCAGCACGCCCGCGGAGTCGATCTCCCACGGCACGCCGTGCTCGACCAGCATCACCGGCGTGCGCTCGGTGACTCGGATGTCGAGGCTGCGCGGCCACACACGCGCGATGCGCACCTCGGCGATGCGCGGCTCGAGCAGCAGCGCCTGACGCGCGCGCGCCTCGTCGACGCGGAACAGGTCCTCGCCCACCGCGAGGCCCGAGGTGCGGATCACGCGCTCGGTATCGAGGTAGTGGAGGCCCTCGACGCGGATGTTCCTGACCACCGCCCACGGCCCGAGCCGCGCGCCCCACGGAAGGTGGGCGAGGAGCGCGAGCGCGGCGAGCACCAGCACGACGCGCAGCACGAGCTTGAGGCCGCGCCGCCGCGGCGCGCGCTCCGGCCGCAGTGCCCGTCCCTGGTAGGCCGCCGTCATCGCGCCCCGCTCTCGCGGCCCTGGCCCGCGTGCTGTCCCGCGCGCTCGGAACCGCGCAGCAGCTCGAGGATCCGGTCGCCGAGCTTCCACACGTCGCCCGCGCCCAACGTGATCACGACGTCTCCGCGCTTGGCGTCGCGCGCCACCGCGTCGGCCGCCGCCGATGGGTCCGCGGCGTATTCGAGATGAGCGGCTCCGGCGCGCGCGGCCTTCTCGACCAGTGCCGCGCTGCTCACGCCCGCGATCGGCGCCTCGCCCGCGGCGTAGATGTCGAGCACCCACGCGTGATCGGCGTGCCCGAACGCGCGGCCGAATTCGGCCTCGAGCGCGGCGGTGCGTGAGTAGCGATGCGGCTGGAATACCACCAGGACGCGGCCACCGAGGCCGCGCGCGGCCGCGAGCGTGGCGCGGATCTCGGTGGGATGGTGCCCGTAATCGTCGATGACGCGCACGCCGCATGCCTCGCCGCGCGTCTCGAAACGCCGCCCGACGCCGCGGAATCCGGCGAGCGCCTCGGCGATCAGCGCGAAGCCGACCTCGACCTCGAGCCCCACCGTCACGGCCGCGAGCGCGTTCAGCACGTTGTGGTGGCCGGGCACGTGGAGCTCGAGCGCGCCGAGCGCGCGGCCGAAGGCCTCGACCTCGAAGCGCGCGCCGTGCGGCAGCAGCTGGACGTCGCGCGCGCGCACCTCGCACTCCTCACCGGTCCCGTAGCGGGTGTGGCGCTTCGTGATGGCGGGCAGGATCTCGCGCACCTGCGGATCGTCGGCGCACAGAATGCTGACGCCGTAGAACGGCACGCGGTTCGCGAAGTAGGTGAACGCCTGCCTCAGGCCCGCGACGTCGCCGAAGTAGTCGAGGTGCTCGCGATCGATGTTCGTGATCACGGTCACGGCGGGCGCGAGGCGCAGGAACGATCCGTCGCTCTCGTCGGCTTCGGCGATGAGGAACTGGCCGTGGCCGAGCTGCGCATTGGCGCCGATACCGTGGAGCCTCCCCCCCACGACGATGGTGGGATCGAGTCCGCCGCGCGCCAGCACCGCGCCGATCATCGAGGTGGTGGTGGTCTTGCCGTGCGAGCCGCCCACCGCGATGCCGTACTTCATGCGCATCAGCTCGGCCAGCATGTCGGCACGCGGAATCACCGGCATGCCGGCGGCGCGCGCCGCCTGCAACTCGGCGTTTTCCTCGCGCACCGCGGTCGAATAAACGACCAGCTGCGCATCCGCGATGTTGGTGGCGTCGTGCCCGATCATGACGCGGCCGCCGAGCCGCACCAGGCGGTCGGTCGTCTCGCTGGCCCTCAGGTCGCTGCCCGAGACCTGGTAGCCGAGATTGATCAGCACCTCGGCGATCCCGGCCATGCCGGAGCCGCCGATGCCGATCAGATGAACGTGCCGCGTGCGCCCGTACATCTCAGCGCCCCCCTCCCTCGCCGGCGGTGACGCCCGCCTCCCGCCTTCCGGCGCCCCAGCGCTCGAGGCTGCGGACGATGCGCTCCGCCGCATCGGGCCGCGTGAACGTGCGGGCGTTCGCCGACATGCGCGACAGGCCCTGCCGATCGCTCAGCCAGTGCGCGATCTCCTGCGCCAGCCGCTCACCGGTCAGGTCCTGATCGAGGATCATCGCCGCCGCTCCCCGCTCCACGAGGTTCATCGCGTTCACGACCTGGTGATCGTGCGCGGCGTGCGGATACGGAATCAGAATCGCCGGCGTTCCACATGCCGCGATCTCCGCCAAAGTCATGGCTCCCGAGCGGCACACCACCAGATCGGCGGCAGCGTACGCCATGTGGATGCGGCGCAGGTAGGGCAGCACACGCGCCGGGAGCGTTTCGGATTCCACGAGAGCGCGCGCCCACTCGAAGTCCTCCCGCCCGGTCTGCAGGATGAACTGCACGTCGACCCGGCCCTGCAGCTTGCGCATCGCGTCGATCGCCGCCTGGTTGATGCGATGCGCGCCGCGGCTGCCGCCGAAGATGAACACCGTGGGCTTGCCCTCGGTGAGTCCGAACTCCTGCAGCGCGGTCGTGCGGTCGCCGCTCAGGATGTGCTGGCGCACCGGGTTTCCGCTCACCTTGAGGTTGTCTTTGCGCACGAAGTAGGAGCGCGCCTCGACGAACGAGAGATGGACCTCGTCCGCGATGCGCGCCAGCCAGCGATTCGCGATCCCCGGGATGCTGTTCTGCTCCTGAAGCAGCAGCGGACGACCGGTGAGCCGCGCCGCCAGCGAGACCGGCGCGCTGACGTAGCCGCCGGTGCCGAGCACGACGTCGGGCCGCTCGATCGCCATCAGCGTCAGCGCCTGGATCAATCCCACCGCGTTCACGAGCGCGGCCCACGGCCAGCGCCACGGCGCGCGCCGCGGGAAGCCGCTGGTGGCGATGAAGCGGAGACGGAATCCCGCCTCGGGCACCGCCTGCGCCTCGAGCCCGCGCTTGCCCCCCACGAACACCACGTCGTACGCCGGGCGCATGCGGCGCAGCTCCTCCGCCACCGCGATGCCGGGGTAGACGTGCCCGCCGGTTCCTCCGCCCGCAATCATGATCTTCATCGGCTCCTCCGCGACCAGCGCTCGCGCGTCAGCGCCTCATGGGAGCCGTTGCGGACGCTCACGCGATACAGCAGGCCGGCGGCCGCCAGGTTCGCGAGCAACGCCGATCCGCCGTACGACACGTACGGCAGCGGCAGACCGGTCGTCGGCGCGAGCCCGGTCGCGACGGCGAGATTCGCGAGCGCATAGAGAGCGAGCTGAAGCGTGAGCCCGCTCGCGAGCAGGAAGTCGAACGTCTCGTGAGCGCGAGCCGCGGTGCGCAATCCACGCCAGATGAGCAGCGCGATCAGCACCAGCAGGACCGTGGCGCCCAGGAATCCCAGCTCCTCGGCCAGGATCGAGAAGATGAAGTCGGTGTGCGCTTCGGGCAGAAACAGGAACTTCTGCAGCCCGCCGCCCAGGCCCCGCCCCAGCCAGCCTCCCGAGCCGATCGCGATCAGCGACTGGTCGAGCTGCCAGCCCGCGCCGTGTCCGTCGGTCTCGCCGCTCGTGACGAGGCGCGCAAACGTGCCCCAGCGCTCCATCATGTAGGGGTGCGTCTTGAGCGCGACCGCGACCGCGAGCGTCCCGGCGGCCACCGGAGCGAGCAGATGGCGCCACTTCGCGCCGGCGAGGAAGATCATCAGGAAGCCGGTGAGCGCGAGCAGCCCGGCGCTGCTCAGGTTCGGCTGCATCAGGATCAGGCCCATCGGGAGCGCCACCAGCATCATCGTCGGCACGAGGCCGCGCCAGAATCCCGCCTCCTCGGGCGGATGCCGTTTCAGCCACCACGCGAGGAACGTGACCGCCGCCAGCCGCCCGGCATCGGTGGGTTGGAGCGTGAGGAAACCGAGGCGCAGCCAGCGCGAGGCGCCGTGTGAGACGTGGCCGGCCACCACCGCAAGCGCGAGCAGGCCGAGCGAGACTCCGAAGCAGACCGGCGCCCAGCGCTCGAGACGCTTCAGGTCGAGCTGCGTGGCCGCGAGCAGCACCGCGATCCCCAGCGCGGCGCGGAAGAGCTGGCGGCTCAGGAAGTAGTTGGGATCCTGATAGCGCGTGATGCCGAGGATGGCGCTCGAGGAGTACACCATCACCACGCCGAGCGCGGTCAGCGCGATCGGCAGCACGATCAGCCAGCGGTCGCCGCGGCTCATGTGCGCGCCTCCTTGTGGCGCAATCTTTCGACCTCGGCCTTGAAGCGCGCGCCGCGATCCTCGTAATCGCGAAACATGTCGAACGACGCGCAGCCGGGCGAGAGCAGCACGGTGCCCGTGCCGTTGGACCCGCCGCGCGCGATCTCGAACGCGCGCTCGACCGCCTCGCCCAGCGTGCCGGCGCGCGTCATGGGCACGCCGTTCCAGGCCGCGGCGATGCGATCCGCGCCCTCGCCGATCAAGACCGCCTGGCGGACGTGGCGCCGGGCGAGTTCGGCGGCGGTGCCGAAGTCCTGTCCCTTGTCGCGTCCGCCGGCGATCAGCACCACCGGCTCACGGAAGCTGTGGAGCGCGACCGCCATCGAGTCCAGGTTCGTGGCCTTGGAGTCGTTCACGAACTCCACCCCGTCGATCACCGCCACCGATTCGAGCCGATGCTCGAGCCCGCGATACTCCGCGAGCACGCGCCGGAGCGCCGCGCGCGGCGGCTCGAGCGGCAGCACGAGCGCGAGCGCCGCGAGCACGTTCGAGAGATTGTGGGCGCCGCGCAGCCGCAGCTCGGCGACCGGCATCAACGTCTCGCGCGACCCACGCCAGGCGAGGCGCAGCTCGCCGCCCGCCGCGTGGGCGCCGGCCGCCACCTCGTGGCGGGTCGAGAATTCCAGCGCCTGCGCACGGCCGGTGCGGCGCGCCATCACCTCGGCATCGTCGGCGTTCCACACCGAGTGGTCGCGCTCGTCCTGCCGGGCGAACAGGCGCTGCTTGAGCGCTCCATAGGCCGCGAGCGTGCCGTGGCGATCGAGATGATCGGGCGTGAGGTTGAGCCACGCGGCCACGCGCGGCTTGAGAAGCTCGACGGTCTCCAGATGGAACGACGAGACCTCGACCACCAGCGCGCCGCCCGGGCCGACACGCTCCACCACGTCGCAGATCGCGCGCCCGATGTTGCCGCACACCTCGGCTGGAACGCCCGCGCCGCGCAGCAGGGCTCCGGCGAGATCGGTGGTCGTGCTCTTGCCGTTCGTCCCGGTCACGCACAGGAGCGGGGCCCGCGCGAAGCGATAGCCGATCTCGAGCTCCGAGAGCACCGGCATCCCGGCGGCGCGCGCGGCCGCGGCGAGCGGGTGCGAGAGCGGAATGCCGGGGCTCCACACCACGAAGTCGCGGCCCGCGAGAAGCTGGGCGTCGTCGGCGCCGAAGCGCGCGTCGATGCCGAGTTCCGCGAGCTCGGCGGCGCGCGCCGGATCGGCGGCCGCACGGTCGCACAGCCGCACGTCGAGGCCGTGGCGCTTGAGGAGCCGCGCGGCGGCCAGCCCTGAGCGGGCGGCGCCCACCACCAGGGGCCGCCTTCCCGGGACGCGATCGGCTGAGGAATTCGTCATTGGAGCTTGAACGTCGAGAGCGAGAGCAGCGCCAGGAGCGCCCCCACGATGTAGAAGCGCAGAACCACGCGCGACTCGGGCCAGCCCATCAATTCGAAGTGATGGTGGAGCGGCGACATCTTGAAGATGCGCTTGCCGCTCAGCTTGAACGAGACCACCTGCAGCATCACGGACAGCGTCTCGGCCACGAACACGCCGCCCACCAGCACCAGCCAGAGCTCGCGTTTGATCAGGATCGCGACGGTCCCGAGCGCGCCCCCCAGGGCCAGCGACCCGGTGTCGCCCATGAACACGTCGGCCGGATGACAGTTGTACCAGAGAAAGCCGAGCGACGCTCCGAGGACCGAGGAGCAGAACACGGTCAGCTCGCCGCTGTACGGCAGGTGGCTGATGTGCAGGTATTCGGAGAACTTCGCGTGTCCGCTCAGGTAGCACATGCCGGCGAACGTGAGCGCGGCAATCGCCATGAGACCGGCGGCCAGCCCATCCAGGCCGTCGGTGAGGTTGACCGCGTTCGAGGAGCCGGTGACCACCAGCACCACGAACGGCAGGAAGAGCCATCCGAAGTCCACGAAGCGGAACTTGAGGAACGGCACCTGCGTCGCGCTCACCGGGAAGCCGTGCTCCGGCCACATCAGCAGCGCGCCCCAGATGATGATGCCGAGCAGGATCTGGCCGGCCAGCTTGTAACGCCCGAGCAGGCCCTTGGGGTAGTTCTTGACCACGCGCAGGTAGTCGTCGAGGAAACCCAAGGCGCCGAGCCACACCGTCGAGAGCACCGCGAGCCACACCGGCAGCGAGTGGAAGTTGCCCCACAACAGCGTGGGCACCACGATCGCGGTCACGATCAGGACGCCGCCCATGGTCGGCGTTCCGGCCTTGGTGAGGTGCGCCTGCGGCCCCTCGGCCCGGATCCGCTGCCCGAGCTTGACGCGCCTCAACCACTCGATCATGGGTGGCCCCAGCCAGTAACACAGCAGCAGCGCGGTGATGGCCGCGTAAGCGGAGCGGAACGTGATGTAGCGAAAGACGTTCAGCACCGACAGGCCGTGATGGTGATGCAGCGGGTAGACCCACTCGTAGAACATCAGTGCTCCGATCCCGGTGATTCCAGCACACGCTCGAGCGCCGCTCCGCGCGACGCCTTGAGCAGCACCACGACGCCGGGCGCGAGCGCCGCCGCGAGCGCCGTGCGCGCCTCGTCGATGCCGGCGAGCACGCGCGTCTTGGCCCCTGCCGCGCGTCCGCCGGCGACGTAATCGGCGGCGTGATCCCCGAGCGCCCACAGCTCGGCCCCGCGCACCGCCCTCGCCGTGTCGCGGTGGAGCTCGGCCGCGGCCGCTCCCAATTCCAGCATGTCGCCGAGAAGCGCGATGCGCCGCGTCGCGCCCGGCCAGGCCGCGAGCGTCTCGAGCGCGAGCCGCGTCGCGTCGGGGTTGGCGTTGTAGTAGTCCACGAGCAGCGTCGCGCCCTTCTCGTGCCGCAGCTCCATCCGTCCGCGCGCGGGCCGGTAGGCCGCGAGCGCGGCCGCGACCGCGTCCGGATCGAGCTTGGAATCGCGCGCGACCGCGATCGCCGCGAGCGCGTTCGCCACCTGGTGCACGCCGACCAGGTGGAGGTGGACGGGAGGAAAGCCCTCGACCTCGAACCGGCTGCCTTCCTCGCCCAGGGATTCGATCCGCCGCGGTCTCACGTCGGCATCCACCGCGAGCCCGTAGCGCACCACGCGGGACTTGACGCCCTTCAAGGCCGCGAGGAGCCGCGGCGAATCCGCGCCCGCATACACTACGCCGCGTCCCTCGAGCGCGAAGCCGAGCGCGGCCTTCTCGCGCGCGATCGCCTCGACGGTGCCGAGGCCCTCGAGGTGCGCGGTGCCGGCGTTCGTGATCACCGCGGCCTGCGGCGCGGCGAGCGCCGCGAGCGCCGCGATCTCGCCGGGATGATTCATCGCAATCTCGACCACGGCGGTGCGATGTTCGGGCTTGAGCTCGAGGAGCGTGAGTGGCACGCCCCAATGGTTGTTGAGATTGCCCGCGGTGCGCAGGCACGGTCCCGCGGTCGCGAGCGCCGCGGCCACCAGATCCTTCGTGGTGGTCTTGCCCGCACTGCCGGTGACGCCAATCAGCCAGCCGCTCCAGCGCTGGCGGTGCGCGCTCGCGAGGCGCTGAAGCGCGGCGGTCACGTCGTCCACCACCACGAGCGGCCCGGGCTCCCGTCCGGCAAGCAGGGAGTAGTGGGCGCGGTCGCAGAGCGCGGCCGCGGCGCCGCGCCGGAACGCCTCGGACAGGAACTCGTGGCCGTCCACGCGGCTGCCGGCGAGCGGAACGAACAGATCACCGCGCGCGATCGTGCGGGTGTCGATCGAGACGCCGGTCACGCCCGAGCGCAGGAACTCTTCGCGCGCGAGCGCCGCGGACGGGACCTCGCGCACCATGAGATCACCCGACGCGGCGCGCGCGAGCTCGGGCAGGGCGAAGAGCAGCGGGGCCGCGGACACGGTCAAGCGCGCCTCCCCCCGGCCGCCAGCAGCTCGCGCACCACCTCGCGATCGTCGAACGGCAGCACGCGCTCGCCGATGGTCTGCGTGGTCTCGTGACCCTTGCCGGCGATCAGCACCACGTCGCCGTCAGTGGCGGCATCGAGCGCGGCCGCGATCGCGGCCCGGCGATCGAGCTCGAGCGCGAGCCGGCCGGGAGGCGCGCCCGCCAGGACTTCGCGCGCAATGGCCGCCGGATCCTCGCTGCGCGGATTGTCGTTCGTCACCCACGCGCGGTCGGCGGCGCGCGCCGCCACCTCGCCCATGCGTGGGCGCTTCGCGCGATCGCGGTCTCCGCCGCATCCGAACACCAGCAGCACGCGACCGGGAAAATGATCGCGCACCGCGGCGAGCGCGCGCTCGAGCGCATCCGGCGTGTGCGCGTAATCCACCACGACATGGAACGCGCGCCCGGCCTCGACGCGCTCCAGTCGTCCCGGCACGCCGCTCGCGCGCTCGAGCCCACGGCGCGCCGCGTCGTCCGAGACACCCATGGCGCGCGCGGCCGCGAACGCCGCGGCGGCGTTCCACGCGTTGTACGCGCCGAGCAGGGGCAGCGCGATCTTCACCGTGCCCGATGACGACGGCGGCCGGCCGGGGTCCGCGCTCGGCATGAACTCGACCGTGAGCCCCTGGGGCGCCGGTCGTACCGCGCCGAGCCGGACGTCGGCACGCGCGTCCCGGCCGTAGGTCCGCATCGCCATGCGTTGACGCGTCGCAGCGGCGAGCACGGTGGGCGCCGCGGGGTCGTCGAGGTTGATGACCGCGGTCGTGCGCTTGGTGGTGGCGCCGTTGCGGCCGTCGAATAGCATCAGCTTGGCGTCCAGGTACGCCGCCATGCTGCCGTGATAGTCGAGATGATCGTGGCTGAGATTGGTGAAGATCACGGCATCGCACTCGAGCCCGAACGAGCGGCGCTGCGCGAGGGCATGACTGCTAACCTCGAGCGCGACCGCGCCGATGCGCGCGTCCACCATCTCGCGCAGCAGCGCCTGGAGCTCGGGCGACTCGGGCGTCGTGAACGGGAGCGCGCGGTTCTCGCCGCCAAAGCGCACACCGGTCGTGCCGATCACACCAGCGCCCCAGCCCGCAACACGGAAGATCGACTCCAGCAGGTACGTCGTGGTGGTCTTGCCGTTGGTTCCGGTCACCGCGGCGACGCGCAGCGCGCGTGAGGGATGGTCGTGGAAGCGGTTCGCCGCCTGGGCGAGCGCGAGGCGCGGGTCGCGAACCTGCACGTTGGCCGCGCCGAGCCAGCGCTCGGTCGCGGCGCTGACCACCGCGAGCGCCCCGGCTTCGATGGCGGAGCGCACGAACGCGCGCCCGTCGCTCTTGAGGCCGGGCAGGGCGAAGAACACGTCACCGGCGCGCGCACGACGCGAGTCGTAGCTGAGTCCGCGCGCCTCGACTTCGAGATCGCCGTGGGAGGCGAGCACGTCCACCTCGTCGAGCAGGGTCTTCACCTTCACGGTCTCCCGCCCGAGCCGGCGGTGGCGACCAGATTCGCGCCCTCGGATTCACACCACAGATCGCAACGCGCTCCGTGCTCGAGCGACGTCCCGGGCGCGGGCCACTGACGCACCACGACGCCGTGGCCCTCGAGGTGCGGGCTGACCTCGAGCACGGTGAGCCGGCGCAGGGCCACCCGCACCGCGAGTCCCTGCAGGTCCGGCATGGTGCGACCGAGCGAGTCGTCGGGGGCCGAGAGCCAGAGCGTGATGCCCTCACCGCGCTCGACCGCTTCACCCGGCGCTGGGGATTGCGAGAGCACGCGCTCGCCCTCGCCGGTCAGCCGCGCGCGCAGCCCGACGTTCTCGAGCCGGCGCTCGGCGTCACGCGGCGGGAGCAGGTGCAGATCAGGCACGGTTACCGGCGCGGGACGCGGGGGGCGCGCGGCCCACTGCGCGTTCGAGGATCCGAACGGGCTGTGGGGCGAGCGGCGCAGGTCCTGGATCACCTCGCGAAACACCGGCGCCGCGACCTCGCCGCCGTAGTAGTGCTTGCCGCGCGGATTGTCGATCACGATGACGCCCACGAGATTCGGATGATCGGCGGGCGCGAACCCCACGAACGACGAGATGTACATGCCGCGCCCGTACGAACCGGTGGCGGCGTCGTACTTCTGCGCCGTTCCGGTCTTGCCCGCGATCGGGAAGTCGGCGAGACGCGCGGGCGTCGCCGTGCCGCTGTCCACGACTGACTTCAGCATTTGCGTGAGCGCCTGCGCGGTCGCCTCGCTGAACACGCGGTGCAGCGCCTGCGGGCTCTCACGCCGCACGAGATCGCCGCGCGCATCGCGCACCTCACGCACGAGGTGCGGTTGCATCAGCACGCCGCCGTTCGCGACCGCGGCGTAGGCGAGGGCGAGCTGGAGCGGCGTGACCGTCACCTCGTGTCCGATCGCGATGGTCGGGCACGAGCGATTCGACCAGTGCTCGGGGCTGCGCAGACGCCCGGCGGTCTCGCCCGGGAACTCCACGCCGGTGAGGCTGCCGAAGCCGAGCGAGGTGGCATAGCGGTACAGGCGTTCGGGCCCCACGCGCAGCGCGATCTTCGCCATCACGATGTTGCTGGAGAACCTGATGGCGTCGCGGAACGTGAAGCCGGCGCGCTTGTGCGTGTCGTGGAAGATCGCGCCCGGCACGATCTGGCACGTGCCGCCGCCGGCGTCGAAATACTGATCCGGCGCGACCACGTTCTCCTCGAGCGCGGCGCCCGCGGTCACGATCTTGAACGTCGAGCCCGGCTCGTATTGATCCGTGAACGGCCAGTTGCGCCCCTGGCCCTCGGCACGATGCGGCACGCTCACCGCCGCGAGGATCTCGCCGCTCGAGGGATCGAGGAAAAGCGCGAACGCGCGCTCGGCATTGAGCGTGTCGGCGGCGCGTGCGAGGTGCGCCTCGACGATGCTCTGAAGGTCGGCATCCAGCGTGAGCGTGACGTCGCGCCCGTCGGTGGGCGCGCGGCTCAGGCCGCGGGGCAGCGGGTACGCGCGTCCGCGCCCGTCGCGGTACTGCGTCACCCAGCCCGGCTGCCCGCGCAGATCGGCATCGAGCGCCAGCTCGAGCCCCTCGGCGCCGTCGTGATCGGCATCGGTGCAGCCGATCAACTCACCCGCCACCGCGCCGAGCGGGTAAGCGCGCTGCGTCTCGACCGCGAGGTAGAGCCCGCGCCGTTGCCAGCCGGCGATGTGCTGCGCGACCTCGGGAGCAAGGTGGCGCTCCACCACGAGATAGCGCGGGCGCGCCGCGAAGTCGCGCCCCAGCTTGCGCGGGTCGAGCTTCAAGAGCGTCGCGAGATCGCGCGATGTCCGCATGGCGTCGGTCATTTCGCGCGGCGCCGCCGACAGCGAATACGTCACGACATCGGTCGCGACCCTTCGTCCGTAGCGGTCGAGCAGGTCGCCGCGCACGGGATTCACCAGCGCGCGCTGCTCCTGATTGCGCTCCGCGCGCTCCGAGTAGTAGGCGTGGCGCGCGAGCTGAAGCCACCCCACCCTCATCCATAGAGCGGTCAGCGCCAACAACAGACCGGCCGCAGCCACCAGCACCCGACTCCTGCGCGTTTCCGTGTGGGCCAAAATCTTCCCTCCCTGGAACGACGGTTCACGCGGACCGTCGGGCCATCACTCGCGCGGTGCGGTGGTGCGGCCGGTCACACCGGCCGAGCCACGATTTTCAAGCGCGCTCGGTCAATTCTCCGCACGCGAGCGCGCCCGGGCGTCGGGCACGATCACGCGCGCCATCCTTTCCGCGAACGATCCCCGCTGGCCGGCGTCCCCGCTCGAGCCGAGCTCCTGGCTGTCCGCCAGGTAGTCGGAGGGCAGGTTCACCACCTGCGAGTTGTCCGCCGGAACGAGGCCCATCGCGGCAGCCGTCGGAGCCAGTCCCGATCGTGTGGTTCGATGCTCCAGGCCGGCCTGCAAGTACTCCCGCAGCGCCTCGGACTGCTGGAGCCTCGAACGGGTCTGATCGAGCTTCAGGCAGAGATCCGCCACTTTCGAGCTCTGCCAAACCTCGACCAGCATCATCGCGACCGCGACCGCGGCCACGAGCCACAGCTCCGGCCGCCGCACGCGAGCTTCCGTCGCGTGCCAGAACGGCCGGGAACGGCGAAGGCCTGCTGTCATGCCGGATTCCTCCGAAAGGCGCGCAGTCGCGCGCTGCGTGCGCGCGAATTGCGCTCCACTTCCGCCTGCGAGGGTCTCACTACCCTGCGGGTGAGCACGGTCCACGGGCTCTCGGGAAGCCGCTCGTGCGACACCCACGGCATGCGACGCGGCGGCGCGCTCGGGCGCGGCGCCTGAGTCGCCTGCTTGATGCGACGGTCTTCGCCCGAGTGATAGGCGAGGGTGACCACAACCCCGCCGGCCTTCATCGCCGACGGTAACCACGAGAGCGCGGCCTCCAGGTCCTCGGCCTCGCCGTTGACCCAGATGCGCAGCGCCTGGAACACCTGAGCGAGCCGGCGCGGGTGCGCGCGTCCGCCGGCCGCGTGGTGCACCACCTGCGCGAGATCGAGCGTGGTCGCGAGGCGATCGGCGCGCGCGGCGCTGACGATGGCACGCGCGAGGCGCGCCGCCCCGCGCACGTCGCCGTGCTCCTCGAGCACGCGCGCGAGCTCCGCTTCCCCGACCTCGGCGAGCCGCTCGCTCGCGCTCGCGCCATGCGCCGGGTCCATCCGGAGATCGAGCGGTCCCGCGCTCATGAAGCTCATCCCGCGCGCGGGATCGTCGATCTGCCCGGACGAGAGGCCGAGATCGAGCAGCGCGCCGGTCAGCGGCTCGCCGCCCAGTCCGGCGTGCACCGCCGGCAGCTCGCGGAACGTGGCGGCCGCGATCGTCACACGGTCACCGAAGGGCGCGAGGCGGCGCGCCGCGCGCTCGAGAGCGGAAGCATCGCGATCGCACCCCAGGAGGCGCGCGCGCGGCTCGGCTTCGAGCAGGGCCAGGGCATGTCCGCCGTCACCGAGTGTGGCGTCGAGGTAGAGGCCGGGCCCGCCGGCGAGGAGCCGCACCACTTCGTCGACCAGGACCGGCTCATGATGCGCGCTCACGGCTCGGCTCGAAATCGGAGGGCGACTCGAGCAGCTCCTGAGCCGACGGCCAGCAGCGCAGCCGCGGCTCGCACCCGGCCAGGCGGAACAGGTCGCGCAGGTAGGGCGAGAGTCCGCACACCACGAGTCCCGCGGCGCGCGACTCGAAACGCGCGAGCGCGTTCACCAGCGCCGGGAGCTGGCGATAGTCGATGTGGCGGACGGCCGAGCAATCGAGCAGGAGCTGGGCGAGCTCGGGCTTTTCGAGATCCGCGAGCGCCCCGGTCAGCCGGCGCACGGCGACGGCATCCACCCAGCCGCGCAGCGTGAGCAGCGCGATGCGCCCGCCCACGCGATCGTGGAACTCGACGCGAGCCGAAGCGCCCGGCCGGCCGTGGCTGAGTTCGAGGTTGAGCGCCATCGCCCGTCGTTCGAGCCTGGCGTCGCTGTTCGGCATCCCGGTCATTCCCTTCCGAGCACTTCGTCGGCGAGCGACTCGAGCTGACCGTCGGTCTCCGACACCACCTTCCTCAGCCGTTCGGGATTCCAGATCTCGATCCGATCCACTTGTCCGTGCAGGACGGCATCCTTGCCGAGACCTGCACGGTGCATCAGTGCCGGTGGAATCGTGACGCGTCCCTGTGCGTCCACCGTCACCTTGCAAGCATCGAGCAGGAACGCGCGCGCAAACGCGCGACCCCGCCGGTCACCCATGGGAATGCGGCGCAGTCGTTCCTCGACGCGCCGCCAATCGTCGAGCGGGTAGAGCGCGAGACATCCTTCGAATCCGGCCACGAGAAAAAAATCATTTGCCGACTTTCCACGCGCTGCGGCACGCCGCATCGCCGCGGGCACGCTGAGCCGTCCCTTGTGATCGATCGCGAATGTTTCCGTGCCGTAAAAGGACGCCATCGCTTGCCCGGCCCTCGTTCACCCACCTGCACCCCACGTGGTGCCACAATTCCCCACATCTCCCCACCGCGCGCGGAAACATACCCCGCCACCTGTTTCATGCAAATGAAAATCGAGAGGGGATTGATTTTTTCTGCGACTCACGGATGCTGCACGTCTGTGCAGCGCGGCGTGTCGCTAGCGAGCGCGTCGCATGGCGTCGAAGCGGCGCCAGTCCACGCGATAAATGGTGTATTCCCGCGCGCCCGGCCTCGCGATGCCGAGATTGGGAACGCTGGCGTGGCCGAGCGGCAGCAGACAGGGCGCATAGGGGCTGCGCCGCAGCAGGTCGAAGGGATGTGCGGCGCGATCGATGACGTAGTCGGGCCGCGCAAAGTCGGCGAACGCGAGCTGGGCGAGGACGTCCTCCTCGGGAGCGCGCTCGAGAAGGGGGATCATGCGCGGGCTCACAAGCCCGGCGAGATCGAGAACATGGCGCTGGCTGTAAAAGCCGATCGCGCCGATGTCGGGGGTGGCGATCTCGGCCGAGGGCGCCGTGTACTGCGAGAACCAGCGGCCCCATCGCACCAGGCTGTTCTCGAGTCCGGCGCTGAACGAGTGAACCTGAGGCCACACCGCGACGCCGTAGACAAACAGGTTCTGCGCGACGATGAGAACGGCCATCGCGATGCCGAGCCGCATCGCGCGCCGCGGTGCGCGCGCAGGTGTCGGGGCCCCGCCACCCGCCGGCTCGCCGATCCACCAGCGTTCGGCCGCCTGCCACGCGAGCCACGCCAGCACCGGGAGCGTGGGCACGAGATAGCGCGACAGCGTGGGCACGCTGCTGAGCGCGTAGAGCGCGGGCAAGCCGAGGGGCCAGCACCAGGGTAGGAATCCTGCGCTCACGATGCGCCGCGCGCTTCCGGCTCGCGCGGCCGCGAACGCGGCGAGCGCGAGCGCGAGGATCAGCACGCCATCGGTGGCGCCCACGATCTTGATCTCGCGCCACAGATTGTCGAGGTGATCGAGGATGGAGAGCGCGCCCGCCGACTTCGCGGCCAGCGTGCCCGGCCACAGGGCATGAAAATAGAAGGCCGCGAACGTGAGCCACGCGGCGAGGATGAGCGCCGGCGGCACGATTCCGAGCCACGCGAGCCGAGCTTCAGCGCCCCGCCGCACCTCGAGCGCGAGATAAAGAGCCCACAGCACCAGCAGGAACGCGGCCTCGGGACGCGCGAGCGCGGCGAGCGCCCACAGCACGCCCGTGCGCGCCGGGCTCCTTCCCCACGGCTCGTCCTCGGTGAACGTGACGAAGCCGGCGAGCACCAGCACGACCGCGAGCGGCGTCTCCATCCCCGACAGCGCCCAGCGCGCCATCCACGCGTTGGAGGCCCACGCGATCGTGGCCGCCGCGCGCAGCTCGGGGGTGCGGAGCGTGCGGCGCATGAGCTCGAGAAAAAGCGGCAGCGAGATGAGGGTCGCCGTGAGTCCGAGCGCCTTGGCGGTGAAGAGTCCGTCCAGGTGGACTCCCATTCCGAGCGCGATCAGCGCCACCCACAGCGGGCTCGTGCACCCGTACACGCGCTCGCCGGGATTGAACACCCACCCCTGGCCGCTCGCGAGATTGCGCGCGTACTGCAGATGAATGAACGTGTCGTCGGTGAGATAGCCGCGCAGCGGGATGACGAGCGCGAGCGCGATCACCACCGCCACGGCCAATGCGCGGCGCTCGAGCGGGCTCCAATCGGCGATGCGATCGCGCATCAGCGGCGCGCCTCCACGACACGAGCGAGCGCTTGCGCGAGCCGCGCGCTCTGCCGGTCGCGCCGATACTCGTCCAGCCAGTCGCGACGAGTATCGGCCTCGCGCCCGCCGCTCTGCCAGGCGCGCCAGCGGCGCTCGATCTCGGCGGACAACGCCTCGCGATTCCCGGGGGGCGTGATCACGGCGCCACCGCGGCCCGCGAGCGCGGCGGCTTCCTCCTCGGCCTCGAGCACGGCGAGGATCGGCCGCCCCGAATCGAGGTACTCGTAGAGCTTGCCGGGCACCATGGTGGGAATCCCACGCGGCTTCCAGAGCACCAGCAGGTCCGCGGCGCGCTGTAGCGCGCGCGACTCGCCGTGCGAGAGCGGCCCCGGGAACTCCACGATCCCGGGCGTGAGCCCGAGCGCCACCGCGCGATCGGCGTACCAGGACTCGTACGGCCCGGCGAGGCGCGCACGCAGCGAGCGGCGCGCGGCGGGCTGGCGCTTCAGGACCTCGTGAAGCGCCTCGAGGAAGACGTCGGTGTCGGGCATCTGGGACATCGTGCCCGTGTACGCGATGAGAAAACGCGGCGCCGCCTCGCTCGGCACGGCCGGAGCGCTCTCCGGGGCGCGCGAGTGCGTCGGCCCGGCCGCCGGGCCGGCCTCGAAGCCGTTCGGCAGGTGCTCGATCCGCGCCGCCTCGATGCGCACGCGCGTTCCCTCTCTGAGCGCGCGCTCGTGCGCGCGCGAGGCCACAATCACGCGGTCGGCGTGCTCCAGCACGTCACGCTCGAGCGCCTCCTGCCGCGCCCGGTGCCACGCGCTCGGCGGAGATCGGAACGTGAGCCCGATCCACGGATCGCGAAAGTCCGCCACCCATGGGAGCGCGTGTCGGCGCTGAATCGCGCGGGCGGCGACGTGCACGCTATCGGGCGGCGAACTCGAGAGCACGACGTCGATTCCGCCGCGGGCGATGCGCCGCCCGGCCGCGGCCGCGGCGCGCTTCGCCCAGCCGATGTACGAATCCGGCAGCAGCCACCAGTCGCTCAGGCGCCGCAGTGGTCCGAACCCGCGGCCCGATCGCCGGCCGGGGGCGGCGCGCGTCACGCGCAGCAGCGCACTCAGGGCGCTGCCGCCCGCAACCCGGATCACTTCGGTCTCGCGCGGAATCCGCGCCGCGAGGCTCTCGTCCACCACCCAGTAGTCGCCCTCGCCCGCGCACACCACGGTGCAGTCCCAGCCGTTCTCCGGCAGATGGCGCACGAAGCTCAGCACGCGATGAACGCCGCCGCCCGCCAGGGGCGGAAAGAAGTAGCACAGGACGAGCACGCGGCGCTTAGGCATGCGGCCGGACACCTCCCGCGACGCGCGCGAACAGCGCTTCGACCCGCGGCATGTTGATCGCGGCATCGCCGCGCGTCTCCACGATGCGCCGGTTGTATGCGCGCGCCCGCTCCCGCCACGCCGTGTCCGCGAGCACGGCTTCGAGTCCCGCGGCCAGGCGCATGTCGTCGCCGGCCGGAAACAGACGAGCGCCCTCGCCCTCGCTCACCCATTCGCGGTTGCCCTCGAGATCGGCCACGACCGGGATCGCGCCGCACGCCATCGCCTCGAGCAGCGACACCGAGGTGGAATCGGAGCGCGCCGCCGCGACGTAGACTTCGGCGCGCCCCAGCCAGCCGGCGAGATCGGCGGGCGCGAGCGTTCCCAGCATCCGCCACGATCCGGCGCGCAGCTCGCGCGCCGCCTGCGCCTCGATCTCGGCGCGGCGGCTGCCGTCTCCGGCGATCACTAGGTGGAGCTCAGGCCGGGCGCGCTGCGCCCGCGCGACGCCGCGGATCAGCGTGGGCAGATCGTAAATGGGCTCGTGCAACCGAGTGCTCACGACGAGCCCGCTCTCACGCTCTTTGCCCATGGCGAATCGCGAGAGGTCGATCCCCCACGGGATCGCGGACACGAGATCGGGCGGCGCGCCGAGCCCGCGGGCCGCCGCGGCGAGGTTTTCGCTGTCGGTCACGACGTGATCGGCGTGCGCGAGCACGAAGCGCGCGCGCGCGCGCCGGAAAGGATCGCGCCTGGGATCGCGCAGCAGGTCCGAGCCCCAGGCCGAGAT
>Ga0209698_10001538_pt1 | contig 26618 bp, 21 predicted proteins | sample LitLauG_LLR_2012_FD_187203 | JGI IMG/M metagenome (GOLD analysis project Ga0209698, IMG submission 187203) | Freshwater sediment microbial communities from Pennsylvania, USA - Little Laurel Run_MetaG_LLR_2012 (SPAdes) (version 2) | ecosystem: Environmental > Aquatic > Freshwater > Creek >... | reverse complement strand
CGTGCAGGATGCGGCGATCCGGGCGCTCGGCGCGCTGGCGGGCGCGGCGCCGGGCAAGCCGCGCGCGTGGTGGCTCGCCATCGTGCGCAATACGGCGCTGACCCACGCTCGCAAGCGTCGCGGCCAGAATTTTGGCCGCTCGGACGAGGCGGACGCGGCCGGCGCCGCCGACCCCTCGCCGGACGCGGAAGCGGCGCTGATCGCGCAAGGCGAAGGGGCGCGCGTGCGCGAGGCGCTGGCGCGGCTGCCGCCGTTGCTGCGCGAGGCGCTGATGCTGCGGGAGATCGAAGAGATGAACTATCGCGAAATCGCCGCCGTTACCGCCGCGCCCCTCGGCACGGTGATGTCGCGGCTCGCCCGGGCGCGTGCGGCGCTTGCGCGGATGCTGAAGGTCGATCATGCCGGATGAAGCCGATATCTTGCGCGCCCAATGGGCGCTTGACGAAGAACTCGACGCGCAGGCCCAACTCGCCTTTGAGCGCGAGCTTGGCGAGCGCCCGGAACTGGCCGCCGCTTACGAGCGGCTTGCGCGGCTGAGCGGCGCGATCCGCGAACATGCGCCGGGCGAGGCGGCGCCGGCGCGGCTGCGCGCGCGGCTGGAAGCGCTCGCCGCGCCCGCCCGGCCGCCAAGGCCGTGGCTCGGCGCGGCGCTGGCGGCGGGGCTGGCGGGGGTCGCGGCGCTCGTCGGCTTCGAGGCGGGGCGCGCGGGGCGCGACGATCCGACGCTGGCGGCGCTGGTGGCAGGCCATCAGCGGGCGGCGCTGTCGGGCCAGCCGTTCGACGTCGCCTCTTCCGACCGGCACACAGTAAAGCCTTGGCTCGCCGCGCGGGCGACGCTGGGCGCCTTCGTGCCCGACCTGAGCGCGGACGGCTTTGCGCTGATCGGGGGACGGTTGGAAATCCTCGAGTCCCGGCCTGTTCCGACGGTCGTCTACCGCCGTCGCGAACATCTGATCTCGGTCGTGGAGCTGCCGCTGGCGGCGGCTGGTGGCGGCGCGACGGCGACGGAAGGCTTCCATGTCGCGCGCTGGCGCGACGCCGAGCGCGCCTATGTGGCGATCTCCGATCTGGATGCGGGGGAACTGGCGACCTTCGCCGAAAGGTTCGCCAAAGCGGCGGAAAACGCCCGACCGGCGACGCCTTAAGCTTAACGCCGCACACTTTTTCGCTTTACTTCTTCCCGGCCATATTTCGGGCATGTTAACAAGAAACGTTGATCGGCGGGCGACGATGCGTCGTGCGCTCTGCTTAGTGGAGGAGGAGTAAATGGAAAAAACAGTAATGGGTCTGGTCGCGGCCATAGGCGCCGCGACGCCCCTCGCCGGCGCGCATGCGTCAGTCGTCACGACGGATGAGGCGACTCGCGCGCTTCAGGTGTCGTCAATCGCGGAACTGCTCGAGCCGGTGGCCAATTCGACGGCGATCCTGGCCGCGCTCGATTCCGCTCCCCGGACCGCGCCGGCCGCTCAGGACAAGGGCGTCCAGCTCGCCTGGCACCATCATCATCACCACCATCACCACTGGTACCACCACCACCATCATCATCACTATTACTATCACCACCATCATCATCACTATTACCACCACCACCACCATCACCACGCGTGCATCTGGACCCCGGTGGGTTGGGTCTGCCCGTAAACGCATGAGCCGCTCCGGCCTCGCCGGAGCGGTCAACCCTCCTCTTTGCGGGCCTTGTCTTTGGCGGCGCGCGCCATGTGGCGATACGTGCCGTCAAAGACGGTGTTCGTCTCGGAGCTCCAGACCGTGTCGGCGGTCACGGTCGAGCGCGCCGCGTAGATGCGGCGTGAGCGCAATTCTCGCTCGGCCTGCTCCTCCGGCGTTTGCTGGACCAGATCGAACTCGGCGGTCTCGGGCAGGATCAGGATTTGCGCCATCGGCTCGCCGGGGCGAAACACATGAGTCTGGCCCTCGTCGGGCGACTTAAACACCATGAAAAACAGCATCGGCCACCAATTGCGCACCAGCGCCGGCACCGCGATGGGACAGGTCCCCGTGCGGTCGGAATAGAAGCGCGGATGCGGCTCGGTGCGCACGGCGTAGCCCTGGCCGGGATCGATATCGAGCAACACCTGATAGGTGTAGTAAACCGTGCCGAAATTGCGAAACGGCGGCCATTCGATGCCCTCGGCCGGCGCGGGACCGAGATCGTGGTCGATCACCAATTGGCCGTCGCGCATCGTGACGCGAAGCTCGGCGTCGAACGGATAGAAGATTTCGACGCCATATTGCGCGCCTTCGGAGAAGGGCGTGCAATGCCACATCTGCTCGCGCGAGCCGTTGGCGCGCGGCATCCGCTCGCCGGCCCAACCGGGGATATCCATCTTGGTGCGTCGGGGCGCGAGCCCTTCAACCAGATAGCGCAACTTCACCTGACGCATGGGCGTGACTCCGGGTTGACGATCAAGCGTCTTGCGAGAATGCGGCGGCTTCGCGGCGCGTCGCGGCTTGGCCCCGCATTTCTGGCGCGAGCATTTTCTCGCACAGCGCGAATACATCGCCTGGACGCAGCCCTGTCAAACAGGCGAGCCCACGCGGACACTGGCTGACTTTCTCAAGATAGCACGGCGCGCAGCTCATATCGCGCTGCAAAGCGACCGCGACCGGTCCGACCGGCCCCCATTCGCGCGCCGAGACGACGCCTGACTGCACGCTGATCGTCGGCACGCCCAATGCCGCCGCCAGATGCTGGGGTCCGCTGTTGTTGCCGACAAACAACCGCATCGTCGTCATCAGAACCGGCAGGTCGGCCAGATCTGTCAGCCCGACAAGCGACCACACCCGATCCTTCGCCACGACGGCGTCGATCACGCCATCGGCCACCTCCGCCTCTCCCGCCGCGCCGATCAGCGCGACGTCGACGTCGAAGGCGGCGACGATCAGGTCGATCAAAGCGGCGAAATGGCCGCGCGGCCATTGCCGCATCATCGAGCCTGCCGCTGGATGCACGCCCACCAGCGGACGCGCGAACAGTCCCGGACGCAGCGCCGCAAAGGCCGGCAACGCTTGCAACCGCGCCGTCGCCGCCGCGTGCGAGGGACGCGCGAGCGTAGTGGCGCGCTCGCAGGCTATCGAGACAGCTTCAACCAATGCGACGAAATCGTCCGCAACCGCCGCGCGCTTGTGCAGATAAGGCGCATCGTCCTCCCATTCGAGCGCGACGTCCAACCAGGGAAAGGCGCTGCGCTGGTCGAAGCCCGCAAGCAGCTTGGCGCCGCTGCGCTTGATCAACTCGCGGGTCTCGGCATGTTTGCGAAGGTCGAGCGCGATGTCGAATTCATAGTCTTTGAGTTTGGCCTCCAGCTCATCGAGCGCTGTCTCGTCGATTTCCAGCAGGCCATTCTGCGAGACGGCGTGGAAGAAATCGAACGCGATCACCTGGGAAATGGCGGGCTCCCATCGCGCGACCGACGCAGAGGCGGTCGGCGCGAGCACGAAAATCTCCGCCTGGGGGAAGCGCTCCCTGAGGCGGCGGATCGCCGGCAGGCCCGTTACGAAATCGCCAATATGGTCGAGCTTTTGCACGAGAATGCGCCGCACCTGTTCGCGCTTCAGACGCGGACCGGACGCGACGATGGCGCGCGTCGGCTCCGGCTCGGGCGCATAATCCTCGTCCTCGCGCGACAGATGCGGATTGAGGAAGGGGTCGCCGAGCGCGAAGGTGAGGCGCCATGCGGCGTCAAAGGCGGCCTCATCGTAGGAATCGTCCATCCCGGCCCGGCTCGCCGCCTCGTGATGGATCAGCGTCGCGTGCGGGGTGTAGACGACGCGCCGGCCCGAGCGCCAGATCTTCAGACAGAAGTCGAGATCGTTGTTGACGATTCTGTGGGCCTCGTCGAAGCCGCCGACCTCCTCGAATACGTGACGGCGCACCAGCAAACAGGCGCCTGTGACGCCCGCGACGTTACGCGTCGCCGCCGCCAATCCATGCGGCCCGACGTCGTCGGCCTCGGCGAAGCGGAAGGCGTGGCGGCCGTCGCGGTCGGAAAGAAACATGCCCGCATGCTGGATGCGTCCGTCAGGGTAGAGCAGGCGCGCCCCGACGGCGCCGACCTGCGCCCATTCGGCCGATTCCAACAGCGCATGAAGCCAGCGCGGGGACGCGGCCTCCACGTCATCGTTGAGGAACAGCAGGAACTCGCCGAGCGCGGCCTCTACAGCAAGGTTGTTGAAGCGCGACCAGTTGAACGGCTCGTCGCATTCGACGACGCAATCGGCGTTCTGTTTCAACCAATCCTTGAGCGGCGAGGAAGGGTCGGCGATATTATCGACGACGACGATCTCGAAACGGCGGTACGCTGTGAGACGGCGCAGCGACTCGATGCAGGTCTGCACGAGGTTGCGGCTGCCGGCGGTCGGCACGATGATCGAGACGAGGCCGCGCGTCCTGACGCGGCGCTTGAGCCGCCAGACGCCCGGCGCTTTTGTCGGCAAGGCGGCGGCGAGCCAGCCGCGACGGCGGGCGGCGGCGCGCAACGCGGCGCGCTCGGCGCGCGGGGACTCCGCGCCGCCGTCGGCTTCCAGCGCCACAAAGGCGGCGCGGCCGATCTCCTGCGCGGCTTCGCTCAGCCGAAGCACGGCGTCGTAGTCGCTCGCGTCGGGCGCGATTCCGGCCTTTGCGACCAGCGCGGCTTCGGCGCACCAGGCGCGACCGATGTAGTTGGTCGACAACAGGAGGTCGGGCGACCATTCCGGCTTGAAGAATGCAGTCGGGCGCGCTCCCGCGAAGCTGCGGCGGTCGTCGGCGTACAGAAAGTCTTCCTCGGGACGGGTGGCGATTTCGAGCGCCAGTTCCAGCAGCGCATCGGCGCCGAGCCGGTCGCCCGCGCGCAACCGCATGACGAAGGGGGCGCCGTCCAACCCGGCGAGCAAAGTCCCGGCCGCTGTGGCGAGGTCCAAGCTCGGCTCGATGCGCCCCGCGCGAAACGCCGGATAGACCTGCGCCTCCAGCGCGCGCAGCGTGGCTTCGAGGCCGGAGAGCGGATCGTTGGGGTTGTGGCCGGGCAGTATCGCCACCGCGAAGGCGGCGCGACGCGGCGAGGACGCGATCAGCGAAAGCTTCATGTCGATTTCGGCCTGCGGCAGAAACGTGCGCAGCATTTCGCGGGCGTCGTCGGCGTCGTCGGGCGCGATCTCGACGCCGACCTCGATGTCCTTGACCTGACCGCGCTGGTCGCGCGCGGCGATCCTCAGCCGATGTGCGGCGCGCGAAAACAATTTGCGCGGCAAGACGAGGCTGAAGCCGCTGGCGAGCGCGTCGGGAAACTCGGGATGCGAGGCGGCGACGTCGAGCCGGCGCACGCCGCGCGCCACCCCGCCGACCGCTGCGCCGTCCAGATAAGCTTCCAGCGAAGCCAGGCCTTCGCGCGCGACGGCCCAGCCCGAGACGCTCAAAAGGCGCCGGACGGGTTGCGCGAATTTGCCATAGACGATCTTGGGCGCATCGACGGCGAGTTGGATGTCCTCGCGCCCGCCGCCGCGCGCGCCCTCGCGCGCCACCTGCGCGGCGGCCTTGTTGGTGCGGGTGAAGCGCTCGCCCGAGCGCGTGGAGATCGCCAGCTCCAGCTCATGTTCGCCGGGATCGAGCGCGGGAACGCGGGTGCGAAACTCGAACCCGCTATGGGCGGCGGAAGGGATGTGCGGAAAATCACGCGCGACGTCCTCGCGCCGCCCGCCGAGTTCGGCCGATCCCAAAGGGGCGCCGTCGAGGCGCACTTCGATGCGCTCGACCTCGCCTTCGTGGGCCGCCCATCCGGCGATTTGCACCTCGCCATCCTCGAACAGCGCCAGACGGTCACAATAGAACCGCAACGCTCCGTCTCCGGCGGCGGCCCGGTGAAGCGGCCGGGCGATGGGCGCGACGACCGAGGCCGCTACGCCCGCCGCCGTGCGCACCACGCACTGAAGCCGCTCCGCGCCAAGCGCCGCCTCGACCAACCGCGCCGCGAATTGAAAACCGCTGGCCAGCGCATGGGGAGCGTCGGGATGATCGGCAGCGACGTCAGGGCGCGGCAAGCCGATTTCGGCGAGGCCGGCGCCGACGCCGACGACGTGAATTTCCACCGCCTGCACGGGCAGGCCGCCGAAGGCCCAGCCGGAAACCGACAGGACGCCATCGCCGGAAAGATCGGCCATGTCGATCGACAACAATAAAGGGTTCATTCCCCCGCCCGTCCAGAGCTTCCCACATTGGCTGGCTCTGCGTTGTCTCGCCGCAGCCCCCGCTGGGGCCGCAGATGGACGCGCGAGACCGAAGGCGTCAAGCCGTGTGACGGCAAGCAGCCGCCGGCGCTCCTTCAATCGCCGCACAGCTCGACGCAAAGTTTCTGTGGGACGGCGGGGTAAGACGAGCAGGCGGCGAAAATGGTCGTCACAACGCCTGAGTAGGGCCTCAAGGGGGGTTCAGGCTTTCAAAGGGCCCGCAACAGTTTCGGGGGCAAGCATCTGTCTCTCGAGTCCGCAAACCGAGAAAGCACGACCTCGATTCACCGTTGCGCATCGTTGAAGGAACAGAAAAATCATACGATGTCCTTCTTCTGTCTTATTTTGCGCTCTCCGAGTCACGAGACCCCGTATTGAGGTTGGTCGAAAAATGTTGGGCGTCGTGGCAGAATTTCCGAAGATTTGTGAGGGGCGACAAGCACGGCGCGAAATCATGACATGCATCTTTTTAAAATTTTTTTGAATCGCTGCGGCGGGAATCTCCTTTTCGCCGCAATTGAGTCAAGTCGCGGGGCGCCCGGGTGAAGTTTTTGGTGACAGAGGCATGGACGAGACGGCGCCAAAAACGTATAAGGGGCGGGAATTCGACGTCATGCCGGGCTTACAGAAGAGTCCATCGGAAACAAGTTCCTACAAAGGGTTACGGCGGGTAAGGAATAATCGCGTGCGGGGTTGGCTGATGGTCGGACTGGGTCGGGGACCGGAGTGAGCGAAGTCAGGCAGGACTCGCGGCGTGGAGCGTCGATCAGCGTCCTGGCGGCGCGGCGTCGATCCGGGGCGGCCGCTTTGGTCGACCGTGAACCCGCTGGGGTCTTGCGGACCCTGACGCCTGCGCGGGAACGGCCGATCATCTATGACCTGAGCCATCTTATCGCGCGCCTTCGGGCGCAAACCGGCACCGGCATCGACCGTATCGACCTCGCCTTCGCCTCGCATTTCCTGTCAGGCGCGGCGCCGAGCGAGGGCGCGCGCTACAGCCTCGGGCCGCCAAGGATCATCGGCGACGGCTGGGCGCAACGCTTCATCCAAGCGGCGCAAAAGGTGTGGATCGACGACGAGGGCGGGCGCGCCGAGGCGCTTTGGTCCTGGTTGGGCGCGCCGGCCGAAGGCGCCGGCAAACCAAGGGTGGCGCCCCGTTCGCGGATCAGCGCGCCCGCCTGGGCGCGACGGTTGCTGTCTTTGAGCGGTTCCCTCGCGGGCAGCTTGCGTCGCGAGGCGCCGCAGGGCGCGGTCTATGTCAACGTCGGCTATCATCGTTTTGAGCATCCGCGCTTTTTCGCCTGGCTCGACAAGCGGCCCGACGTCGCGGGCGTGTTCATGATCCACGACCTGCTCCCGCTGGATTATCCCGAATATTTCGCGCCCGGCGAGGCCGCGATATTCCGCACGCGCATCGGCACCGCTCTGCGCTATGGCCGCGCCTTCCTGGTTTCGACCGAGGCGGTGCGGCGCCGTCTGGAGCGCGAGATCGCCGAGCGGGGCCTCGCGCCGCGCCCGATCTGGGCGAAGCCCTTCCCCTCCCCGCTCGCCGATATCCCTGCTCCCGCACCGCATCTTACGCGCCATCCCTATTTCGTCGTCGTCGGCACGCTGGAGCCGCGCAAGAACCATCTGTTGCTGCTGCATCTGTGGCGGGAACTCGCCAAGGGCGGCGCGACGCCGCCGCGACTGGTGATCGTAGGCAAACGCGGCTGGGAGAACGAGCAGGTGCTCGATTTGCTCGACCGTAGCGAGGCGCTGGCGCCGCATGTTTTGGAAATATCGGACCTGTCCTCGCGCGATCTGGCGGCGCTGATTTCGGGCGCTCGCGCGCTGCTGGCGCCCTCGTTCGACGAGGGTTACGGGTTGCCTATCGTCGAGGCGTTGGCGCTGGGCACGCCCGTGGTCGCCAGCGAGTCGGAAGCGGCGCGCGAAGTGAGCCAGGGCCGCGCGACGCTGCTTTCGCCCATCGACGGCGCAGCATGGCGGCGCGAGGTCGAACGGCTCGCGGGCGACGATTCCTATCTGGCCGCGCATCGGGCGCGCGCCTCCGGTTTCGTGACGCCGAACTGGCGCGATTATTTCGCCTCGCTCGATGGCTTCCTCGCCAATCTGCCGGCGCAAGCTCAGGCGCCTGTGAGCGACGAACGCGGCGCCTAGCGCCGCAGAATTGTAGTCGCGTTCTTCAGAACGCGTTTTCCGCCGCCCAACGCGGTCTTGAGACCGCAGCCACAGCGCGTCAGCATCAGGCGATGAGCCGCTTTTGCAGAAAAATTCGGCTGTGGGCGCCGGGGTAGGTTATGAGTTCGCCAAAGGTCTCGTAACCGTGCTTTCGGTAAAATTCGGGCGCCTGAAAGCTAAACGTGTCCAACCGAACACCGACGCAGCCGTTCTCTCTCGCGATCGCCTCGGCCTTCCGAAGCAGGGCTGAGCCGACGCCCCGGCGCCTGACGGTCTCGGGAATGACCAGCAGATAGATGGTCAGCCTGTTCCAGAAGATATCCCCCCACAGGCCGCCGCCGATCTCTGCGCCGCCCGGATCTCGCAACCCGAACACGACGTCCAACTTGGGCGAGGGGCCGCCCATCCTGTTGCGATTGTAGTCGACCAACAGTTTGCGCATCGCTTCCCAATGCGCGTCGGTCGGCGTCTCCCGCCGGAAAATCTCGACGTCCACGGCCCCCTCCTGCTTTTTGTGGAGAACGAAGTTATAAGCGTGTTGGGGCTATCGAGCAGCCCCAACAAAGACGCGCCGGAGGAAACAATCGCATGAAGCCGAACGCCCCTGCGCTCGTCCTGGCCGCCGCCCTCCTCGCCTCGCCAAGCCAAGCCAAAACCCTCGACGCCGCCGCCTGCGCCGCTTTGACCGCCCCGGTCCCCGCCGGCGCCATCGGCCTGCCGAGCGGCGAGGCGGATATCGACACCGCCACCTTCACGCCGCCCTCCCCGGTCGCGATCCTGGAAAAGGCGGCGACGCCCGCCTCGCGCGTGATCCCGGCCAACCCCGCCTTCTGCAAGGTGCTCGGCCATATCCAGCCGATCGATCCCGCCGCGCCGCCAATCAAGTTCGAAGTCAACCTGCCCGCCGAATGGAACGGGCGCTCGCTGCAATATGGCGGCGGCGGGTTCAACGGCCTGTTGATCAGCGGCCTCGGCCTGCCGCCCGCCGCAAGGTTCGACCAACCCTCGCCGCTGGCGCGCGGCTTCGTCACCGTAGGCACGGATTCCGGGCATCAGGCCAAGCCCGACGAGCCGCCGCAGGTGTTCGCGCTCAACGACGAGGCTTTCGTCAACTTCAGCCATGCTTCCTACAAGAAGGTGCATGACGTCGCGCGGGCGATCATCCAGGCCGCTTACGGCGAGGGGCCGAAGACATCCTATTTCATGGGCAGTTCCGAGGGCGGGCGCGAGGCGCTGACCATGGCGCAGCGATACCCCAACGACTTCGACGGGATCTTCGCGCGCGTGCCTGTGATCAACTGGGTGGGGCTGCAACATTCGGGGGCCCGCGACGGCCTCGCCACCTTTGGCGAGGCGTGGATCAGGCCGGGGCAGGTCAAACTGGTCGCCGACGCGGTGCGCGCGGCTTGCGAGACCGTGGACGGCATCGTCAGCGACGCAGCGGGATGCCGGGCGAAGTTCGATCCCGCAAAACTTTTATGCGCGACCGACAAGACGGGGGACGATTGTCTGAGGGCGCCGCAGATCGCGGCGATCAACCAACTTCACGCGACCTACACGTTCCCGTTCGCGCTGGAGAATGGCGTCACGCAATATCCGGGTTGGGGCGTCTCGGGCGAGGACAATCCCTCGTTTGGGCCGACGGGCGGCTGGGGCGCGTGGTGGCTGGGGGCCAAGCCGCCGACAATGCCGCCCTCGCCCGAGAACGGCATCGCCTGGGTGTTTGGCGCGGGCGGCATGGCTTATGTCTTCGCGCGCGATCCGAAACTCGACGTCGCCAAATACAAGCCTGAGGACTACGCCGAGCGCGTGCGCGAGGTGTCGCGGCTGATGGATTCGACCAACCCGGACCTCACCGCGTTCCGCGCGCATGGCGGCAAGCTCATCATGCTCGAACACATGGCGGATTACGCGCAAAGCCCTTTCGCGGGGATCGGATATTTTGAAACCGTCCAAGCGAAACTCGGCAAGGCGGAGACGGCGCAGTTCGCCCGGCTCTATACGGCGCCGGGCGTCGATCACGTCGGCGCCGGCGCGCCCGCCAATTTCGACGCGCTCGGCGCGCTCTCGGACTGGGTCGAGAATGCCAAAGCGCCGGAGGGGTTGACGCTCGCCGAGCAGAAGCTGGAGCCGGGCTTTTCCGTGACGCGCACGCGCCCGCTGTGCGAGTGGCCGGCATGGCCGCATTTCAAGGGCGGCGACGTGAAGGCTGCGGGCAGTTACGAATGCGCGCCCTAGCCGGGTCCGCTCGAAGACTTCGTCAGCCGCCGCCGGGCGCAGGCGGCTCGGGATTTCGGCAAAGCCAGGAGGAAAACGAGTCCTTCGCGGCGTCGGAGATTTTCTCTTTCAACTGGCGCTTGCGGCGGGTTCGCACCCGGTGGCCGACTTTCTGGGCGTTCAGCGGTTTTTTGGCCGCCGCGACATCGTAGATATAGAAGCCGTTTTGCGGCCCGACGGCCCCGAGCGCCAAATAGAAATCGTCATATTGTTGATGCAGCGCCTCGCTGTGCAGCGGCACGAAATCGGCGTGATTCTCGGCGCTGACGGCGATGACATGATTGACGCCGACGGCTCTGGCGATCCCCGTGAGAAGGGCGAAGATCACCGCCCGGGGGGCGACGTCGGACATCGTTTTGGTTGCGAGCCGGATATCGTCGATCCTCTCCTTGCCGCCTTGTATTCGTGACACCAGAAGGACCTCCGCGCCCTCCAGCCCGAACAGACGCGCAGGCAGGAAAGAGAACGAGCCGACGCAAATCATCTTGCGGTCGAAGAATAGCTCAAGCGACAACTCGCCTTCACGGGAGACAAAGCGCTCCATGTGCAGGGCGGCGACGTATCTATGCTCACCCATATTTTCTGACCAAATTGGAGGTTTTTTTATCAGCATTTCATGCACTCTATCGGCGCATAAATTCTCCAGCATCCACGAGTGATGAAACAGGCAACAGAGGCGCCTTGTTTCATCGTCGAAATTCCGCGCCAGATAGGAGAAAATCTCGGCTGACATCTCCGCGAGTTGATGCAGGATCGTGGAGACCGCTTCGGTCCTTACCATTTTTTTGACGCCGTCCACGCGAACCTGAGCCTCCACAACGCCCTGGAACCGATCCAGGACGTCGCGGCGCGTAGCGTTCCAAACGGGCACCGGAGAAACCATGACTGACACCTGCCTTGCGGATGCGTATAGTTGATTTCCGTCGCGGGAGGCTATGGGTCTGGCTGGTCGTTGGGGCAAGCCGGGGTGTCGTCGTGTTGTGGGGAGTCGACAGCCTCAATCGACTTTCTATCGGACGCGCCTTCCTCGATATCGCAGGACGTGCTAGCTCTTAACCAGAAGCCGGACCCCAAGCCTTTGCGACGCCTGCTCAAATTCCTTCACACGATGGGCGCTGTCGGCATGATCGGGTCGATGGCGTCGCTGCTGGTCTGCATGATCGCCGCGCCGCCGCCTTCCGACCTTGCCGGCTACGCGCTGATCCACGCCGCCATGAGCGACATCGCGACCTGGATCCTGTTTCCCTCGCTGGCGCTGACCCTCGTTCCCGGCATGCTCGCGATGGCGGTGAACAACGCCTATAAGAACGCCGGCTGGGCGTGGGCGAAACTGGCGACCGGCGTGCTGCTGTTCGAGGGCGGGCTCGTCTATGTCGAGGGGCCGATTCGCGAGGAAGCCAAACGCAGCGCCGCGGCGCTGGCGGGACAACTCGAACGCGCAGAGATCACCGGCTCCTACGGCGCCGAGCAGAGTTCGATGTGGGTGCTGTTGCTGGTGTGTACGGCGAATGTCGTGCTGGGCGTCTGGCGGCCCAAATTCACCAAATTGCGCAACTGACGCCAACGTGCGAATATTTTAACCTTTTGGCGTATTGCCTGGAGGCTGCGTAGCAATCAAATAGCCCCATGCCCAACGGCGCCGCCACCTCCCACCTTTACGAACCCAAGCTCTACGCCGTGCTGCGCGAGGGCTACCGTCTCGACACGCTGCGGCGGGACGCCGTGGCCGGGCTCACCGTCGCCATCGTCGCGCTGCCGCTGTCGATGGCGATTGCGGTCGCCTCGGGCGTCTCGCCGGATCGCGGGCTCTACGCCTCCATTGTCGGCGGCTTCGTGGTCTCGGCTCTGGGCGGCAGCCGTTATCAGATCGGCGGCCCGGCGGGCGCGTTCATCACCCTCGTCGCCGCCACGGTGGCCGAAATCGGCCTCGACGGCCTCGCGCTGACCGTGCTCGCCTCCGGCGTGCTGCTGACGCTGATCGGGCTGGCGGGCCTGGGGCGCTTCATCCGGCTAATCCCGCATCCGGTGACGGTCGGCTTCACCGGCGGCATCGCCGTCACCATAGCCGCCAGCCAGATCAAGGATTTGTTGGGACTCACGGTTCCCCACGAGCCGGGGCCGTTCCTGCCCAAGCTCGCCGCGCTCGCCGCCGCCGCGCCGACCGTCAGCCCGGCCTCGCTGGCCCTGGGCGCAGGCACGGCGGCGCTGATCTTCGGCATCCGCCGCGTAAAGCCGAACTGGCCCGGCATGCTGATCGCGGTCGTCGCCGCCTCGCTGGCGGCGGTGGCGCTGGGGCTGCCGGTCGACACCATCGGCAAGCGCTTTGGCGGTATCCCAAATGGCTTGCCCGCGCCGCATCTGCCGGCGTTCTCGATGGCGCTGATGTGGGCCGCTTTGCCCGCGTCCCTCTCGTTCACGCTGCTGGGCGGCGTCGAGAGCCTGCTATCGGCCAAGGTCGCGGACGGCATGACCGGGCGGGCGCATCGCTCCAACATGGAATTGGTCGCGCAGGGGCTCGCCAATATCGCCTCGGCTTTCTTCGGCGGCGTCAGCGTGACGGGAACCATTGCGCGCACGGCGACCAATGTGCGGGCGGGCGCGCGCACGCCCGTCGCCGGCATGCTGCACGCCGTGTTCCTGCTCGTCTTCATGCTGGTGGCGGGGTCGCTGGCGAGCTACGTCCCGCTGGCCGCGCTCGCGGGCGTTCTGATGGTGGTTTGCTGGAACATGGCGGAGAAGGCCGAATTCGCCGCGCTGCTGCGCCAGCCGGGACCCGCGTCGGTGCTTCTGACGACGTTCGGGCTCACCATCGTCAAGGATTTGACATTCGGCATCGTCGCGGGCTGCGCGCTCGCGGGCGTCTTGTGGTGGACGCAGCGACGGGGCGCTGCGTCCTGAAGGTTCAGTTCTTCTTAATCGCCAGCGCGCCGGTCGAGAAGAAGAGGCCCGCGACGCCCGCGCCAATGAGCGGCGCGACGATGAACAGCCAGAGCTGCTCGACCGCTTTGGGGTTCTTGGCCATGCCGATCAGCGCCGGGCCAATCGAGCGCGCCGGATTGACCGAAACGCCCGTCACGTTGATGCCGACGATGTGGATGGCGATCAACGTAAAGCCGATGGCGAGACCCGCGAATTGCGAGGGCGAGCCCTCCTGCGTGACACCGAGGATGCAGACCAGGAACAGGAACGTCGCCACGGCCTCGAACACGAAGGCGGAGACGAGGTTGTAGTTGCCCAGATAACCTTCGCCCCAGCCGTTCTGGCCGAGCGAGCCCGTCCAGCCTTCCGCCTTGCCCGACAGGATCACATAAAGCACCAGCGCGCCGACGACGGCGCCGATCGTTTGCGCGATCCAATAGCCAATCATGTCAACGATGCTCATGCGGCCGGCGACAAACACGCCGAAGCTGACGGCAGGGTTGACGTGGCAGCCCGACACCGGACCGATGCCATAGGCCATCGCGACGATGGCGAGGCCGAAGGCGGTCGAGATGCCCAGAAGGTCGATGGCGGTCGCGCCCGACCCCATCCCGCCGATGACCGCCGCGCCGCAGCCAAAGAAGACGAGCGCGAAAGTGCCTATGAGTTCCGCAAGGTATTTGTTCATGTGCTTTACCCTCCCCAAACTGACTTCGCCAAAACGACGCGTCTTTCCACCATGTTGAATAGGAAATCCCGTCGAATGCAAGACCGTCGCAGTGCAACGCCACTAGGGCAGGACGGAAATGACGGGCTAGTGACGTAAGTCAGGTTTTCACCCGGCGCCCACCGTCTGGACGCTTTCGTCGGGCCTGCTAAGAGACGAGCCTTGACTTCGCCGCTTTCGGAGACCCGATGGCCACCCTCGAAGACGTCCTCGCCACCCTCGACGCCTCGCAAGCGGGCGCGCTCGACCGGCTGTTCGAACTCGTGCGCATCCCCTCGATCTCGGCGCAGCCGCCGCATTTCCTCGATTGCGACCGCGCCGCCGACTGGCTGACCGCCCAACTCGCCGAACTCGGCTTCGACGCGCGCAAGGAGCCGACGGATGGCCGCCCGATGGTGATGGCCTCGGCGAAGGCCAAGACGCGCGACGCGCCTCACGTGCTGTTCTACGGCCATTACGACGTGCAGCCCGCCGACCCCCTCGACCTGTGGAAAACGCCGCCGTTCGAGCCGCGTCTGGAGGGCGAGCGCATTTTCGGGCGCGGCGCGGCGGACGACAAAGGGCAGTTGATGACGTTTCTGGAGGCGTGCCGCGCCTTCCGGGCGAACGGCGGACTGCCTTGCCATGTCAGCGTGCTGCTGGAAGGTGAGGAGGAGACGGGCTCGCCTTCGCTGCCCGCCTTTCTCGCCAAACACGCCAAGAGCCTGAAGGCGGATTTGCTGCTCGTCTGCGACACCAACATGTGGAACGCCGAGACGCCGGCCATCACTACGATGCTGCGCGGTCTGGTGTTCGAGGAGATCGTGCTGAAGGGGCCAAGCCGCGATCTGCATTCGGGGCTGTACGGCGGGCCGGCGATCAATCCGATCCGGGTGCTGGCGAAGATTTTGGCCGACCTGCACGACGACAAGGGCGTGGTCACGCTGCCGGGCTTCTATGACGGCGTGGAGGAATTGCCCGAAGACATCGCCGCGCAATGGCGCGAACTCGACTTCGATCCCGTGAAGTTTTTGGGCGAAGTCGGACTTTCGGTTCCGGCTGGAGAGGCCGGACGCTCGGTGCTGGAGCAACTCTGGTCGCGCCCGACCTGCGAAATCAATGGCATCGTCGGCGGCTATATCGAAGCCGGGGCCAAAACGGTGCTGCCGGCGCAGGCGAGCGCGAAAATCTCCTTCCGGCTGGTCGGGCGTCAGGACCCGGCGCGCATCCAGCAGGCTCTGCGCGCGTTCGTCAAGGCGCGGCTGCCCGCGGATGTGAAGGTGGAGTTTTTGGGCCACGGCGGCTCGCCCGCCATCGGCCTGCCTTCGCGCGGCGAGGCGCTCAAGCGCGCGCGCCGCGCGCTCGAAGAGGAATGGGGCAAGCCGGCGGCCGTCATCGGCGCGGGCGGCTCGATTCCGATTGTCGGCAGCTTCAAGCGCGAATTGGGTATGGACGCGCTGATGGTCGGGTTTGGACTCGACGACGACGCGATCCATTCGCCCAACGAGAAATATGAGCGCCGCTCGTTCCACAAGGGCGCGCGCTCGTGGGCCAGAATCCTTTCGGCCTTGAGCCAGTGAACCCCGGGGTCGGCTGCGGGGCCGCGATCTGGCGCGAGGGCCGGCTGCTGCTGGTCAAGCGCTTGTGGGCGCCGGAAGCGGGTTGCTGGAACCTGCCGGGCGGCAAGGTCGATTTCGGCGAGCGCGCAGCCGACGCGGTGAAACGCGAGGTGGCCGAGGAGGTCGGCGTTGAGATCGAGTTGACGCGGCCACTGGGGTTTGTCGAGATGTTCGCCGACGCGCAGCATTGGGTGTCGCCGATCTACGAGGCGCGCATCGTCTCGGGCGAGCCCGTCAATCGGGAGCCGGACAAACACGAGGCGCTGCTGTGGGCCGATCCCGCCGCCCCGCCCGCGCCGCTGGGGACGGCGGCGCGCGAGGCTTTGGGCAGGCATGTCGTCGCTAGCTTATAAGACGGGAGGGCGGACTTTGGGCGTCGGAGCAGCCGTTCGGATTTTTGCGTTCGCGGCGCTCGCGGGCCTGGCTTCCGCGCGGGCCGAAACGGCTGTGACGCCGGACCCGCCGACGGAGGTCGAAGCGGAAGGCGTGGACCCGTTTTTTGTTTACGACGATTTCGCCTGGCGCACGTTCCTCGCGCTGAACTGGCCATCGCAAGCCCACGGCGGCCCCGACCGCGCCGCGCGTCTCGCCGATCCCGGCGCGCGCGTGTGGGAGCGTCTCGCGCCGCGCGAAGCGTTCTTGGCTTCGCGGAGCGAGAATCCGTGCGGCGCCCCGCCGGGCGACAAGGTCGTATCGTCTTTCACGCCCTATTCCGAGTTCAATCAGACGACGTTTACGCCCGGCGAACCGGACTCGCCGCTCGTCGCGCGCAACGGAACGTACGTGCGCTACGAGACGCGCTTTGGCGGTTTCGGCGCCCCGCCCGCCTCGGCGCCGTGGCTGGCGCCTGTCGGGGCGGTCGCAGTCAAGGCCGCGTGGCGGGTGCTGACTGGCGCCGACAACGACGCCGTGCGCGCGCGCTTTTATGTCGCGCATAGTTGGATCACGGACGTTGCGGCGAGCCGGGCGGCGGGCCGGGTGGTCTGCACGCAGGCCGATCTGGCGCTGGTCGGGCTGCATCTGGTGGTGCGCACGCCGAACTCGCCGCAGGGGGTGTGGGCGACGTTCGAGCATGTCGATAACGTGCCGCCGGTCGGCATTGACAACACGCGCGAGCCCGACCCGCGCGACGAGGGGTTTGGGTTCGTCTTCAACGATCCCAGGCGCCCACAAAACGAGGTTTGGCCGCCGCAGGGCTGGCGGGCGGCGGCGCCGGTCTCGGCCGACAATCCGCCGTCCCTCGACCCGGCGCCCTCGCAGGTAATGCGCAAGCACCCGCTTCGCAGCGAGATCATGTCCGCCAACCGTGTCTTCTGGGCGATGCCGGAGGTCGCGGGTTCGGTCTGGCGTCGCTATATGCTGGTCGCCGTGCAATGGCCGACTGTCGTCGCGCCGCGCGGGCCGCAGAACGACGGGCGCTATTTTCCCGGCCTGCCGCCCGAACCTGGCGGCAAGGCCAGCAAATACAAGGTCGACGAGGCCGACGACGGACGCAACGCCGCCAACAGCGTGATGGAGACTTACCATCAGGACGCGCCCGCCACTTGCATGGCCTGCCATCACGCGGTCAGCAATGCTCGCGGCTCTGATTTCGTCGGCGTCCTCGGCGCGGCGCCGGCGCGGAATTAGGGGCCCCTGCACTTGATCGGTATCGGCGCGCCGCATTGTAGCCGCGATCTCCAGATCGCGTTTGCCGGCGCCCGACGCGGTCTGGAGACCGCGGCTACAGGCGGCCTTGCCTGATCGTCTTCCCCGCGGCCTCATTCCACATCGAACTTCACCCCCTGCGCCAGCGGCAGCGAGCGCCCATAGTTCACCGCGCTGGTTTGTCTGCGCATATACGCCTTCCAGGCGTCCGAGCCGCTTTCGCGTCCCCCGCCCGTCTCCTTCTCGCCGCCGAACGCGCCGCCGATCTCCGCGCCCGACGGCCCCATATTGACGTTGGCGATGCCGCAATCGGAACCTCGCGCGCTCAAGAATCTCTCGACCTCGCGGATGTCGGTGGCGAAGATCGACGACGACAGGCCCTGCGGCACGCCGTTGTGCAGCGCAATGGCCTCGTCGAACGCGCGATATTTGAGCACATAGAGGATCGGGGCGAAGGTCTCCTCCACCACCGGCCCCATCTGCGCGGGCGCCTCGACCAGCGCGGGGCGCACATAGAAAGAGCCGGGACCGTTGACGTCGATGCGCTCGCCTCCATGCACATGCGCCCCCATCGCGCGCGCGGCGGCCAGCGCGGTCTGCATGGCCTCGAAGGCGGCCCCATCAATCAGCGGTCCGACCAGCGCGTCGGAGGTCGCCGGATCGCCGACGGAGACGCGGGCGTAAACCGCCTTCAGCCTGGCGATCAGCGCGTCGTACACGCTCTCATGAACGATCAACCGGCGCAGCGAGGTGCAACGTTGACCCGCCGTGCCCATCGCCGCGAAAGCCACGGCGCGCAATGTCAGGTCGAGATCGGCGGAGGGCGTGACGAGGGAGGCGTTGTTGCCGCCCAGCTCCAGAATCGCGCGCCCGAACCGTCGCGCCAGCCTTTCGCCGACCGCGCGGCCCATGCGCGTCGATCCCGTCGCCGAGACCACCGGCACGCGCTTATCGTCCACCAGCGCCGCGCCGACCGCCGCGCCGCCGATCAGCAGCGTCGAAAGCCCCTCGGGCGCGTCGCCAAAGGCGGCGGCGGCGCGCTCAAAAATCGCCTGCGTCGCCAGCGCCGTCAGCGGCGCTTTCTCCGACGGCTTCCAGATCACGCTATCGCCGCACACCAAAGCCAGCGCCGCGTTCCACGACCATACCGCGACCGGGAAGTTGAACGCCGAAATGACGCCGACGGCGCCAATGGGATGCCAACGCTCGACCAGATAATGATCGGGCCGTTCGGAAGGCAAAGTCAGCCCGTAAAGCTGGCGCGACAGGCCCACCGCGAAATCGCAGATGTCGATCATCTCCTGCACTTCGCCCAGCCCCTCGGAGGCGACCTTGCCGACTTCCAGCGTCACAAGGCGCCCCAGCGCGGTCTTGTGGGCGCGCAATGCCTCGCCGAGACGGCGCACCAATTCGCCGCGACGCGGCGCCGGGACGTCGCGCCAGCGTGCGAAGGCGGCTGAGGCGCGGGCGATTTCGGCTGCCGGATCGACGGTCTCGGGAACCGCGCCGATCTCAGCGCCGTCGAGGGGCGAGCGCACGACCAGCCCGCCGCCGGTGAAACGCTCGCGCGCGACGCCCAGCGAAGTGAGCAGATCGGCGACTTCGGCGGCGTGGGACATGGCGGGCTCCGTTGGCAGGTCGGACGCCTTTAGCCTTCCGGCGTCGCCATGAAAACCGACTTGGAAAACCGACTCGGAAAACCGTCGGAAGACCAAGTTGGCGCCGCGCTTGCGCCGCCACCGGCAAACCAGTCGATTTTCGCGGAGTGCGCTTTTATGGACGAGAAACGTGCCGTTTTGCGACGTCGAACTTATCTTGCGGCGCAATTGTCGTCCCGCGACGGGATCGCGTGGTCGGAAGGCGTGGTGCGCAACCTCAGCGAGGCCGGCGCGCTGATTGAGGCGCGAGGCGCCCCGCTTCCCGAATCGCTTGACGTCGCGATCCCGTTGGCTGGCGTTCGCACCCCCGCGCGCGTGGCGTGGCGCCACGGCGTCCTCGCGGGATTGCAATTCCAGCGCCCGCCGGCGCCGCTCGCGCCGCCCAAGCCCATCGCCAGCCCTTACGACGACGATCCCAATTATTGATCGCCGCGCCGCTTGACCGCATCGCCCGCCTCGGCCCAACTAGGGCCGGGACGAGGAGACGCGCAATGACGGGCAAGCGGATCGTATTCACGGGGGGAACCGGCAAGGCGGGGCGCCATGCCGTGCCGCATCTCAAAGCCAGGGGCTATGAGATCCTCAACGTCGATCTGAAGCCGCTGGATTCGCCCGGCGTCAATAATCTGATCGCCGATCTCACCGACTCAGGGCAGGCGTTCAACGCCCTTTCGCAGCATTTCGGCTTTTCGGGCTACGACAAGGGCGCGCCGCCGTCCGCGCCCGACGCAGTCGTGCATTTCGCCGCCATCCCGCGCGTGCTGATCGAGCCCGACAACGTGACCTTCGCCAAGAACGTCGTCTCGACCTACAATGTGATCGAGGCGGCGATGAAGCTGGGCGTGCGCAAGGTGATCGTCGCGTCGAGCGAGACGACCTATGGCGTTTGTTTCGCCGAGGGCGACAAGGATTTCAAGCAATTCCCGTTGGAGGAGGACTACGATTCCGACCCGCAGGATTCCTACGGTTTGTCGAAAGTTTGCAACGAGAAGACGGCGCGCGCCTTCGCGATGCGCTATGGCGCCGACATCTATGCGCTGCGTATCGGCAACGTGATCGAGCCGCATGAATACGGCCCGTTCGCCGGTTACGCCGCCAATCCCGCCTCGCGCAAGCGCAACGCCTGGAGCTATATCGACGCGCGCGATCTGGGCGAGATCGTGCATCTTTGTTTGGAGAAAGACAGTCTCGGCTATCAGGTGTTCAACGCGACCAACGATACAGCGACACTCAACGAGCCGACCATCGATTTCCTGAAGCGTTCGTTTCCTCACACGCCGATCACGCGGCCATTGGGCGAACATGAAGCGCCGCTTTCGAACCGCAAGATCCGCGAAGTGCTGGGCTTTCGCGAGGCGCATGATTGGCGGCGCTATGCGGGAGACCAGGCATGAGCGGGCGACTGCAAGGCAAGGTCGCGCTCATCACCGGCGCGGCGGGCGGCATCGGGCGGGCGAGCGCCGCTTTGTTTGAGCGCGAAGGGGCGCGGCTCGTGCTGACCGATCTCGACGTGTCGGGCCTGGCCGCCTTCGCTGAGCGCGGCGCGCTGACGCTGGCGCAGGACGTGACCGACGAGGCGCGTTGGCGCGAAATCGTGGATGCGGCGGTGAGCCGGTTTGGCGCGCTCGACGTGGTGGTCAACAACGCCGGCATCGCGATTGGCGGCAATATTGAGACCGCGACATTGGCCGACTGGCGCCGCCAGTCGCAGGTCAACGGCGAGAGCGTGTTTCTGGGCTGCCGTGAGGCCGTGCGGGCGATGAAGGGGCGCGGCGGGTCGATCGTCAATATTTCTTCCGTGGCCGGGATCATCGGCGACGCGCAATCGGTCGCCTATTGCGCCAGCAAGGGCGCCGTTCGGTTGACCACCAAATCCGTCGCGCTTTACTGCGCGCGAAAAGGCTATGGGATTCGCTGCAATTCGGTGCATCCCTCGTTCGCCAAGACGGCGATGGTTGAGGGTTTTATTGAAGCCGCGCGCAATCCCGAAAAGGTGCGCGCCGGGCTTTCCGCCGCTGCGCCGATGGGGCGCATGGGCGAGCCGCAGGAGGTCGCGGCGACCATCCTGTTTCTCGCCAGCGACGAATCCTCCTTCACCACCGGCGCCGAATTCGTCGTCGACGGCGGGCTGACCGCGCAATGAAGATCATCGACCTCAAGACCTTTGTCGTCGGAAACCCGCCGCCAACGCGCGGCGGGCGCTATTTCCTGTTCGTCAAGCTCGTCACCGATTCAGGCATCGAGGGCTTGGGCGAATGTTACGCCGCCAGCTTCGGCGCCAGCGTTTTCGAGCCGTTCGCGCGCGATGTGTTCGAAAAACATCTGTTGGGCGCCGATCCCTTCAACATCGAGACGGTGTGGCGCAACGTCTATGGTCGCGGCTACTCGCAGCGGCCCGACATTTCGGTGATGGGGATTTTGTCGGGCTTTGAAATGGCGATGTGGGACATCGTCGGCAAGGCTGTGGCTAAGCCGGTTTACGCGTTGCTCGGCGGCAAAGTGCATGAGCGGCTGCGCACCTACACCTATCTCTATCCCGACGCGGCGGACGCCAATGCCGACAGCCCCGTCTATTCCGACCCCGACGCAGCGGCGGCGCGCGCGCTTGAATATATGGCGATGGGTTTCACGGCGGTGAAATTCGATCCGGCCGGGCCTTACTCGACATTCGATCCGCGTCAGCCTTCGCTCGAACGCCTCGAACTCAGCGCCGCCTTCTGCCGCCGCATCCGCGAGGCGGTGGGACCGCGCTGCGACCTGTTATTCGGCACGCACGGCCAGTTCACGGTGTCGGGCGCCAAAAGGCTGGCGCAGGTCATGGAGCCCTATGCGCCGCTTTGGTTCGAGGAGCCGACGCCGCCGGAAATGCCCGAGGAAATGGCGAAGGTCGCCGCCTCCACGACCATTCCCATCGCCACCGGCGAGCGATTGACGACCAAATATGAGTTCGCGCGCGTGCTGGCCTGCGGCGCGGCGTCGATTTTGCAAATGAACCTCGGCCGCGTCGGCGGTCTGCTGGAGGCCAAGAAGATCGCCGGGATGGCGGAGGCGCATTACGCGCAGATCGCGCCGCATCTTTACTGCGGGCCGGTAGTTGGAGCGGCGAACATCCAGATTTCGACATGTTCGCCGAACTTTCTCATTCTCGAAAGCATCGAGCGGTGGGACGGTTTTCAATCCAAGCTGGTGAAGGCCGATTTCCGCTGGGAGAACGGCTATGTGATTCCCCCGACGGCGCCGGGCCTCGGCGTCGAACTCGACGAGGACGTGGCTCGCGCGCATCCCTATACGGGCGACGCGCTGCATCTGATGCCGACAAATAAGCCAGTCGATTGAAATCATCCCTTTCCTTCATGGCCGAGCTTGTCCCGGCCATCCACGTCGGGACGTGACGCCCCGCGTGCAGAATCCTCAACAATCGGGTTCGAACGTCAAGCCATGCATCTCACGAAGACGTGGATGGCCGGGACAAGCCCGGCCCATGACGAGTTCGGGCGCCTGTTTGGCCGCTCACGCCGCCTTCTGCGCCGGCGCGTATTTCTTGTAGAAACTCTCGCCCGTCTCCGCCATCGCCGCCAGCCCCGCGCCCGGCTCGAACCGCGAGCCATATTGGCTCGCCAGTTCCCTCGCCCGAGTCACAAACGCCTTCGCGCCGACGCCGTCAATCAACGACAACACGCCGCCGGTGAACGGCGCAAAACCGAAGCCCAGGATCGAGCCGACGTCGGCCTCGCGCGGATCGGTGACGACCTTCTCCTCCATGCAGCGCGCGGCTTCCAGAGATTGCGTGTAGAGAAGCCGGTCCTTCAAATCCCGAACGCTGATCGTATCGGGATCGAGTTGTTTGCCCGCAATCTTGGCCAGTCCCGGCCACAGCGTCTTCGCCCCCTGCGCGGGGTAATCATAAAACCCCTTGCCGTTCTTGCGCCCGAACCTCTGTTCCTTGACGACCATCGCCTCCAGCAATTGCTCCTGCGCGGGATCGACGGCGTTGGGGCCAAGGTCTTTCTTGGCGGCCTGCAGAATTTTCCACCCCAGATCGATGGCGACTTCATCGTTGAGCGAAAGCGGCCCGACCGGCATGCCGGCCATGCGCGCGGCGTTCTCGATCATGGCGGGCGGCACGCCCTCCATCAGCATCAGATGGCCCTCGCGGATATAATTGCCGACACAGCGATTGGCGAAGAAGCCCCGGCAATCGTTGACGACGATGGGCGTCTTCTTGATCGCCCGCACGAAGTCTATGGCCATGGCCAGCGCCTGATCGCCGGTCTTCTCACCCATGATGATTTCAACCAGCATCATCTTGTCGACCGGCGAGAAGAAGTGGATGCCGATGAAATTCTCTGGTTTCGCGCTAGTCTCAGCCAACGAAGTGATCGGCAGCGTCGAGGTGTTGCTGGCGAAGATCACGTCGCCGCCCAGCACCGCCTGCACCTTCGCCGTCGCCTCCTGCTTGACGCCGCGATCTTCGAACACGGCCTCAACCACGATGTCGCAGCCCTTCAACGCCGCATAATCGGCGGTGGCGTGGATGCGCGCCAGCAGCGCGTCGCGATCGGCGCCCTTGGCGCGGCCCTTGGCGATTTGCGAGGAGATCAACTTCTCCGAATGCGCCTTGCCCTTGTCGGCGGCTTCCTGATCGCGGTCGATCAGCACCACTTCCAGCCCTGCGCTGGCGCTGACGTAAGCCACGCCCGCGCCCATGAAGCCCGCGCCGACGACGCCGACTTTCTTGATGTTGGTCGCCGGAACGCCGGCCGGCCGCCGCGCGCCTTTGTTGAGATCGCCCATCGAGAGGAACAGCGAGCGGATCATCGCGGCGGCCTCGGGCGAGCGCAGCACCTTGGCGAAATAGCGGCTCTCCACCGCCAGCGCCAAATCCATCGGCAGTTGCAGGCCTTCATAGACCGACGAGAGAATGGCGCGTGCGGCAGGGTAGTTATCAAAGGTCTCGCGCCGGTAGAGCGCATTGGCGGCGGGCCAGACCATCATGCCGGTCGGCGAGAACACCTTGCCTGAAGGCAGCTTGTAGCCCGGCTGATCCCATGGCGCCTTCGCGACGGGATTGACCCGCACCCAAGCCTTTGCCTTGGCCACGATCTCGGCCAAAGGCGCAACTTCATGCACCAACCCCATCTTCTTCGCCACGGCCGGCTTTATCTGATCGCCCTTGGCCAGCATTTGCAGCGCGTCGGGCGTCGGCAACAGCCGCGCGATGCGCTGCGTGCCGCCCGCGCCGGGGAACAGCCCGACCTTGATCTCCGGCAGTCCAACGCGCGCCTTGTCGTGATCGGCGAGCACCCGATAATGGCAGGCCAGCGCCAGTTCGAACCCGCCGCCCAGCGCCACGCCGTTGATCGCGGCGGCGAAGGGTTTGCCTGACGTCTCCAGCTTGCGATAGGTAAGTGAAAGCTGGCGCGAAGCGTCGTAGAAGAACTTCATCGCCGCTTCTTCGCCCTGCTCGCGAGCGATTTTGGCGTATTGCGCGCCCATGCCGCTCAGCATCGTCAGATCGGCGCCGCCTGAGAACCCCTCCTTGCCGGAGGTGACGACCGCGCCCTTGATCGCAGCGTCGCCCGCGATCTGCTCCACGATTCGGCCAAGCTCCTCGACAACTTGCGCATCCAGCACGTTCATCGAACGGCCCGGCGAATCCCAGGTGACGAGGGCGATTCCGTCGGAATCGGTTTCGAGACGGAAATGCGTGAAGCTCATGGAGCGCTCCTTCAGGGGTTGATGAGTTTGGTGTTGAACTTCAGCGTCAGGTCGGGGCCGCGATCGTAGAAGCAGGATTTGTCGGGATCGTCCTCAATGATGATCCAGTCCTGATTGTTGGTGAACAGGAACTGGAAGCCGGGACCGTCGGGCGTCGCGACATAGAGAATGTTGCTCTCGCCCAGTTCCCGGTTGGCCCAGTAGCGCAACTGCTCCTGCGCCGTGAAATCCTTGGAGTCCTTCGCGCAACGCGGCAGGCCGGAGCCGGGCGGGCCAAAATTGTCGGCCGAGCCGTTTTCCGTCATGTCCTGATGCTGGCCGAAGGTCACGCCCCGGCTGACCAGACAATAGGTCTCGGCCTTGGGATCGTCGCGGTGCAGGAACAACCAGCGTTGCGGCAGCCGTCCCTTTTCGGTCGTGGTCTTGATGAGCATCAATACGCTGTCGGTTCGATGATCGTGACGAAAGCCGAAGGTGTCGGCGAATTTGTCCGGCCCCGCCGTCTCCTGTTTGATGAAGTCCCGAACGGTCATGCATTCGGCGCAAGCGGGCGTGGCGAGGAGGGCGAAGGCGAGAGCGAGGTAAAGTTGACGCATGGGAATCCCCGAAAGGCGTTGACCATGCGTAGCTCCTTAAGGCCGTGATCTTGCGTCAGACCCGTTCGATGATCGTGGCGGTGCCCATGCCGCCGCCGATGCACAAGGTGATGAGCGCCGTGCTCTTGCCGGTGCGCTCCAGTTCATCGAGCGCCGTGCCGACCAGCATCGCGCCGGTCGCGCCGAGCGGATGCCCCAGCGCGATGGCGCCGCCGTTGACGTTGACTCGTGCGTCGTCGAGATCAAACGCTTGGCGGAAGCGCAGCACCACCGAGGCGAAGGCTTCGTTGACCTCGAACAGGTCGATGTCGGCGATGCTCATGCCCGCCCGCGCCAGCACCTTGCGCGTCACGTCCACCGGCCCTGTCAGCATGATCGCTGGCTCCGTGCCGATATTGGCGAAGGCGCGGATGCGCGCGCGCGGCTTGAACCCGCGCTTGTCCCCCGCCTTGCGCGTGCCCAGCAGCACCGCCGCCGAACCGTCGACGATCCCCGACGAATTGCCGGCGTGATGCACATGGTTGACGCGCTCGACTTCCGGGTAGCGCTGCACCGCCACCGCGTCGAAGCCGCCCTGATCGCCCATCATCGCGAACGACGGTTTCAAACTGGCGAGCGACTGCATGTCGGTCGAGGGCCGCATGTGCTCGTCGCGATCCAGCAGCGTCAGGCCGTTGATGTCCTTCACCGGCACGACGGATTTGTTGAACCGCCCCGCCGCCCAGGCCTCGCCCGCGCGCTTTTGCGATTGCACGGCGTAAGAATCGGCGTCGTCGCGCGAGAAGCCGTATTTGGTGGCGATGAGATCGGCCGAGATGCCCTGCGGCATGAAATAATTGGCGATGGCGAAGGAGGGGTCGGCGACCCACGCGCCGCCTGAGGCGCCGATGCCGACGCGGCTCATCGATTCGACGCCGCCGCCGATGGTGAGATCATGCTGGCCTGACATGACCTGCGCGGCGGCGAAATTGACGCTGTCGAGGCCCGACGCGCAGAACCGGTTGATCTGCACGCCCGCCACGCCCTGACCCAGCCCTGCGGCCAGCGCCGCCATGCGCGGAATGTCGCCGCCCGC
>Ga0209698_10001537_pt1 | contig 26624 bp, 21 predicted proteins | sample LitLauG_LLR_2012_FD_187203 | JGI IMG/M metagenome (GOLD analysis project Ga0209698, IMG submission 187203) | Freshwater sediment microbial communities from Pennsylvania, USA - Little Laurel Run_MetaG_LLR_2012 (SPAdes) (version 2) | ecosystem: Environmental > Aquatic > Freshwater > Creek >... | reverse complement strand
GCTTCACCGCGCCCACCCCCACCTCCTTCATCACACGCCCGCAGTTCCGTACGGCTTCCTCGATGCTGTTCTGGTACGACATGAACGGGAGATCGACGACGATGAGCGCGTTTCTGACCGCCCGCTTGACCGCCTTGGCATGGTAGATCATGTCGTCAAGCGTGACCGGGAGCGTCGTCTCGTGTCCCTGTACGACGTTGCCGAGGGAATCCCCGACCAGGATGATGTCGATCCCCACCTGGTCGAGGTACCGCGCGGTGAGGAAATCGTAGGCCGTGAGCATGGCGATCTTCTCCCCCGCGCGCTTCATCGTCATAACGGTCTTCGTCGTCACAACCCGCGGAGCTGTCTTCTGTGCCGTGCTCATGAGTCCCTCATGCCGTTTGTGTGGTCAGGCGCGCGGGAAGCGCAAACGCCACTCCCCACGTCTCCTCGAACCCCCGGCGGATGGATCCGCCGAGGTCGTCCATGCGGACCGGTTTTCCGGTGATCATGCCAAGGTCCGCAGTTTTTGCCCGGAGAGCCGCGCGGAGCCGCTCCCGCTCGCCGTCCGGCGGAGCGGCAAGGTAGTCGGCGAGACGGATGTGGGCATCCCCGCAGAGTATCGAGCCGTGCTGCAGCACGACGTCCCCGGCCGGGCCGCTGAACCTGCGCTGCGCGCTGCCGACGAGCTTCCGCCCGCGCCATTCGATCTCGTAGCGCGCGGAGCTCGCAAAGCAGGGGACAGAGGAGGAGGAACGGTATTCTTTCGCAAAGTCCGGCTGGGACTTCTGCAGCGCGACGTCGACCCCGTACAGGGCGAGGCCGCGTACGAGCGCCGTGCTGATCTCGTTGTACACCTGGAGTATGCTCCTGCGCCCGGCCTCCATCACCACGCTGTACGTGAGCTCCTGGGCGTGAAGGATCGCGCGTCCCCCGGTCGGCCTCCGGACCACGTCGATGCCGTCTGCGGTGCACCGCGCCCCGTCAATGTCCCCCGCCGACTGGTTGTACCCGAGCGAGATCGCCCACGGGCGCCACCGGAAGAGCCGGAGCGCCGGGCTCCCTTCCCCTGCCGCCAGGGCGCGCGCCAGGGATTCATCGAGCGCCATGTTGAACGCGCCCGTCTGCTCACCGGATTCGATATATGTCCACCCCGCGGGAACCATCGGATCAGTGCCTGAGGCGGGGACCGGACATGATCCCCCGTTTGCTCGCAGCGATGAATTCAAGGACGTTCTGCACCTCCCTGACGCCGGAGAGCGCTCCGTCCTCCCTGACCCGCGCAACCGCCTGCGACACGTTGAGCCCGGACCTGTAGATGAGCGTGTAGGCGCGATCGAGTGCATCGATGACGGCCGGGGAAAAACCCCGCCGCCTGAGACCGATCGAGTTCAGCCCTTCGAAGACCGCGGGCTCTCCTCCCGCAAGGACATACGGAGGGACATCCTTGGGGATCCGCAGCCCGCCCCCGATCATCGCGTGCTGCCCGATGTGGACGAACTGGTGGACGGGCGTTATCCCCCCGATCGTCACCCAGTCCCCGACACTGATATGGCCCGCAAGCATCGCCGCATTCGCCAGGATGACGTGGTCGCCGAGGAAGCAGTCGTGCGCGACATGGGAGAACGCCATGAGAAAACAATCGCGCCCGATCACCGTCCGTCCCCCTTCCCCCGTTCCGCGGTGGAGCACGGCGTACTCGCGGACGGTCGTCCTGTCCCCGATCTCGCAGGTGGACGCCTCGCCGGCGTATTTAAGGTCCTGGGGGGTGTGGCCGACCACGGCGCCGTGATGGATGCTGCACTCAGCGCCGATGCGCGCGCCGAGACCGATAAGCGCGTTCCCGCCGACGATGGTCCCGTCGCCGATCACCGCACCCTCCTCGATGATCGTGAAGGGGCCTATGGAAACATTCGTGCCGAGGCGGGCCTTCGGGCTCACCGCGGCACGGGGATCTATGGACATGCTCATGAAGATAGTCAGTTCATTGTGGGGTTGGACCGCGACAGGGGAGTTCCCTGTCCGCCGTTCCCTCCCGCCGCCTCCTGCTGCACCTCGTTACGGGGAACGATGGACGCCAACATCTCGGCCTCGGCAACAAGCGTGCCGTCCACGAACGCGAGGCCTTTCATCTGGCAGATCCTGCTCTTCCGGCTGACCATCGTGAGCTCGAATACGATCTGATCCCCCGGCAGGACCGGTTTCCGGAATTTGGCGTTGTTAATCGCCATGAAGTACACGAGCTTGTCGCCGGGATTCTCGATGCCGTTCAGCAGCAGGATCCCGCCCGTCTGACCCATCGCCTCGAGGATGAGGACGCCGGGCATGACGGGCCGCCCCGGAAAGTGCCCTTCGAAGAACGGCTCGTTCGCCGTCACGTTCTTCACGCCGACGATCTTCTCGTCCATCTGAAATTCGATGATCTTGTCGATGAGAAGGAACGGATAACGGTGCGGGATGATCTTCTTTATCGCGTTGATGTCGAAGACAACCCCTTCCTTCCGTTCGTGCTGGTAGCGCCGGATGAGCTTCTTCTGCTGGTAGAGCTTCCGGACCAGCCTGGCGAATTCGATGTTGCTTGCATGGCCGGGCCGCGCGGCGAGTATCTGCGCCTTGAGCGGGACGCCGATGAGGGCGAGATCGCCCATAACGTCCAAGAGCTTGTGGCGCGCCGGCTCGTTCGGGAAATGCAGCGGGCGGTTGTTGATGACGCCGTTGCTGCCGAGAATGACCGCGTCCCGTATCCCCAGTTTCGTCGAAATCCGCTTGATTTCCACGTCGTCGAGGTCCCTGTCGACGATCACTATCGCGTTGTCGAGGTTGCCGCCGCGGATGAGTCCCTGCGTGTGGAGAACCTCCACCTCGTGAAGGAAGCAGAACGTCCGGCAGGGGGCGAACTCGGTGACAAATTCGTTTTCCAGGTTGAAGAGTCCCGTGTGCTGGCTCCCCAGCGCGGGGTTGTTGTAGTCGACCATCACGGTGATGCGGTAGTCGTCGGTGGGAAGCGCGACGATGTCGACCTTCTTCTCCTCGTTGTGGTAATGGACCGTCTGGTCGATAATCAGATAATCCTTCGGCGCGTTCTGCTTTTCGAACCCCGCACGCAGGAGAACATCCACGTACGGCTTCGCGCTCCCGTCCCCGACCGGCGGTTCGTTGGCGTCGAGCTCGATGAGCACGTTGTCGACCTGAAGCCCGACCAGGGCGGCCATAACGTGCTCGACCGTGTGGATCCGGGCGTCACCGACCTCGATCGTCGTGCCGCGGGAGATGTCGACGACGTGGTCCACATCCGCGGGCACTTCCGGGGAGCCCCCGAGGTCGATCCGCCTGAACCGGATGCCGTAGTTCTCCGGCGCCGGTTTGAACGTCATCGTGGAGACGCTCCCGGTATGAAGGCCGATGCCGCTGATGGACACCGGCTGCTTGATCGTGCGCTGCTGGACGAGCATGGTGGCTCCGGAGTTCTGTGAGCGGATGGACTACGTTACGGCCGCTGCTTCAACTTCTCAAGTTCACTACGCAGCGCCTCAACCTCGGACTTCAACTCGCGGAGCGCGGCAAGCGCCTCCGGGATCTGCGGCATCGCCCCCATGATGCGGGACGCGAGCCGGAACGGCACCGACGGGCTCCCCATGTAGGTTCCCCCGGGAACGGTCGTCGAACGGTGGACGCCGGACTGCGCGCCCCATTTCGAATCGTCGTCGATCGCAAGGTGGCCGGCAAACCCCACCTGCCCCCCGATCATGTTCCGCTTGCCGATCTTCGTGCTTCCCGAAATTCCGGCCTGCGCGGCGAGGACCGTGTGCTCGCCGATCACGACGTTATGGGCAACCTGTATCAGGTTGTCAAGCTTCGCCCCTTTTTCGATCCGCGTTTCCCCCATCGTCGCCCGGTCCACGGCGCAGTTCGCGCCGATTTCGACGTCATCCCCGATCGTCACGATGCCGAGCTGGGGGATTTTCTCGTAGGTGCCGTCCGGCTTCGGCGCGAATCCGAACCCATCGCTCCCGATGACGGTCCCGGAGTGGATGATCACGCGGTCACCGATCCTGCACGCCTCCCGCACCGTCACGTTCGCGTACAGCAGGGTCCGTGCGCCGATCACGACATCCCTCCCAATCACGGTCCCCTGCATGATCATCGAGCCGTCGCCGATGCTGGCGCGCTCCCCGACGCAGGCATGGGCCCCGATACGGACCCCCTCGCCGAGCTTCACTCCCTCCTCGAGGACCGCGCTGGGGTGTATCCCGGGGGGGAGAGGATCTTCCGGTGGGTGAAACAGAATGAGGACTTTCAGAAACGACGCGTACGGATCGTCGACGCGGAGGTAGACCGGCGTGCGCCCCGGCCCCGCGGACCCGGGCACCGCAGCGTTTCTGCCGACGATGACCGCCGAGGCACGCGTCGTCTCGAGATGCTTTGCGTACCTGGGGTTTGCCAGGAAGCTGATGTCGCCGGGACCCGCCTCTTCAATCTTCGCCACCCGCCCGATCACGGCCGCACCATCCCCCTCGACGGCGGCGTCGAGACGGGCCGCAATGTCACGAACGGTCATCATGGGCGGCGAGGAAGATTATTTCCCGAAGGTCTGCATCCGCTGCAGGACGCGCTGGGTCAGGTCGTACTTGTCATTCGCGTACAGAACAAGAATCTCCCCGCTCCTGTCGAAGATGTAATCGTACCCGTCGTCCTTCGCGATTTCCTCGAGCACGTGGAACATCTTGTTCTGGATCGGCTTCATGATATCGTTCTGCTTCTGAAACAGCTCGCCGTTCTGGCCGAACTTCTTGGTGCGGAAGTCGGTGATGCTCTGGTCGAGCTCGCGCAGTTCCCGCTCCTGGTCCGCCCGGACCTGGTCCGTGAGGATCAGCTTCCGTTTGTCGAAGTCGTCGTACTTCTTCTTCCAGTCCGCCTGCAGCTTCTGCAGATCGGCCTCCCAGCCCGCCACGAGGGCGTCAATCGATTTCTGAGCGTCGATCGCCTCCGGGAGCGTCTGCATGATCGTCTCGGAGTTGATGTGGCCGATCTTCATCTGGGCGGCCGCCCCCGCACACGCCAGCGCGAGAAGCGCCACCACCATGAATCGTTTCATGTGCTTTCCCCCTGCTTGTGCGCTAACCGCGTCTCAGCCTGTCGATGACCTTGAACGTGATATCGTCCTTCGGATCCCCGTACAGCAGGATCTGGATCTGATCAGTCTTGTCGAACACGAAATTGTACTTCAGCTCCTTCGCCACCGCGGTGATCGCCGACTTGATCTTCTCGCGGATCGGGTTGATGATCGTCTCCGACTGGCGCGCAAGGATGCCGTCCTGGCCGAACCGGGTCACCTGGAATTCCTGGACGGCCTGGTTCTGCTCGAGAAGCTTCTGCTGTTCGGTTTTCTTGGTGGCGTCGTTGTAGAGCGATTCCTTTTTCTGGTACTCGGCGTATTTGTCCTGCAGGTCCTTCTTCATCGCTTCGAGGGAATCCTGCATCGGCTTCCCGATCCCGTCGATCCGCTTCTGCGCATCCTGCGCCGCGGGGAGCTCCTGAAAGATCTTCGACGAATTCACAAAGGCGATGCGCTGCTGCGCGGCCGCCGAACAGGCGATGAGGGCAAGCCCTGCGACGAGCAGGGAGAGAGAACGAGTTTTCACGAGAGCCTCAATATGAGAATGGAAAATGGACTGTGATGAACATACACCGATGCCGGCAGCGGCCTCAGAATCCCTTGCCGAACTGGAAATGGAAATGCCACCCGGAAGCGGTCGTGCTGCCGGGGGTCACGCTGTCGAACCCGTATCCGTAATCGAAGCCGAGAAGGCCGATCGGCTGGATTTGAATGCGCGCGCCGAATCCGGCGGAGCGCTTGAGATCGAAGAAGTTCGCCTCCGACAGCGTCGGATACACGTTTCCGCCCTCCGCGAACAGGAGGAAATAGATCGGGATGGGGTTTATCGCCGCGGCAAATCTCAGCTCGAGCGTCTGCTTCGTCATCACGTTCCCGTACGCCACGGTCCCCACGTTGTTCCGGACGCCGATGGACTGGTCGTCATATCCCCTGAGAGGGGTCGTGGCCACATACCCGAGTCCCGTCCCCCCCATGATGAATTCGTCGATCGGGTTGATGAGGGAGTTCCCGATGGGGGCGAGGTACCCGTAGACCGAGCTCCAGTAGAGCGCCACCCGGGTGCTGTTGAACATCGGGATGTAAAATTCCGTCGAGAATATCCACTTCGTGAAGCTTATGTTTCCCGGGAGCACCGGCCCCCCGGACATCTGGATCGACAGCGACACGTTGGAGCCGTACGTCGGGAAGATCGGGTTGTCGATGCTGTTCCTCGTGATGATCTGCGTGATGCTCACCTGCTGCGTCACTCCCACCCGGTAAATTCCCTCGCCGGCGCGGACGTTGTTGAACTGGCCATTCAGGATCCAGTCGCCGCGGAAGAAGTCGTCGGGCCACTTGAAGCGGCGGCCGATCCGTATCGATGCGCCGGTCTGCTGAAGGTCAAACCCGTAGATCTGACGCGTGTCGAAGAGCGTCACCCCGAGAAGGGTCGGCGAGCCCCAGAGCCAGGGCTCCGTGAATCCGAGGCTGAACGTCCTGAAGCGGGACCCCTCGCCGAACTGCCACTGGAAGTCCAGGATCTGGCCCGCGCCGCCCGTGAGCGGTTCGCCGATGGAGAAATTGTTTATCGTGAACCCCAGCGCGCCCGTGACGCCGAAGGCGCCGCTGTACCCGACCGAGGCGTTGATGTTGTCGCTCGATTTCTCCTCGACCTCGTAGGTGAGATCGACGGTCTTGTCGTCGACGAGATTGTAATCGGGTTTTATCTTCTCCGGGTTGAAGTAATTCAGGACGGAGAGCTGGCGGATGCTCCGCATAATCGCGGCGCGGCTGAAATAGTCCCCCGGCCTCGTGTAGAGCTCGCGGCGGATCACCTTCTCCTGCGTCTTCGTGTTCCCCCGGATATTGACGTGTCCGATCTTGAACTGGTTCATCTCGTAGACGTTGATCGTGATATCGACGGAATCCTCCCCCACCCGCGTCTCCGTCGGCTCAAGGTTCACGCGGAGGTAGCCGTTGTCAAGGTAGAGCGACGCCACGTCGTTCTGGGACTCGTTGCCGCGCAGGTTATGATCGAACTTCTCCTGGTTGTAAATCTCCCCGGCGATCATCCCGAGCCGCTGGTTCAGCTCGTCCGCCGAGTAGACGGTGTTCCCCTGCCACGTGATCCGGCGGATCTTGTACTGCGCCCCCTCCTTGACGCGGATGAGGATGTCCATGTCCTCCTTCGAGGGCGAATACCATATCGAGTCCCCCAGGACTTCCGCATCGCGGTACCCGTTTTTCTGATAGAACTCGACGATCTTCTTCTTGTCCTCGTCGTATTTCTTCCTGTCGAATTTCGACGACGACCAGAACTTCCACCAGTGCTTTTCCGACGTCTCGTCCATCGCCCCGCGGAGGTCCCCGTCGGTAAACGCGCCGTTCCCCGAAAAGTTGATGTGGTCGACCTGGACTTCGTTCCCCTCGTCGATCGTGATTTTCAGATAGACGCGGTTCTTCAGCGAGTCCACCTTCGCCGTCTCGACCTTGATCACCGCAAGAAGGTATCCCTCCTTCTGGTAGAGCTTCTGGACCTCCTTCTGAATCCGGATGGACTCCTGCGGCTGGTACACCTGCCCCTTAACGAGGGCGATCTTCTTGTTGATGTCGTCCTCGCTCACCTCCTTGCGCCCGACAAATTCCGTATGGTCAAACCTGGGGAGCTCCCTGACGGTGAGGAGGAGATAGAGGCCGTTCCCCGCGCGCCTGTCGACCGAAACCTGGACCTCGTCGAAGAGCTTCAGACCCCACAGCCGCCGTATCGCCTGGCCGATCTGATCGCCGGGTATCGTGATCTGGTCGCCGACCTTGAGGCCGGCGTTGGCGATAATCGCGGCGGGATCCGCGAGCGTGTTCCCCTCGACGGAGATGCCGAGGATCTTGTCCACTTCCTGGGGGGGAGGTTTTTCCTGCGCGACGGCGGAGGAGCACAGGACACACCCTGCGAGGACGGCGACCACTGCAACGATCTTCATATCAGAGTCCTGTGACACTCTTAATAAGCCTGCTGAACGGCGCCTCTTCGGGCCGGCCGGGAGCAACCTGTTCGCTGACCATCCCGAACCGCCGCTCCCGTTTCTGATAATCGCGTACCGCCGCATAGAGTTCGTCGCGCCGGAAGCCCGGCCAGTATTTCGGGGTGATATAGATCTCGGTGTACGCGAGCTGCCAGAGGAGAAAATTGCTGATCCGGAATTCTCCGCTCGTGCGTATGAGGAGATCGGGGTCCGGGATCCCCGCGGTGGAAAGGTACGAGCCGAGGAGCTCTTCGTTCACCTGCTCCCCCGTGATGCGGTGTTCCGACGCTTCGCGGACGATCCTGGCGACGGCGCGTGTAAGGTCCCAGCGCCCGCTGTAGCTCAGCGCAAGAACCAGCGTGAGGCCCGTATTGTTCTTGGTCTTCTGTATATCTTCGAGGAGTTCGTTCTGGACTTCCCGGGGAAGGGCGGCGATCTCGCCGATCGCCTGGATGCGGACGTTGTTCGTGTTGAGCCGGTCCGTCTCGTCCTTCAGTGCTTTCAGGAGGAGACGCATCAGGAGAGACACTTCCTCCTGGGGGCGTTTCCAGTTTTCGGTGGAGAACGCGTAAAGGGTCAGGTACTGCACGCCGAGCTGACCGCACGCCTCGACCGTGTCGCGGACCGATTCAACTCCCTCGGTGTGGCCGGCAATCCTCGGCATCCCGCGTTTTTTCGCCCACCGGCCGTTCCCGTCCATGATAATCGCAACATGGCGTGGGATTTCGCCTCCCGTCCGCAGCGCTTCCTGCACTTTCCGGTCTTCCCCCGTCGCCTGCTGTGGACCTTTTCCCAAGGAATGGACTCTCGCGTGATGATTTTCCGTCCCCCGGAAGGGACGTTATAAGCCTGAATTGAAAATTTAATTGATTTGCCCCTGAAAGTCAAGGTAACCCGTTGCAGGGAGGTACGGGTATGGCAGGGAATTTGTTCCGGATCCGCGCGGCGGGTTCAGGACGGAGTGATGAGACCGGGGAAGGAACCGGGAGCGGAGCCCGGGACGAACGGCGTGCTCTCCGTGCCCGGGAGAGATTCCAGGAGAGCGAGGACCTCTGCGGAGTCATTGAGATTGAACCGGGCACGGCTGTTGACGAGACCCACCCTGATCGAGAACGCGGAATCCGGGAGGACGGAGAACAGGTCCTCGTCCGTCCAGTCGTCGCCGACGGCGAGTATAAAATCGTACCCCCCTCCGGCGAGCCAGTGCTGACCCGCGATCCCCTTGTGCATGCCGGCGTTGCGCACTTCGACGACCTTTTTTCCCCTGATCACCTGCAGGTCGATATTCGCCGTGAAGGTCATCAGGTGGTCGAACAGCTCTTCCGCAAGAGCCTCTCCCTGCCCCGGATGCGCCCCGCGGTAATGCCACACGACGGAATACTCCTTCTCCTCGAGGAGCGCCCCGGGTAGCCGGTCCATGTACCGCTCGAGAATGGCGATAATTCCCGGCTTCCAATCCGATCTCAATTCCTTGAGCATGCGCCAGGCCTCACCTTTCTCCCTCATCCAGACGCCGTGCTCGGCCGCGAGATGGATCGGGAGGCCGCCGAACCAGCCCTGCATCGTCTCCCTGCCGCGGCCGCTGATGAGCGCGACAAGATTCCGCGGATCCGCCGCGAGCGTTTCCAGAATCGCCAGGATACGCGGGTCGGGCTTCGCCGCACCGGGGTGGGGGACAAGGGGCGTGAGTGTCCCGTCGTAGTCGAGAAATATCGCCCGCTTCCCGGCGCGCGCGTACTGTTCGAGCAAGGCTTCCCGTGCGGACAGGGGGAGAACCTTCATCTCAAACCGCTTCTGCGCGTTCTTCTGAAAGAGAAGCTGGTCGAGAAATTCATTCGCCCAGTGGTTCACATCGTAGCGGCGCAGCCGGTTCTGGAGTATCCGGTTCCGCCTCTGCTGCTCTTCTGCAGTCATCTCGAGAGCATCCTTCAGCCCGCGCGCGATCTCCCCGGTCGCATAGGGGTTGACCACAATTGCCTCTCCAAGTTCCTTGGCAGCGCCGGCCATCTCGCTGATGACGAGGACCCCCGTCCCGCCGCTCCGGGAAGCGACGTATTCCTTTGCCACAAGATTCATCCCGTCGCGGAGCGGCGTCACAAGGGCGACATCGCTTATGGCATAGAGCGCGGCCAGAGGCTCAAACGCGAGGCTTCTGTACTGATAGATCACGGGGGTCCATCCCACGGTGCCGAACCTGCCGTTGATCTTCCCGATGTATTCCTCAATCTGCTTTTTCATCGATTCGTACTCCCCCACACCGATCCGCGAAGGGACGATCACCATCACGAGCACGATCCGCGCGCGGAAGCCGGGATTCTCCTCAAGGAGCATTTCATACCCGCGAAGGCGGTTCAGGATCCCCTTTGTGTAGTCCAGCCTGTCGACGGAGAGTATCGTCCTGACCCCGGCGAGAGTCCTGAGGAGCACTTCAGATTCCGCGCGGACCGCCGGGTCGGCAGCGGCCTCGTGGAACTTGCTGAAATCGATCCCCATCGGAAATGTGTCCGCCTTCACGATCCTCCCCGGGAGCGTGATCAACCCCATCGTGTTCTCATGCCCGAGAAGCCGAAGTACGCACTGGAGGAAGTGCTGCATGTAGCCGTACGTGTGAAACCCGACAAGGTCCGCACCCAGAATGCCTTCAAGGAGTTCACCACGCCACGAAGCGGGGAGGAGACGGAAGATTTCGTACGAAGGAAACGGGATATGAAGGAAAAAACCGACGGTGATGTCCCGCCGCTTCCTGCGAAGGAGGCCCGGGAGGAGCATCAGGTGGTAGTCATGCACCCAGACGACGTCGTCTTCTTTGAGCGATTCCAGGACCGCGTCACAATACACCATGTTGACGTGCCTGTACTGCTCCCACATGTCGTCGTCAAATGAGGCGTAGGTGGGAAAATAATGAAAGAGGGGCCAGATTGTCCCGTTGCAGAATCCCTGGTAGAATTTCTCCATCTCCTCCCCGGTAAGAAACACCGGGGAGGAATGGAATTCCGACATCGCACGCGCACGGAGCTCGTCCCGCAGAGAAGGATCAACGGCCCCCCCGGGCCACCCGACCCAGAGATACTCCGGGATGTCCGGCCGTGCTTTTCCCAGCGCAACCAGGTATGTCCGCAGGCCGGACGCCACGCCACCGGGACTCTCCGTCGTGACGATCGCACCGTTCTCGACGGACACCGAAAACGGGAGCCGATTCGCCACGATGACCAGTCTGCGCGGTCGAATATCTTCCTTCTCCATTGTTCCCCCTTCACAAGAACGTACGTATCCCCGCGCTCGAGTGCAACATAGAGACGATCGCCCGCCACCGACAGCGGAGAAACGGGTGTAATTTTCCCCCGCACGTCAGCCGGGGGGAACTCCGCTTCCCCCCCCCGGAGGTTTCTTTGGGCGGGAGAGCATATATTAAAGAGGAACGCACATATGACCGCGTGCGTTACGTAGTGAGAGCTCATCCAGGAGCGGAACCATGCCAACAATCGGTGCAAAGCTGGGGGTGGGGATAGGCACGATGGTGATGCTCTGCATCGCGATCGGGATCGTCTCGTTCGTGCAATCGCGTGTGGTGAGCGGAAAGATCAGGGAGCTCACGGATGTCCGTGAACCGGTCAACACCGCAGTGCACGGGATGGAGACAAGCCTTGAAGAAACCGCGCTCGCCACGCTCGGATTTCTCTCGACCGGGGACACCCGGTTTCTCGATTCGTTCCAGACTGCGCGCGGAGAATTCGAACAGTCGGACCGGAAATACGGCGCGGCCGCGGGTCCCGAGCCGGGGGCACGGCTCCGCGCAGGATTCACCGAGTTCTGCACGCTTGCGGCGGATCAAATCGAACTCAAGAACCGGCAATCCCGGAACATGGCCGGGCTCCTGAAGGACGTGAACGACATCGAAGACCTCCTGAAGGACAGAATCGTCCCGGCGATCAAGGCTGACGACCCCGTCGCGTACAAGAGGGAACAGGCCGCGCTCGAGATGGAGGTGAACGCGAACGCGATGACGAAGGCGCTCGGAAACTTTCTCATTACCGGTCAGCCCGAATTCGAAGCGGGCCTCCACCACGCGGAGAGCGAATTCCAGCGCTTCTTCGCCATCTTCAGGAACGTCCTCATCTCCTCGGAGGAGAAGAGCTGGACCGAAAGGCTCGCACTCCTCTCTTCCCACTGCATCGGGACCGCACAGACCATCGCCGACGAAAGCAAGGAGCGGACGCAAAAACTCGGCGCGTTCGTCGTCGCCTACAGGGAACTCGGGACGATCCTGAATGACCACCTCGAGCTCAGGACGGAGCGGAACCTCGCCCAGGCGAAGGAGGACGTCCTCAGGACGGAGGCCGCGGCAAACACGCGGATCTTCATCGCGGTCCTCGCGTGCGTCATCGTGGGATTGCTCGGGGGGTCGCTCACATCGAAGAGCATCACCTCCCCGATCCGGTCGCTGGCATCGGTGATGCAACGCGTGGCGCAGGGAGGGCATCCCGGGAGGGTGAACATCACCTCCCCGGCCGAGCTCCGCTCGCTCGGCGACGCGTTTAACATCATGACCGTGCAGCTCGAGCAGGCAGAGCGCCAGCGGTCGGCCGGCCTGCGCGCCTACGCGATCTCGGTCCAGCGCGCGCAGGAAGAGGAGCGGGAGCGGATCTCGCGCGAGCTTCACGACGACATCTGCCAGCGACTGAGCGGGATGAAATTCAGGGTCGAGGTCCTGGCGGACGAAGCGGAACCCGCCCAGAAGCGCATGGTGCGGGGACTGCGCGACATCAACCAGGAGCTCGACCACGCGATCACCGAGGTGCAGCGGATCTCCTCAAACCTCCGTCCCAGCGTCCTCGACGACTTCGGTCTCGTGACCGCGCTCAGGATGCTGAGCAAAGATTTCGAAAAGATCCATTCGATCACCACGTCGTTCCGGGAAACGCACGCCGTGCCCGGTCCTGTCGACCCGAACATCGAGATCGCCCTGTACAGAATCGCCCAGGAGGCCCTCTCCAACGCCGCGAAACACGCGCGCGCCCGTTCGGTGAAACTGGACCTCGACAGACAGGAATCGTCCATCCAGCTCACGATTGCCGACGACGGGACGGGGTTCGGGGAGAAGGAAGCGGCCCGCGCGCGGGACGAAGGACACGGGATGGGTCTCATGTCGATGAGGGAGCGGTCAGAACTCCTGGGGGGGACGTTCCGGGTCGATACGGCGGCAGACCGGGGGACGACAATCACCGTTACGTTACCACTGAGCACGGAGGCCACACATGAAGAAAACCCGGATCCTCATCGCGGATGACCATGACGTCGTCAGGAGCGGTCTCAGGATGCTCCTGAAGACGTCTCCGGAATTCTCGATCACGGGGGAAGCCGCCGACGGGGAAGAAGCCGTGCGCCTCGTCGGGGAACAGAAACCGGACATCGTCTTCATGGACATCTCGATGCCGAAACTGGACGGGATCGAGGCGACGAAGCTTATCAAGCAGAACCACCCCGAGACGAGGATCATCATACTGACCGTGCACGAGGACGAGGAGTACGCCTTCCACGTGCTGCGCGCGGGGGCAAGCGGGTATCTTCTCAAGAACGCGAGCAGGAAGGAGATATTCGAGGCGGTACAGTCCGCAATGGCGGGGGAGAGGTTCTTCAGTCCCGGGATTTCGAAGCTGATTGTGGACGGCTTCATGAAGAGGGCGAACGAAGGGGGAGCGCACAATCACGCGGAGGAGAAACGCGACGCCGCAACGGGGCAGCAGCTCACGAAGCGGGAGCTGGAGGTCCTGCAGTACATCGCACAGGGGTTCACGAACAGGCAGATCGCGGAAGCGCTGTTCCTCAGCTTCCGTACCGTCAATACCCACCGTGCAAATCTGATGCAAAAGCTGAACATCCATGATACCGCCGGCCTTGTCCGCCACGCGATAAACCTGGGACTCGTCAAATCCGACTCCTGAATACCCCGGTTCCCCCCTTCCGGGTGAGCCACCGGCGACTACAGCATTTTCCCTAGGGGATTGAAACGCCGTCCCCGAACCCGCAAATACACCACGTCCCCGATTGATCCCCGGCCCGGAAAAACCTACAATTCTATCACGTTTTCTACGCTCCGGACGGATAGCTGAACGGACGGATTCCAGGATCCCACCACAGGAGAAGGAGAAATCATGAAGACCCAGGTTGCGGCATTTGTGCTCTGCATGCTTCTCATTACAGGGTGCAACAACGACAAGGAAGAGCTCCAGAAACAGCTTGCGGACGCGCAAAATGCACGGACCTCGCTGCAGCAGGATATCACCGACCGTGACGCCTATTACGAACAGGTCATGAAATCGGTCAATGAAGTCTATACCGATCTCGAGAAGGCCCGGATCAAGGAAGGGGAGCTGAAAAAGAAAGGCGCGGAGCTCGAAGGACCCGCCCAGTACACGAACGCCCAGTCGCGCGACCGGCTGATCCAGAACATCAACGAAATCGGCTCGTCGCTCCAGGAGAACCGCAAGAAAATCGCGGCGCTCCAGGTCCGGATGAAGGACTTCAAGGGACAGATCGCCGGACTGAACTCCCTCATCGAGAATCTGAAGACATCGATTCAGGAGCGGGAACAGTCGATCACCCAGCTCCAGGCGAAGGTAGAGGGGCTGCAGGCGACAATGGCCGAGAAGACGAAGGTCATCGAGGACAGAGACATGATGATCAGCGACCAGCAGCGGACACTGAACACCGCGTTCTACATCGTGGGGACGCGCGATGAACTCAAGAAGAAAGGGATCATCAGCGACGAAGGCGGGTTCCTCTGGGGACTTCTCGGTTCGACGACGGTGATGAATACGAGCGCCGATCCTTCGGAATTCACGCCGATCGACAAGACCAAAGACCAGACGATCAAGGTGGATGGGAGGATCGCAGAGATCCTGCCGCGGAGGAATACCGACCTGTTCGCCGCGACGCAGAAAGAAGACAACCTCTCCGAGCTGACGATCACCAGTCCCGGCAGATTCTGGCAGGAACATTACCTCGTGATCGTGAAAGACTGAACGCATTGACGGGCGGTCCCGCCCCCCTGGAGCAACGCACTACGGGGGAGGGGGCGGGGCCGCAGACCGTCGCCTCGTTATTCTTCCCTCCTTCCGGCGCAACTCCGCCATGTTTGACTTTCCCTCTCAAAACCGATATATATAGAGAGCGGAGGGTCGTTTACCTACAACCAGAACAGAGGGACGTGATGCCCGGTCTCCCGAACATGCAGGGGATGATGAAGCAGATCCAGAAAATGCAGGAAGCCGTGACCCGCATCCAGCAGGAGCTTGAGACGAAGACCGTCGTCGGCGAGTCCGGCGGCGGAATGGTGAAGGTGACCGCCAACGGCAAACAGCACCTGACGGCGATCGCAATCGACAAGGAGGTCGTCAATCCGGCGGATATCGAGATGCTGGAGGACCTGGTCCTGGCGGCCGCGAACAAAGCCCTCGATGACGCCGGCAAGATGGCGCAGGAGGAAATGGCAAAGGCCACGAACGGCATGCTCCCGAACATCCCCGGGCTGAACCTCCCAGGTTTCTGACACGGGCCGCGGGGAATTCCCGGCCCCTCCCCCCGCCGGCACATCCAACGACATCAGCATGCTGTACACCTCCGAAGCGCTGCAGCAACTTATCGAAGAATTCTCCCGTCTCCCCGGGATCGGACGCAAATCCGCCCAGAGGATCGCACTGTTCATCCTGAAACAGCCGCGGGAGGAGATCGTCCGGATGGCGAAAGCGCTCGTCAACGTCAAGGACCGCATCCGGTATTGTTCTGTCTGCTGCAACATCACCGAACAGGACCCCTGCGCCATCTGCGCGAGCACTAAACGGGACCGTACAATCATATGCGTCGTGGAGGAGCCCAACGACGTCATCGCGCTGGAGAAAACCAATGAATTCCGGGGGCTGTACCACGTCCTCGGCGGCTCGCTCTCGCCCCTGGACGGTATCGGTCCCGAAGAGCTCAAGGTGAAGGAGCTCCTCATCCGGGTGAACGCCGAGGTCGCGGAGGTGATCCTGGCGATGAACCCGAACGTGGAGGGGGAGGCGACGACCATCTACCTGACCCGGCTGCTGAAGCCCCTCGGGGTCGGCGTCTCGCGCATCGCCCGGGGCCTCCCCGTGGGAGGCGACCTGGAATTCGCCGACGAAGCGACGCTCGGCAGGGCGCTGGAAGGAAGGATCACGCTGTGAAGACCACACGCCAAGCCGCGGCGCTCCTCATGCTCGCCTCGGGACTTGCGGGGGCCGGATGCGGGCTGTTCGAACCCCGGACGCCCGACCCGCCGTCGCAGTCCAGCCAGACGTTCCTCCCCGCCACCGACCCGTTCACCGTCATCAGCAACCTCCAGAGCGCCGTCGCGCAGAAGAGCGTCCCGAACTACGTCCAGTGCCTTGCCGACCCGGTGTCCGGTGGCCATCCGTTCCAGTTTATCCCGTCCTCCGAAGGGAACGCGGTGTATGCCTCGCTCTTCCACACCTGGTCGACGGTCGATGAGCAGGCGTATTTCCAGAATCTCACCACGAGGACAACGACGACATCGGTTTCAAAGCTGGATCTCACGGAAAAGACGAGCTCGCTCGCCGCGGACTCTGCGACACTCGAGTACGACTACACGCTGACGTTCGAGAACACTGTCGCGGGATTCCCCTCGCGGGCGAGCGGCAACCTCCAGTTCGCACTCCAGCGGAGCTCGACCAACATCTGGACGATTTACCGGTGGGCGGATTTCAAGACGACAACCGATCTCTCGTGGAGCATGTTCAAAGGGAAATTCAGCAACTGAGGCCGGCACGGGACATGGCGGGATTCCCCGGAGCGGGGACGCTCATCCTGCTCCTCGCATGCGTGCTCTGGGCCGGATGCGTCAACCCGTTCGCCCCCGGTCGGGACGACGGCGCGGCCGTCTCCGCGTGCGATCCGCACACGGTCGACGGGATATTCCAGTGCTTCCAGGCCGCGTACACATTCCGCGACACCACGGTCTACGGCCCGCTTGTTGACGCGCAGTTCATTTTTGTGTATCGTGACTACGACCTGGGCGTGGACCAGACGTGGGGACGGGACGAGGAGATGCGAAGCACATACGGACTGTTCCAGAACGCGCAGAAGCTCGACCTGATCTGGAACAACATCATCTCCACCTCCGCCGAATCGACGACCGTCAACGTTGTCCGGGGATTCAACCTGACCGTCGTGTTCAATGCGAGCGACGTCGAACTCGTCTCCGGCTACGCGAACCTGACGCTCCAGCGCTCAAGCGCGACCGATCCCTGGAGGATCGTCCGCTGGCGCGACGAATCGAACTTCTGACCTCTTCCCCATGAGCTTCTCGTACACGATGCGCGAAAGCTTCTCCGGATTCCGCCGGGCCATGCTCTCGAGCCTGCTCTCCGTCGTCACCATCGGCATCTCCCTCATCCTCGTCGGGATCTTCGCTGCCGTCACGATCAACGCCGGCAGGCTCATCGACACGCTCCGCAGCCGGCTCGACATGGAGGCCTTCCTCACCGAACCGGTGACGGACGACGACGTGGCCGGCCTCCAGGCGCGCATCGCGGGGGTCGACGGCGTGGAGAAGGCGGTCTTCATCTCCAAGGACGAGGCAATGAAGATCTTCAAGCAGGACACGGGAGACGACATCACCAAGGTTCTCGATTTCAACCCCCTCCCCCCCTCCTTCAAGATCACGCTGCGGGAACCATTCAGGACGTCGGCCAAGACGCTGGCGATCTACGACCGGATTGCCGCCATCCCCGGCGTCGACACCGTGACCTACCGGCGCGTGCTCCTCGAACTGATCGACAAGCGCGCAGCGAGCGTGAACAAAGTCATGCTGGGGCTCGGGATCGCGGTAAGCCTGACGGCGATGTTCCTCGTCGCCAACACGATCCGGCTCGCCATCACGGGGAAGCGGAGGCTCATCCGCACGATGGAGCTCGTCGGCGCGACGCGGGGGTTCATCCGCCGTCCGTTCATCATCGAGGGGATCATCCAGGGGCTCATCGGGGGCCTCGGGGCGGCCGGGCTCATGCTCCTTCTCTTCGAGTACGCGACGAGATTCCTCTCCGAAGAATTTGCCCCCTATCTGCACATGCCTGTGCTCTTTTATGCGGCCGTCGTGGGAACCGGGATGGTTCTCGGCTGGGCCGGAAGCATGATCTCCGTCGTCCGGTTCGTGCGCCCCGCGGCGGCCGAGTGACGCGGCAGCCGGGCAACGCGCCGCGGTTGCACTCTTACGGGCCATTTCGTAAATTTGCTGCCGAATCGCCGTACTGACCTATCCCAGTTCTTCACCCTCACCGTCGTTCCGGGACATCCACCATGAACAAGATCTCCTCGTTCACCACATCCTCGGTCGGGCGCAAGCTTTCCATGGGGCTGACAGGATTCTTCCTCTGCAGCTTCCTTGTCGTCCATCTCTACGTGAACCTCTTTCTCCTGAAACAGGACCGCGGATCGACGTTCGACACGTACGCCGATTTCATGGCGACGTATCCCCTGATCCGACCGCTGGAGATCATCCTCTTCGCGGGGTTCCTCCTCCACGCCTTCATCGGCGGGTGGCTCTGGATCGCCAACCGGTCCGCCCGCCCGGTCCGCTACGCCGTGAACCGGCCGTCGGAAAACAGCACGCTCGCTTCCAGGACCGCCTTCTGGACCGGCGCGTTCGTCTTCATCTTCCTCGTCGTTCACGTGAATACATTCTTCGTCCGTTCCCGGTTCTTCGCCAACGGCATGACGATGTACGAGCGCGTGTACGAAGCGTTTCAGAGCCCGCTGTACGTCACGTTCTACCTCGTGGCGCTCGCGTTCCTCGCCTATCACCTCAAGCACGGCGTCCAGTCCGCCTTCCAGACGCTGGGGCTGCGGCACAGGAGATACGAGACGCTCATCAACGCAACGGCGCTACTGTTCTGGCTCCTCATCCCGGCCGCCTTCGCCGTCCTCCCGCTTTATTTCCTCCTGGATCACTAACAGGGACACAGACCATGACATTAGATTCCAGAATACCGGCGGGTCCCATCGAAGCGAAATGGGACAATCACCGCTTCACGATGAAGCTTGTGAATCCCGCGAACAAACGAAAATACCACGTCATCGTCGTCGGCACGGGGCTCGCCGGAGCCTCCGCCGCCGCATCGCTCGCCGAACTGGGGTACCGGGTCACGGCGCTCTCCTATCACGAATCCCCCCGGAGGGCGCACAGCATCTCCGCACAGGGCGGGATCAACGCGCCGAAGAACTACCCGAACGACGGCGACAGCGTCCACCGGCTGTTCTACGACACGGTGAAGGGAGGCGACTACCGCGCACGGGAAGCGAACGTGTACCGGCTCGCGCAGGTCAGTAACGCGATCATCGACCAGTGCGTCGCACAGGGCGTGCCGTTCGCGCGCGAATACGGCGGACTCCTCGACAACCGTTCCTTCGGCGGCGCGCAGGTCTCGCGGACGTTCTACGCGCGGGGACAGACCGGCCAGCAGCTCCTCCTGGGCGCGTACTCCGCGCTGATGCGCCAGGTGGGCCTCGGCACGGTACAATTCATCGAGCGCCGCGAAATGCTCGATCTCGTCGTCGCCGACGGGAAAGCCCGCGGCATCGTCGCGCGCAACATGGTGGACGGCAGGCTCGAATCGTACGCCGCGGACGCGGTCATCCTCGCCACCGGCGGTTACAGCAACGTGTTCTTCCTCTCGACAAACGCAAAAATGTGCAACGCCACGGCGACCTGGCGCGCGCACAAGCGGGGCGCATTTTTCGGGAACCCGTGCTTCACCCAGATCCACCCGACGTGCATACCGGTGGCAAGCGACCACCAGTCGAAGCTCACGCTCATGAGCGAGAGCCTCCGGAACGACGGGCGCATCTGGGTGCCGAAGGGAAAGGGGGACAAGCGCCTCCCGAACCAGATTCCGGAGGCCGAGCGGGACTACTACCTCGAGCGGCTGTACCCCTCGTTCGGGAACCTCGTGCCGCGCGACGTCGCGTCCCGGCGCGCGAAAGAGATGTGCGACAAAGGACACGGCGTCGGGACAACGGGACTGGCGGTCTATCTCGATTTTTCGGACACGATCAAGAGGAACGGCAAGCCGTGGGTCGCCGAGAAGTACGGCAACCTGTTCGACATGTACAAGCAGATCACCGGGGAGGACGGCTACGAGTCGCCGATGCGGATCTACCCCGCGGTGCATTACACGATGGGGGGGCTCTGGGTCGATTACAACCTCATGGGGACGATCCCCGGATTGTTCGTCCTGGGGGAGGCGAATTTCTCCGACCACGGCGCGAACCGGCTCGGCGCGAGCGCGCTCATGCAGGGGCTGGCCGACGGATACTTCATCATCCCGTACACGATCGGCGATTACCTCGCGTCGAACAAGTTCCCCCCGCTCGACGCCACGGGCGCCGCGTTTAAAGAAGCGGAGTCGTCGGTCGCCGGCATCACGAAGAAACTCACCGGCGTGAACGGAACGACCCCCGTCGACGTCCTCCACAAGCAGCTCGGCAAGATCATGTGGGACTATTGCGGGATGGGGCGGAACGCGGCGGGGCTCAAGAAGGCCCTGACGCTCATCCCCGCACTCCGCGAACGTTTCTGGAAGGAAGTCGCCATCCCCGGCTCCGCCGACGCTTTCAACCAGGAGCTCGAGAAGGCGCACCGGCTTGCGGACTTCCTGGAACTCGCCGAGCTCATGGTGCGGGACGCCCTGCTCCGCGACGAATCGTGCGGCGGTCATTTCCGCGAAGAACACCAGACGGAGGAGGGGGAGGCGAAGCGGAACGACGCGCGGTTCTCGTTCGTGGCCGCGTGGGAATACACGGGCGCGAAGAAGTCCCCGAAGCTCCACAAGGAACCCCTCAGTTTCGAATACGTAAAACCGAGCCAACGCAGTTATAAATGAGGAGTGACGCCCCATGTCCGCATCGATGACAATCACGCTCAACGTCTGGCGCCAGAAGGACAAGACTTCCGAAGGCCGCTTCGTCCGCTACCCGCTTCCCGGCGTCTCTCCCGACATGTCGTTCCTCGAAATGCTCGACCTGCTGAACCTTGAGCTCATCCGGAGGAGGGAGGAGCCCGTCGCATTCGATCACGACTGCCGCGAAGGAATCTGCGGCACGTGTTCCCTCTATATCAACGGAAGGGCGCACGGCCCCCTCAAGGGGGTGACCGCCTGCCAGCTCCACATGCGGACGTTTCACGACGGGGACACGATCACCGTCGAGCCGTGGCGCGCGCGCGCGTTCCCCGTCATCCGGGACCTCGTCGTCGACCGCTCGGCGTTCGACAGGATCATGGCGGCCGGGGGGTTCGTGTCCGTGAGAACGGGAGGAGTCCCGGACGCAAATTCGATACCGATCCCGAAGCCCGTGGCCGAAGAAGCGATGGACGCCGCGGCCTGCATCGGGTGCGGCGCCTGCGTCGCCGCATGCAAGAACGGGTCGGCCATGCTTTTCGTGGCGGCAAAGGTCTCGCAGCTCGCCCTTCTGCCGCAGGGGCACGCCGAACGGCGTCAGCGCGTGGAGGCCATGGTCGCCCGGATGGACGCGGAGGGGTTCGGCGCATGCTCCAACACGTACGCGTGCGAAGCCGAATGCCCGAAACAGATCTCCGTCTCGCACATCGCCCGGCTCAATTCCGAATACCTGAGAGCGAAACTCCTCTGAGCGCCCCGATGGTCGCGCGCATCATCGCCGAACTGCCGTAAAACGTCCCGAGCGGGTCCCTCCCCGTTGGCCTGGTTGCCTTGCGCTACTGGCAAATATGTCGTAAGTTTGTACCTGCGCCATGCAACTTCGCCGAGTGATCCTCCATCTGCTTATCGTACCGCTTCTTCTGGCCGGACCCGCTCTCACGGTTGCCCAGGATTCCAAAGAAAACGCCGATTTCAAACTCGCGATAAACCTCTACAACGACGGTCTGTACGACCTCGCCTCGGAGCAGCTCCGGCAGTTCATCGGATCCTACCCCTCCACCCCGCAGGGAACCGACGCCCGGTTTTATCTGGGCCTCGTGCAGATGAAGCTGAAGAAGTTTGACGACGCACGCCTCACATTCCAGTCGTTCGCGCTCTCGTATCAGGACAACCCGAAGGCACCCGAGGCGTGGTGGAACGTGGGAGAATCCTATGCCGCCCTCGGGACCTCCAGGGAAGCGGCGCTCGCCTACGAGCGGGTGAAGGTGTTCCATCCCAGGAGCAAGCTCGCTCCCGACGCGTTGCTGAACGCAACGAAGTACTTCCTCCTTGCCGGCGCGCACGACGATGCGCGGAGGACACTCCGCGAAATTCTCCAGGAATATCCTTCAAGCGACGCCGTCCTGTCAGCCCGGACGCAGCTCGGGAGGATCTACTTCGAAGAGGGGAACTACGGGCAGGCCCAGAGCGAATTGAAGCGGGTGATCGACGGGGACACCTCCCCCGACGCCCGGGCCGGCGCCCTGCTCATCCTGGGAAGCATATCCCAGGCGACGGGGAGGACCGACAACGCGCAATCGGACTACCGGGAGATCATCACGAAGTATCCCCGCAGTTCCGCGATCCAGGGGGCCTATCTCAATCTCGGAAAGCTCATCGCGGCCGGGGGCAACCCCGCGGAAGCACTGGAATGGTTCAGGAAGGCGATCGCCGAAAAGGCTGGCCCGGATTCACTCCTCCTCCGGGAGGCCCTCGTCGCGAGCGGGGACGCGCAGGCAGCGACGGGCAATTTTGCGGGCGCCGCCTCGTCGTATGAGAAGGAGCTCCTTTCGTCGACGCAGGACGAAAAGTCCCCCCCGGTGCTCTGGAAACTCGCGAGGGCCGCCGCCGCTGCGAAGGATTTCCGGCGGTCGGACGACGCGTGCAACCGCCTCCTCAGGTCGAGCGCGTCCGACACACTCAAACGCCGCGCGCGCGTAAAGCTCGCGCTGAACGCCGAAGAGCAGAAGAACTTCCCTCCGGCCCTGCAGGAATTCGCAACGTTCACCGACGCCCATCCGGAGGACCCCGCGACGCCGGAGATGCTCCTGCGCGAAGCGCGGCTGTGCGCCGGCCCGCTGGCAGACCCGCGAAAAGGAGTCTCGATATTCGAGCTTATCGCCGCGCGCTACCCCTCCTCCCCTTTCGCCGATGACGCGCTCGAAGGCGCGGCGCGCGGGGAGGAAAAACTGAAGGAATTCGACCGCGCACTCCAGACGTACAGGGAGCTTATCGCGCGGTACCCCGCGTCCGAGTTCCGCGCGGAGGCCGAAGAACGAACCGCGTACATCGAGAGATTTGAAGTCAGGGACAAGGACTCCGGGCTGGAGAAGCTCGCGCTCCTCGTCGGCGACGTCGTGTCGGACAAGGACAAGGCGGACCTTTCCTACAGGCTGGGAGAGATCTATTTCAGCGATCTCAGGAGCTATGCGGCGGCCGCGGCGCAGTTCGGCAACGCCCTCGAGGCGGGGTTACACGGCGAGCGGGCCGGCGACGCCATGGTGAAGAGGGCACAGAGCCTCGAGTACCTGAGCACCCAGAACCCTGCCGAGACACCCCGTGCGATCGAAGCGTACCGCGCCTACCTCGCAGGACCAGCCGCAGGAGCGGATTCCAACCTGGCGCGCATCGCAATCTTCCGCCTGCGCGCAACGACGCCCGACTCCGGCCGTGCGGCCGCCGCGGAGCTCCTCGCACGGAATCCGGCGTTTCCCTTTGCCGACGTGGTCCGGCTCACCCTCGGAACGCTGTTCGAGAAGCAGGACAGCATCGCCCCCGCCGGGGCGGAATACACGGAGGCGCTGCGCACGACGAAGGACCGCACCGTCGCCGAGGAAGCGGCATACAGAATGTTCGGACTTCTCCTCCGGCAGGGTCTCGCCGATTCCGCCCTTGCCTCGGGAGCACGGTTCCTCGTGACGTATCCCGGGAGCGCCCATACGGCGGCGGTGCTTTCGAATCTCGGCGACCTGGCCATGACAATGAAGAAGCCCGCGCAGGCCGCGCCGTTTTACCAGAGGCTCACAGGCGAATTCGCGTATACGTCGTTTGCCGGGGCCGCCGAAGAGCGACTGGGGGAAGCGCTTGCCGCAGAGGGTGATACCGCAGCGGCGCTCTCGGCGTACGCGGGGATCCTGGAACGCCAGACGGACAACCCGCTGGGAGACGGACGGCCTGCGGCATCCGTGCTTCTCGCTCTCGGCACGCTTCACAGGGAAACCGGCGACGCGGAAGGTGCCAAGCGATACCTCTCCGCCCTCCTGGAGACGGAGCAGTCCGGTCCCATCGCCGGAGCAGCGTACACGGCGCTCGGGCTCATCTACAGGGACGAGGGGCTTACAGAGACCGCGACGTGGTATTTCCGCAGGGCCGAGCACGCAGCCCCGGGGGGAGGGGTGACGCGCGAAATCGCGGACCTGCTCTTCGCGAACGGCGACTACCGGGATGCGATAAAGGAATACGCGCAGCTTTCCGCGGCCGCCGGAGACACCGGCGGGAGATATTTCGACGCAAGGATTATCATCGCCATGATCCGGAGCGGCGAAGCGCAGAACGCGGAAAAGGGCATCGCGGCATTTGAAAGGAAATACGGGGAGGTGCGCGACGACATCGCGCTCTTCGAGGTCGAACAAGGGCTTGTCCAGTTCCGCGCGGAGGAGTACGCCGGCGCGATGAAGACGTTCCGGCTCGTCGCGGACAAATACGAGGATTCCCCTTCAGGGCCGACCGCGATGTACTGGATCGGCAAATCACTCGAGGCGACGGAGAAATCCGCCGAAGCGACGGCATACCTCGAAAAGCTGCTCGCCGATCACCCGCAGGCGCCCGTCGTCATGCGCGTGCACCTCGCGCTGGGCAACCTCTATTACGCGGCGGAAAAATGGGATCAGGCGATCAAGCACTACCGCCTCGTTGTGGACGATCCGCACCCGGAGAGCGAACTCCTCCCCCCCGCGATGAGCAACCTTATCGAGACGTACGAGGTGGCCGGCGCGTACGACGGTGCGCTGACGCTCACCCGGAGGTATCTCGAGCTGTACCCCAGCGCGGACGACGCGCTGGACAAGAAGATCAAAATCGGCATTCTGTACGATCACCTCGGCTATTTCGACCAGGCGGTCCTCCAACTTCAGGGGCTTATGGACGAAGCGGGAAGCGACCTCGAAGGGGAGATCCGGTATTACATCGCGGAGGCGAATTATCACAAGGGGGATTACCAGCAGGCGATACTCGACTTTCTGAAGGTCCCGTATCTCGTCACAAAGAAGGGGAAGATCGACTGGACGGCGAATTCGCTCTACATGTCCGGCCAGTCATACGAGAAGATGGGACGGTACGACCAGGCGCTGACGATGTACAAGCAGATCGTCGACCGCGCGGGAATCGACGAGACGTTCCGCTCGGCGGCCCGGAAGGAAATCGACCGCGTCAGGAGCGTCCTGAAGAAAAAACCAGGCTGAGCATGCTCGAACACGAAACCGATGCGATCCTCGCAACGCTGAGCGGACGCACGATAGGAGACCGGGACGCCATCCTCCTGCGGGAGATCCTCGCCGCGGACATTCCCCGCGGCATCAAGACGTACATCCAGGCGGAAACGGTCCGGCTCCTCGAAGCGGAGCTGTTCAGCTCCCCGAAGTTCTCAAGGGTGGACAGGGAGTCGCCCGGGGTCCGGCGGCACGGCCGGGCGTTCATCGTCACGATGTCCGCCCTGTACAGTTTTCCGCGGGCCGAATACGTCTCCCTCCTCGAGAACGCGGTTCTTTTCCTGGAGAACTATCTCTGCCGCCCCCAGTGGACGATCGAGAATTTCGTCTTCGAGTCCGGCGGCCGCATCAGCGCCCGCGACGTCGTGACGAAGCTCGACTGCACGGTGGACTATGCGTATTTCCGGACGCTCATACAGAAGGTGATGCAGCGCCGCGGCACCCGGGACGTCAGCGCGGAGGAATTCCGCGCGATGCTCGTCAGGATCGACGACCAGGTCGTGAAACAGCACAATGCGAGGGAACTCGCGCTTCTTGCGAAGCCGATATTCGATTTCCTCCTCCTCCGGGACACTCCCCCCGACGTCAGCATCCCGCTCAAACCGATACTCGTGTTCTTCGAAGACAAGCGGATGAACATCCTCCGCGACTACATCGAAAGCATCTGCCGGATCCGCCAGCGCACGGAGATCACGCTCGACGAGCTCACGACGCTCGTCGAGGACCTGTACCTGGGACAGGCGTCGCCCGGCGCGGCCGACTCCGTGTCCCTCCCTGCGGGGGAACCCTCACCTGCCGCAGCGGAAGAGCCGGAACCGCCCGGGGCAGTACTCCCTCAGGGGGAGGCCGATGCGGAGACCGGCGGAGCGGATCAGACCGCCGGGCACGAGGCCCCTTCCGGCAAAGGGGAACACCCTCCCGAACAAGAGATGCCTCGCGAGGGAGAAGAATTCCGGGGGGAGGAACCCGCACCTGCGCGACACACCCCCTCCCTCTTTGATTTCGTCACGGAGGAACCGGACGGAATGGATGACAGCGCGGGGCAGGAACGGATCAGGCCGCAATCCCC